>CETZ01033355.1_pt1 | contig 54283 bp, 44 predicted proteins | sample 531441 | NCBI WGS metagenome assembly CETZ01 (sample SAMEA2623098, study PRJEB7988) | marine metagenome | isolation source: saline water (ENVO:00002010), including | reverse complement strand
CTTCCTTCCTCATGCTACCTTCTTCATGAGAAATCCGGGCTAGGGCGTATGCCTTTACTGAGCAACCGGTGCTGATATTCGCCTGAACGATATTGTACTCCGCGATCTGAATGCAGTATCAGCCCTGGCTTCACCTGCCTTGAGTCATATGCCATCTGGAAGGCATCTATGATCAGCTGATTGGTCATGGTGGAGTCCAGGGACCATCCGATGATCTTTCTCGAATACAGATCCATTACGACGGCCAGATAAGCAAAGCCTTTACTCAGTGGGATGTACGTAATATCCGATACCCACTTTTCATCTGGTCGCTCTGCCGTGAAGTCTCTGCGTAAGAGATTATCACTGACGTGGTTCCTGGCCTGAATATTCGGGAAGAACTTGTAACCTTTGCCGTTGCGGGCCTTGAGGCTGCCTTGAGCCATCAACTTGGCCACATAGTTCACGCTGCATTGGATTCCAGACTCATTCAGCTCCACAGCCAGCCTGGGCGCGCCATAGCGGTGTTTGAAACGCTCAAAGGTTGTAGCTATAACCTTTTCAAGGCTCTGCTGTCGCTTCTCACTCTCGGATGTTCCTCGATTGAGCCATTTATAGTAACCAGAGCGACTGACTCCCAGCCAGCCGCACATTTTCAGGATGGCATGCTCCCCGACCATAGAGCGGATATAGGCGTACCTCACCACTTTTCTTTGCTGAAGTACGCTGTGGCCTTTTTTAGGAATTCATTCTCTTCTTTGAGATCAGAGATCTGTCGCTTGAGCTTACGGATCTCTTCGCTTTCATCCTGAGAATAATCGACGCCATTCACGGTATTGAATTGCTTATCAGACAGCCTCTTATACTGACGACGCCAGTTATAAATCTGACCCGGATGAATACCGAGTTCGCGAGCAACCTCTACAGCACTGGCTCCGGGAAGATCAGAGCGACGCACCGCTTCACGACGGAAGTCTTCGGTGTAGTGGTTGTATTTGTTCTTGGTTTTCTTAGTCATTTAAAGACCCCCATTAGGTAGTAGTGAGGTGTCTACTTTTCATGGGTAACTCGGGACGCTAACGCCCGCATTTGGGGCCGACTGAAAGGAGGTCCCAAACCGCGAAGCGGTTGATCAACATGCGCTTGTTAGCGCTCATAGCCAAGCTCTACGCGCATTGTCTTAATAATCTTTCCCCTCGTATCGGCCAGCAGTGCCCCCAGCTCCGTCATCCTGACTTTGCTAGGCGTATCGAAGCTAAACTGACCGGTAATAAAAGACTCTGTTGTTAGAGAGACTTTAAGCTCTTCGAGCATTTGAGGCTGTAGGTTCATCATGCTTTGATATGCCCCCTCAAACACATCAAGTAATTCAATCAATTGATTACTGCAAACTATTCTAAGACTTACCAACTCATTAGTAGCCTTCTGAAACCCATCACTGACTCCCTTGGTAAAGTCGCTAATCGTTTTCTGGTACTCAACCAATGCTTCAGGAGATGAATTCGATTCATATAACTTTCGGCAAGCATTTGGGAGTGTTTCTGATAAATACTTATCATAGTCCTGCCCTGCTAATCGTGCCGCTTCTTCCATTTTTTTGAAGTACAGCTGGTATTCTTCTTTTCGGGTATCGAAGAGCTTTTCTTCTCTTTCTCTTCTTACTTTATATTTGTGCAGTAAGAATGGAAAAAGTCCTGATGACAGTAAAACCATGAACGCCGGAATTATATATTTTGGCTCTATCCATCCGATGATGAATGAGCATGCTTCCTCTGTAGCCAAGTATTCCTCCTGAGCGCTAACAGTTTATTCGTAAGCGTGCTCATTTTGACGCTGCCTTAAGATTCCATCCTTTGATCATAACCCTCTGTTTACAAAGTGAAAATACCATCTCGCACCCGAAACATCAGGGGTCAAAGCGTGCATGCCTGTTTTGGCACCATTGTATCTTTACACTTTGCACACTATCACTCCCGGCAGATTCTCAACCTCATGATTTTAAATGGTTTTTTAAAATACCATCCATGCAAAACGGGTTTGCTCACTTTGAACACTGGGTGTAAATGTGCATTGATTTCTCGAATTAGCGAATATACTGTTTATCCATACAGCATTCTTTCATGGAGTGAAAGCATGGGAAGCAGTCCGTTTCTTAATGATGTCCGTACGGCTATCAGGCTGAGAGGGTTGAGCCTGCGTACGGAGAAAACCTACCTGTACTGGATTCGTGATTTCATCCGTTATCACAACTACAGACACCCCAAAGATATGGGGCCTGAAGAAGTCATTGCTTACCTGGGCTATCTGGCCAGCCATCGCCAGGTTGCAATCAATACTAAACGGATAGCTCTGAACGCTCTTGCCTGGCTTTACCACCAATTTCTGGAAATCCCTCTTGGGGATCTGAGCTTTACGTTTGCGTCCCGTCCACGCCGGCTACCTGAGGTCCTCAGTGCTTTTGAAGTCGGTGAGATTCTCAGAGTGATGGCCGACAGAGATAAACTGATATTTTCATTACTTTTTGGTTCAGGTCTGCGTATCTCTGAATGTCTTCGCCTCAGAATCAAAGATTTCGATTTTGCTCAGGGGACCCTCACTGTCCGTGATGGCAAAGGCGGCAAGGACAGGACGACGATACTCAGCCGTTCTCTGCAGTCTGCAATTGAAGAGGCTATGCATATTGCTGTTCAGGTCCAGAAAAAAGATAACGCTCAGGGGGTTGGCCCTTCAATACCCGGCGTTTTAAACCGGAAGTACCCTTCCGCTTACCGTGACCCGGCATGGATGTTTGTTTTTCCGTCTTCAGGCTTGTGTACTCATCCTGTCACTGGTGTTTTATGCCGTCATCATCTTCATGACTCTGTGCCCCGCAGAGCTTTAAAGCAAGCCACCTTAATGGCTGATATCAGACACCGGCGTATTACCTGCCATACCTTCCGGCACAGCTTTGCCACAGAACTTCTTAAAAGTGGTCGTGACATCCGGACTGTTCAGGAGTTGCTGGGACATTACGATTTAAAAACGACCCAGATTTACACTCATGTCCTTGGAAGTCATTTTGCAGGTACTGCCAGCCCACTGGATATGCTGCTCAGGGCAGTCTGATTTTTTCATCACTCACCGATCCAGTTTTAACCGGGAGTACTCTTTGCACACAACTGGCTACCCGCATAAAAACACGTCATTCAGTGAACAAGGTTAAAATTTTTAAAAATCATAAAAATAAATATATTACAGATGTTCATTGGTTATGCTTGCACTTTCAGCTCTGTAACATGCATGCACTAAGGAATGAATGACCCTGTTGTCTGATTATCAGATGTTCAGAACAGGGGCATACACCGATCTTCTGACCTGACTTTTAATGACCAACCGTTCTTACATTGCCTCTGTCCATAATGACAGGCAGGACTGTTCCTGCTTTGGTGGTTGTTCCGAACTTGGCAGGATATAAATAAGCTGGTGCGGGTGGGTGAATCTGAACATTTGAAACTGACCAAAAAGTATTAAGCATTCAGAAACCCACATCATTTCTTTATGCTAGGGCATAACAGGGAGACAAGGGATCAGTCCGTCACTGATGACCTGATTGCTGGGCGGGTTTTCCTCCGGAACGCCTGCTGATTACCCATATGGAAGGGACCATAAGAATGAACACACCCCTTATTTGTGCCGGTTTTCATCGCAGCGGAACCTCATTAGCAGCTCAGCAGCTGCACCGTATGGGGTTGTCGTATGCCCTCAAGCCCATGAACGGCAATCTCTCAAACCCGGATGGTCACTTCGAAGATGAAGAGGCAATGCGCCTGCATGATCATATTCTGGCTGGCAGTCATGCAGACTGGATGTATGCCGGCTCTGACCCTTTTGTTATCCCCCCCCGGGTCAGTCGAAGCGCTGAAGCGTTACATTGCCGCCCGGAACCGCGTTTCCGGCGATGCCTGGCTGATGAAAGACCCCAGAGCCACGCTGATGCTGGAAGCCTGGCAGGAAGCACTCGGTGGGAGCGCTCACTTTGTGCTCATTTACCGCCACTGGTCTTACTGCGTGCAGTCTCTGCTGAAGCGGCATGCTCAGGATCTGGTGTACTGTCCACCATCTGACGATTTGCCGGAATCGGCCCTGGCGTTCTGGAACGACGTCACTCTCGCTGCGCGCATGTGGTTGAGTTACAACCACCACCTGCTGGCGTTTGCTGAGGCTCATCCGGCTGCCTGCCTGGTCGTATCTCAACATGACCTGATGCAGGGTGTGCAGCTGCCCTCTCTGCTGCGCGACAAGTTCGGTTGGCAAGTGACGGATGCTGAAGAGTCCTGCCTGAACCCGGACTATGTGGAATCATCCGTTGATGCCGATGTATGGGACATGTTGCCCGACGATCTGGTGCAATCGCTCAACGCGGTTTTTGCCCGCCTGGAAGCGCTGAATCACACGGGGTTTAAGGCGCCTCTGCCGGAAGCAGTGACCGATAGAAGGCCCTCTGATTTTCCCGGATATCTGGCCACCTTTATTTCAGATCGCTCTCTGGCTCAGGTCGCTGAACGTGATGCCACCACAGGCATTTTTTCCGGCAGCACCGAATCCATGACACTGGATGATATGGTCAATACCCTGAACGAACATGGCGATGCACTCTCAGCTGACAATGCAGACCAGTTTATTCCGGTTGCTGCCAAGCTGGCGAAGGAATACGAATTTCATTTTACGGGCCACGAGTGGCTGGGCCGCTGTGCACTGATTAAAGGGAATTATGATGAGGCGGAGGTGCACTTTTTACGCGCCATTTCCATTAATCGTTCGCCACCCTATTTAAAAATGTTACTGGGCGATCTCTACTGTGCAAAGTTCGGTTATGAACAGGCAGCTCAGTACTACAGATCAGCGTATGAACTGAATCCGAAAAATATCACCTTCACCATGAAGGTGGCGGATATGGCCCTGCTGAACGGTCAACCCCAGAAGGCATTAAACTGGTATGCCAGAGCCCTGGAAACTGACCATTCAGAGTGGGTTCACCTGCACTACTGTTGCGCGCTTTCTCAGCTTGAAGGCAAAGAAGCTGCCCTGAATTACCTGAAAAAACTGCATCTGAAAAACCGTGGGGAGCGGACACTCAAAGCCCTTCTGACCCTGCAGATGGAGTTGAGAAAACCCGGTTCCGTTGCAGCTTATTATCAATACATACGCTCACATCTGAGCCGTGACAGCGTGTCTGCCCTGATGACTCAGATCAGTGAATCCGGCCTGCCTGAAAAGGCGACTCGCCACCTGTGCCACTGGATCACCAAGGCATTCCTAAAAGTTCTCACCCCTTCTGACTTTCTGGCACTGATTGTTCCTGTCAAAGGGCAGTCTGCAGAGAAACCTGCAGTTACGGCGGTGGTAGTGAGTTACAACATGACGCGGGAGTTACCGCGCACACTGCAGACGCTTCAGGCACCGTACCAGCTGGGAATAAACACCGGAGATATTGAAATTATTCTGGTGGATAACGGTTCTGAAAAAACACCGGCACCGGAAGATTTTCCCGACATTCATAATCTCAGAATCGTCTCATTTCCATTTAAAACGCACTCACCGGTTCAGGCTCTGAATTTAGGCCTGAGCCTTGCCCGGTCTGATCTCATCGGCGCCTTTATTGACGGGGCGCGTATGGCATCGCCCGGTATGATGCAGAATGCACTGCGTGCAGTCCGGCTGTCTGATAACCCGGTCATTGCAACACTGGGTTTTCACCTGGGCCCGGAGGTGCAGATGCAGTCTGTACAGAAAGGTTACAACCAGCGCGTTGAAGACGCCCTGCTGCAACAGATTAACTGGCAGGAGGATGGCTATCGTCTGTTTTCCATCAGTGCACTCGCAGGTTCTAGCGCCAATGGTTTCTTCCAGCCGATTGCCGAAAGTAACGCCCTGTTTATGCCGAAGAAACTCTGGAACACACTGGGGGGGCTGGACGAGAACTTTGTCACGCCCGGTGGTGGCCTTGCCAACCTCGATCTTTACCGCAGAGCCTGTGAATATCCGGGTAATGAACTGATTATTCTGCTCGGAGAAGGCACCTTCCATCAGGTACACGGGGGGGTTGCCACGAACCTGCAACGCGAAGATGCCACTCCGGATATCTTTGGCCGTGAATATTATCTGCTGCGCGGTGAAGCCTTCAGCCCACCACAGACCGAACCCCTGTATCTTGGCCGTTACGTTCCGGCTGCGGCACCGGCAATGCAGTTTTCACTCAGTAAAGCTGCGGAGAACAAAACGGATTCACAGCCGGATAACGCTACCCGCCTCAACCTGAACCGGACCTTGCTGAATTCTACCTACTGCCCGCTGTTTACTGATGCTGTACCTCTTGCCAGCGATATGATTGACGCGCCTGTGATTATCACCGGGCGTGGTGGCAGTGGTACCCGTTTACTGTCTCAGCTGATGCAGGATATGGATATCTTTCTGGGCAATGACATCAATAAAACCGAAGACTCGGTCGAGTGGCTTGGCCCTGTGTACGACATGGTGATACATCGTATCCGTATCGAGAACGATAATTTCGAGCAGAAACACATCGATCGGCTGCGCCGGAATGCAGAAAACATTCTGAAAAAAGGAGGCTTTGAAAATGGACTCTGGGGCTTTAAATTGCCGGAGACGATTCTCTGTCTGCCCGAACTGAAAAAAGCATTTCCCAAAGCGCGCTTTATTCACCTGACACGGCACCCTGTCAGCGTCAGCCTGCGCCGTACGCACCTGACTTCGCGGCTGGATAATTCAGTAGGCAAAGCGGTACTGGAAGATGCGTATAAATTCATCGGTAAAGACCCGGCCTCCTGTCAGAATGAAGTGGACGAAGTAAATAACTCCGTCAGCTGGAATTACCAGTTAAGCAAGGCCATGACTTTCTTATCTGAGCTGGAAGACGGTAAAGACGTTATTCAGGTGAAGTATGAAGACATACGCACCTGCCCGGATCAGGTGCTCAGCAGCCTGTGCCGTTTTCTTGGCCTCAAGGGTGATTTCCAGCACAGCCTGAAGATTGATGATGAGCGTGCCAACCTGGTCACTGAGCCCGGCCCCATGGGCGATATTGCCTGGTCGATCTGTCAGGATGTGGCAACCCGGGTTGGTTATCAGAAACTGGGGAGCTGAAGGGTGAGACTGGTATTTATTGGTGGTGTAGGTGGCAGTGGCACCCGGGTTATTGCCAACGCTTTCCGCCATAACGGCGTATTCATCGGCAGCCACCTGAATCACTCGCTGGACAACCTCGACTGGCCGGGCAATATCGCGCTGATGCTCGACCCCGATCTGTCTTTCGAAGAAAAGGCTGCACAGTTATGCGAACCTTTTACCCGGTTTATAGAACAGATGACGCAACAGGCTCAGGCAGCAGAGGTCAATCAGGATCTGCTTGCCATTAAAGTACCTGGCAGCTTTCACTACCTGCCTTACCTCTGCACTCTGTTTGACCATGTATCTTACGTGCATGTTGTCCGGCACGGGCTGGATATGGCCTTCAGCAGCAACAAAAACCAATTGCGGAACTGGGGCAGCCTGTACGGCCTGAATGCTGATGGCAGTTCAATGGAGGCCATGCAGCTTAAGTATTGGCTGGCGGCTAACCGTTCAGCCGCGCATCTTGAACGGCTTCCGGGGTTGGAAACATTTGTGCAGGTGCAGTTCGAACGCTTCTGCCAGCAACCGAAAGATGAAACTCAACGGATTTTTTCTGCGCTGAATATGGAACTGAACATCGGGGATGTTTTTTTCAGCAATATTTCTGCCCCGGAATCTACAGGACGCTACCGCCAGCACGATTTAACCGTGTTTGATCCTCAGGATATCGCAGCTCTTGAGGAACTGGGCTATGCGTTGTAACTCCGATGTCTCCGACGATTAAAGTTACATGAATATCCATCATCTCAGGCTCATTGTTATTGCCGGTTGCCAACGCAGTGGTACTACGCTGACAGGGCAGATACTGGGGGCTCATCCGGATACCTTTCTGATCGATGAATTTGATGGTGCATACCCCTTTATTGAGGCCTTTACCGGAAGAAAAACGCCCTCAGAAGAAGCGCTGGACCACATCGTCCGTACGTCAGCTGAAAAATATCAGGATCACCGAGCCGGGTTTTCTCAACTGAGTGATCTGGAAGGCTGTGCGGTGGTACTCAAAGCTCCGAACGTCACTTATGACTACCGGATACTGGCACCGCTCAAGGACAGGCTGCGCATTGTTTTTCCCGTGCGTGATTGCCGTGCGGTAGTGGCTTCCATTCTGAATCTGACCAGCGTCCCGATGATCCGCAATCAGACCCGGCGGTTAAAAGAACATACGGAACTGTCAGCCGAATTCAGCGATGTCGTGCGTCATCTTGAGAATCCGGACGTACCGGATAGTCACAAGGCCGCGTTAATCTGGTCTGTAAAAACAGGAATGTACCGGCGTTTCAGTGATGCCGGGCTTGCTCCTTTTGTTTTCCGCTACGAAGATCTGATCAGTGAGGCTGAAAGCCTGATCAGGGCGATGCTGATGCATTGTGGGTTAAGCCCACAACACGACGTCATGAATTATCCGGACATTCTCAAAGGCATGGGCCCGGGAAACACGTCCCGGCAAAGTGCAATTCAGACACTTTCGCTGAATAAATGGAAAGACCGCTTTACCCAGGAGGACGAAGCAGAAATTCTGAAAATTGCCGGCGATACAATCACCGGCATCCCGGAATGGGCAAGGTCTTCCGTTACGGAGTAGTGGAAGGAATGGTGGTGTTATGGGTAGTTTCGATGTAGTCCACCAGCGCCTGCAATGACACGTCTGTTACGTCATCCGACTTCTTGAAGATCACATCCCCCTCAGGCGTAACGGTAAAGATGGTCGAACCGGCGTTGTTCTTAATCACCAGGTTCAGACCCGCCGAGATGTACCACTTGTTGCCGTTGCCGGTATGGTAAAACTGAATCTGCGGGTTACCGTTGTTTTCCAGTACCAGCAGGTCACGGGCCTCTTTGGTTGTGCTGGTCTCCTGAATGTACACCTGTGTCGTACCATCCGACTTTTTCAGATGAACCGGGTACTGAGGATTGTCTGTCATCATACCGATCCGGCCATTTTTCAGAACCAGGCTGTCATCAGCGGTGTCCGGGAAAATACGGAAAGGCAGTTTACTGCTGTGGCTGACATCACGGATAAAGAAGTTCGTCTCGTTGCCGGATACGTCCCAGGTCTGAGAACCCCAACCTGCTGAGTTATTCTGCTCAAGCCGCAGTCCCGGTGTATCACCATCGGTCACCTGCAGTTCAAGTACTGGAGTACTGGTACCAATACCGATATCGCCCTGGGCATCAATCACCATGGCATTATTGCCCGCGCCATTCACAATTTTGAATGGCGTAACATTGTTCGTGACGTTGTCGATAGCAAAATACTCTTCACCACCGTTATTGCTGTCATTCGCTTCAAGACGCCAGTCAGTTTTCGGAAAAGAGCCGGATGAACTAGTGTCATCAAACAGAAGACGGACATTATTTTCCTTAAGAATCAGGGTATCGAAACCAAAATTCAGCCCGCTGGCACAGTCGATACCGACACACTGGCTGCCATCGACAATCAGATCATCATTGATTACCTGGTCGGCAAAACCCATCATTGGCATTACAGCCAGTACAATTGCAGAAGTGAGCTTTTTCATTGTGTGGCCTCCCGGATTTTTTCTTCAACAGACTGAACCAGGCTGCCACCACGGATGCGGAAGTGACCACTTGATGTCTCAGAATCCACAAGGTTGCGCATGCCAGCTTCGCGGCCATTACTGGCCTCAGCATATTCCTGACCAATGACAGTGACTGAGACAGCATCAAAATAGTATGAGCCGTCTTTTCCCTGATTGATCTGACTGGTCTGCAGCGCGGCAAAACCGCCGTCGAACGCGTATGAAGCATTAAAACCATCCGGACCTGATACAGATACTGAGATGCTGTCACTGCCACGGTCAATGAATACGATTTCAGAATCTCTGACGCTGGCATCAATGGCATAGCATTGACCGGCGCACAGAGTCAGAAGTGCGAGTGTTGATATTTTTTTCATCCTTCTTTCCTCGGTTTCCTTTGCGGGGGGACCCGAGTCTATGCCAAACGACATTAAAGCCTCAAGGCAAAATAAGGATAAAAAACAATAATGGTTAAATATACCGATAAGAATCAAAGATTGGCTTAATTTAAGACTTCATCGAGACCATGTTTTTATTACTTCGAGAGTCACAAAATCATCATGAAATCGGCTTAAAAAAACAGATAAATATAAAATTTATTGTTTACTTTCAATAACTTATAAATATTACAAGGATTAATTAAGTCATTGAAAAAATACTTAAAAAATAAATAAATTATCGTTCTCCGTAGATCGCTGTTACTTTAATTATTGTTCTCTTTATGCCCATTAAATTCTGTCACTGATACTGGCAATCATGAACATTAAAATGACAAAATTAAAATTACATCAAAATTCAGTCAAATAACCGGCATCTGAAGACCAGGCATTAAATACCATGAGATCCATCGGACCTTGACTGTACAGAAGAACGGGAGACACACAAAAATCCGCAGATAAAAAATCTGCTGAAACGACGGAATTAAGAAGGTTACGCCGTACCCGGAGGGGCACGGCGAAGGCTGGATTTACTGCCCCATGGCAGACAGCAGGCCGGGATTGATCACAAGGTTACGGACCCCATGAGCATGATCTTCGTTAAAGGCATTGCCTTTACACCAGGTCGCAACACTCTGAATGTTCACTTTTTTCACACCAGGGCGAACGCTCCAGCTTACCTGCAGAGGTGATCCCTGCTCATTATAGGAAGGGCCTGTTGTTGAACCCACGTACTGGATGGGAGTTCCGGTGTCCGATGGAATATTCAGTGCCTGTTGATAGCCTTTTTTCTCACCCAGGCGGGTCAGGCTGGCAAAGTCGGCAGCCTGAGGGTCGTTCACCAGAACATACACCTGTGCTTCTACCCGCAGCTGCGGATTCTTGTTGTTGTCGTTCAGACAGGCGCCCAATGTCGGACCGGGAAACACCGGAGCCGTCGAATGAACGTAGTGCACTTCAATGGTATCACCCGGGTACAGCCCTTCATGCACACCGGAGCAGACATCCTCTGATACCGGCGCGGTTTCCGCCGCTGTCAGCTGTCCGGAGTATTTATAACCGGAAAGGTAGCCATGTCCGTCACCATTCCCCGCGTAGGTGGTGAACTCCCCGCCCTTATGTTCTGCGTTCTTATGAAAGTGGATGTTGCACAGGTTCATCGACTGATAGGGTGGTGCCATACCGAACTTTACCGGGTTGCTACCCGTTGGAGAGTCGATGTCGCGCGGTGACTGAGGGCCAAAGCCCATGCCTTCGGTATTGTGGGCCAGCAGGTCTCGCTGATGAGCGATCATGCTGTCACTGACGGGACCGTGAGACGCTTCTTCCGCGATCACCGCCAGCACCTGAAATGAGGCCAGACACATGGCCAGTAATAATCCTTTATTCATCCGTCTGTTTCTCCCTGAGTTCTGAACGTCAGAAGTATAGTCAAGACTGGCATATGTCACCCGCCGGACAGCAACTGGCCTGTTGTGCCGGTCGTTGGTAACTGGTCTCCACCCGACGGAGTCGAGCCGGGTTTCTGTGTCTGTGGGGTAATTACCGGTATGATAGTTTTTTTCTCAAAATGACGGATGCCGCTGCTGTGACCCCTGCCAATATGAAGAACCCCATCCACCTGCTGGCCTTTGGTCTGGGCTCAGGCCTTGCCCCGAAAGCACCGGGAACCTTCGGAACCCTCGCGGCCCTCCCGGTCTGGTGGTTACTGCTCCAGGGCATGCCTTCCCTGCCTTATATCGGGGTTCTGCTGGCGGGCTTTGCCTTTGGTGTGGTGATCTGTGAGATCACCTCACGGGATATGGGCGTGCATGACCACGGTGGCATTGTCTGGGATGAATGGATCGGTGTCTGGATCACCCTGCTGTGGCTTCCTTCTGGTGGATCACTGGTGACAGATCTGGCCTGGCTGGCGTACGGCTTTGTGCTGTTCCGCTTCTTCGACATCATCAAACCCTGGCCGATCAAGTGGCTCGACCAGAAGGTTCATGGAGGTTTCGGCATTATGATTGATGATGTGATCGCCGGGATCTTCGGCCTGATTGTGCTGCAGCTCACTGTGTATTTTATTGTCTGAGTCGGATTGCCGCGCTGCTGTACATGTGTGATGACGATGTTATAGCAACAGCTGATGTTGGGTTACGCATCTCGAAGGCGAGCCACGGCATAACCCAACCTACTTATACTCTTCACAACGACGTTGTCCCAACGACAGAATCCGGCGTTAACGAGGCATCGGGTTTTAACCACCAGCCGCAACGCAGACATTCAATCCGGGCGTCGGCGAGGCAGCGGATGGCAGGCAAAACCCGATGAAGAAGCGCAGCTTACATACGGTAAGTGAGCATTCTGAAGAGGGTTTTAACACACCAGCCGCAACGCAGGCAGCCCGGATCAGCGCCGCATTAAAATCCGGGCCAACACCCCAAGATTCAACAGACTCGCCAGCGACGCGGCCACGTACGTGAACGCTGCTGCGCGCAGTATCTGGTGTGCGTTCTGCATATCCGGGGCATTGAGGTACTCACCATTCTGCAGCATGGGCAGTGCTTTGCCGAAGCTGGCATCCCATTCAACCGGGAGCGTCACCAGGTTCAACAGCACTCCGAGCACGACGGAGCCCAGCGCAGCGATCAGCGCCCACCGGGTAATACCCGGGTTCCACCAGCTCATAAAGGGAACCGTAATCAACAACAGGGGGGCGGCTCGGGAAAAGATCATGGTGAGTCTGGCAATGCCGGTGCGCAGGTTAAACAGCGATTCACCCCTGCGGTGCTGAATGGCGTGGCCTACTTCATGCGCGGCCACGACAACGGCTGTGAGGGTTCTGCCATCCAGTTTGTCTTTGGTCAGCCGCACGGCTTTGGCAAAGGGGTCGTAATGGTCACCGATGTTGGTTTCTTCGACCTGGATATCGTTCATATCCATGATGCGTAACAGGTGCCGCGCCATATCTCCGCCAGTACCTGGAAAATCACTGCGTTCGCTGTTGTGTCTGCTCAGCACCCGCTTCACCCACCATTGGGGGAAATACATAATCAGCACAACAGCGATTAACAGCAGGTAAATCATGAACAGAGCCGGGTAACAGAATCAGCTGCCATTATTGCCCAGACGGCCCGGGCTTTCATCCGTTACCCGGCCTGATCAAAGAACACACGGGAGGCAGTACAGCCGCCCGTGTGATCAGGATCAACCGCAAGGCGGTAAGTACTCACTGACAGGCGGTTTTTGCAACACTGAATCCCCTCCACAGAAGGACAAGCCGGTTTCATGCTGCTAGAATACGCGCCCCTGAAGATCTGACAGAGGCCATTCTGGTGAACATCCGCTACGTTGCAACGTCACGGTTACCTACCCCGTTCGGTGTATTTGATATGCACGGATTCGAGGAAGTAGAGACCGGAAAAGAGCATCTGGCGCTGACCATGGGTGACTTTACCGATGGTGCCCCGGTTTTGCTGCGTGCGCACTCCGAGTGCCTCACCGGCGATGCTCTGTTCAGCATGCGGTGTGATTGTGGTTTCCAGCTCGAAGAAGCGCTGCGCTCAGTCGCGCAGGCCGGACGCGGAGTGGTGCTCTACCTGCGACAGGAAGGCCGTGGTATTGGTCTGCTGAACAAGATCCGCGCCTATAACCTGCAAGACCAGGGTGCCGATACCGTTGAAGCCAACGAGCAGCTGGGTTTTGGTGCCGACATCCGTGATTACGGCATGTGTCAGCCGATGCTGGAACACCTGGGCATCAGCTCCATCCGTCTGATGACCAACAACCCGCGTAAAGTGACGGCCCTGTCAGAGGCTGGTGTTACTGTCTCCGAACGTATTCCTATTGTGGTTGGCCGCAACCCTTACAACATCGGTTATCTGAACACCAAGGCCAGCAAGCTCGGACACTACCTGTCCCATCAGGATGAAGAGCCGGAGTAATTCCGCACCTCAGAACAGCAAAAAGCCGGGTCAGTTGCCCGGCTTTTTCATTTCAGGATATGTGGTATCAGGAACCTGAGATATTCCGCGCCTTGATCACTTCCGGCAGATGACGACGCGCCGCGTTCAGAATGGCCGTGGCATCAATGCCGGTTTCCACCCGCTGTTTGGCCGGGCTGTCCTGCTCAATAAAGCGGTCTTCAATACCCAGTACTTCCGTCGTCACGGTCTTACCGGCGGCAGCCAGCACTTCCAGTACGGCAGAACCGGCACCGCCCATAGCAGCGTTTTCTTCAACGGTGATCAGCAGATCGTGGGAGTCTGCCAGCTGCTGAATCAGCTGGGTATCCAGCGGCTTCACAAAACGCATGTCAGCAACCGTGGCATCCAGTGACTCAGCGGCCTGAAGTGCCGCCGCCAGTGGCGCACCGAAGGCCAGAATGGCAACGCCGCCCTGCCCTTCACGACGGATGATGCCTTTGCCCAGAGGCAGAGCGGTCATGTCGTCCGCAGGCACCGCACCCGTTCCGCTGCCGCGTGGGTAGCGCACCGCGGCCGGGCCGTCGTAACAGTAACCGGTGTAAAGCATCTGGCGGCATTCATTTTCATCCGAAGGTGCCATCACCACCATATTGGGTATGCAGCGCAGATAGCTGAGATCGTAGGCACCGTGGTGCGTCGGGCCGTCTTCTCCCACCAGACCGGCACGGTCGATGGCGAACAGAACGTCGAGGTTCTGCAGGGCAACATCATGGATCAGCTGGTCGTAGGCGCGTTGCAGGAAGGTGGAGTAAATCGCCACCACCGGCTTCATGTTTTCGCACGCCATACCCGCGGCCAGTGTGACGGCATGCTGCTCGGCAATGGCGACATCGTGGTAGCGGTCCGGATACTCTTCCGAGAAGCGCACCATGTCGGAGCCTTCACGCATGGCCGGGGTAATACCATTCAGACGCTCATCACGGGCGGCCATATCACATAACCAGTCACCGAAGACGTTGGAATAGGTCGGTTTTTTCGGCGCACTGCTCTGGGCCGCAGGTGCTATCGGCTTCAGCGCGTGGTATTTGATCGGGTCTTCTTCGGCAGGTTTGAACCCTTTGCCTTTGCGCGTCACGATGTGCAGGAAACGCGGCCCCGGCAACTGCTTCAGGTTTTCCAGCGTGCTGATCAGCTCACCGACATCATGCCCGTCGATCGGACCGTAGTAGTTAAAGCCCAGCTCCTCAAACATCACACCCGGAGCAACCATGCCCTTCATGTGCTCTTCGGTTTTGCGCGCGAACTCCCATGCTGAAGGAATGATCTCCAGCACTTTTTTGCTGCCTTCACGCATGGCGGAGTAGGTTTTGCTCGACCAGATACGGGTGAAGTACTTGTTCAGGGCACCGACGTTGTTGGAGATCGACATGTCATTGTCATTGAGGATCACCAGCATATCGGCCTTCTCATGACCGGCGTGGCACAGGGCTTCGAAGGCCATGCCCGCCGTCATGGCACCATCACCGATAACCGCGACACACTGGTTGTCTTTCTGCTGCTGACGGAAGGCCAGCGCCATACCCAGTGCCGCACTGATGGAAGTGCTGGAATGGCCGACACCGAAAGTGTCGTAGCTGCTTTCTTCGCGCGACGGAAAGGCCGCCGGGCCGCCCGCTGTGCGGATGCGGTGCATCTCTTCGCGGCGGCCGGTCAGGATCTTATGCGGATAGGCCTGATGGCCCACGTCCCAGACCACACGGTCATCGGGCGTATTGAAGATGTAATGCAGGGCGACGGTCAGCTCGACCACGCCCAGACCCGCGCCAAAATGTCCACCGGACTGACCGGTGCTGTACAGCAGGAAATGACGCAGCTCTTCACAGACCTGATTCAGCTGGTTCTCATCCAGCGCACGCAGATCAGCCGGCGAATCAATCTGATCCAGCAACGGGGTATCAGGGCGCGTGGAGGGAATCTCAGTAAACATCAGCAAATTCGGTTTCCGCAGGGGTTTGACCGCACAGGATCAAACCAGAATAGAAGAGGGACATTTTAACGTGTCAGGGCTTAATGATCACGCGTGATAATGTAATCCGCCAGATCAGCCAGCACAGAGGTATCAACAGACAGGCCTGACAGGGCCTCATGCGCCCGGTCCACCAGCGCTCTGGCCTCGGCCCGGGCACCGTCAAGACCCAGCAGCGCCGGATAGGTGGGCTTGTTCAGCTGCAGGTCGGCGCCCTGAGTTTTACCCAGCGTGGCGGTGTCACCTTCAATATCGAGCAGATCGTCCTGCACCTGAAACGCAAGACCAATGGCCGCCGCGTAATCAGACAGTGCGGTTTCCGTCAGCGGGTCGCTGTCCGCCAGAGCACAGATGGCGCCCATCTGCACCGCAGCGGCAATCAGGGCACCGGTTTTGTGATTATGCATACGGCTGAGCTGTTGCAGAGACATGCTTTTGCCGACGTGACTCAGGTCGATGCACTGCCCGGCTATCATGCCGGAAGCACCGGCCGCGCGGCTGAGAACCTGCACCAGACGCAGACGCTGCTGCGCCGACAAACCATCATCTTCCGCCAGCAGCTCAAACGCCGCGGTCAGCAACGCATCACCGGTCAGAATGGCAGTGGGTTCATCAAAGGCGATATGACAGGTGGGCTTGCCACGACGCAGGTCATCGTTGTCCATTGCGGGCAGGTCGTCGTGCACCAGACTGTAGCTGTGCACCATTTCCAGTGCCAGTGCGGCTGCATCCGCCTGGCTCTGAGACCCGCCGAGCATCTGGCAGGTGGCATACACCAGATACGGCCGCAGGCGCTTACCACCGTTCATCAGGGCGTAGTGCATAGCCTCTGACAGGCGTGAATCAGCAATATCCAGACGGCCAAGGTATTCGGGAATCAGTGACGCAATACGTCCCCGGACTTCACTCAGCGTCATTCAGCGTCATCCCGGGTGTTGAAGGGCATGGCTTCACTGCTGCCGTTGTTTTCCATCAGCAGCCGCACTTTCTGTTCAGCACTGCTCAGCGCCTGCTGACACTGACGGGTCAGGCTGACACCACGTTCAAACGCCGTGAGACTCTCATCCAGAGTCATGTCACCGCTTTCCATCCGGGTAACCAGAGCTTCCAGCTCTGCCAGTGATTTTTCAAATTCGAATGCGGTTTTCTTACCAGCCATAACGCCCCCCGGATCAAAGCGGCAACACTAAACCCAAGACCCCGCCCGGTCAACCGACTGAGCCCCGTTCAGCCGGGCTCCGACGCCATTATTTACGAAGTCTGCATGACTCCGGCCCAGCGCCGGAAGTACGAAATTTTTACACCTGACAGGAAGAAACCGAGACAGCGTCTAAACTGACAGAAGATATCTGAACAACCTATAAACAGGAGCAGCAGTGGATCTCGCATCGCTCGTCGGCGTCTTAGGCGCTTTCGGTATTGTTATCTTCGCCATGATACTGGGTGGCGATATCTCAATGTTTGTGAACGTTCCGTCACTTCTTATTGTTGTGGTCGGCAGTCTGTTTGCGGTGATGATGAAGTTTGAGCTGGGTCATTTTCTCAGTATTGCCGGCATCATGGCCAAGGCCTTTATGTTCAAAACCGTCAAGCCGGATGCTCTGATCAATGAAGTGGTGGAGCTTGCCGGGATGGCCCGTAAGGGCGGCCTGCTCTCGCTGGAGGGCAAGCCGGTCAGCTATGACTTCCTGGGCAAAGGCATTCAACTGCTGGTCGATGGTCACGACCCTGAAGTCGTGCGCAGCCTGATGACCAAGGAAATGAAACAGGCCAGTGAGCGCCACGACAATGGTATCGCCATCTTCAAGGCCATGGGCGACGTCGGCCCGGCCATGGGCATGATCGGTACACTGATTGGTCTGGTGGCCATGCTGGCCAACATGGATGACCCGAAATCCATCGGCCCGGCCATGGCCGTGGCCCTGCTCACCACTCTCTATGGTGCCATGATGGCGACCATGCTCATGCTGCCCATCGCTGACAAGCTGACCGCGCGTAAAGGCGAAGAAGACATGCTCAAATCCATGGTCATCGACTCACTGCTCGCGATCCAGAGTGGCCAGAATCCACGCGTTATTGAATCCATGCTGCAGGCCTACATGAAGGAAGGCAAGCGGGTAACGGCAGAAGGATAATCAGTCGTTATGGCCGCTGAAGAAGAAGAACAGGAATGCCCACCCTGCCCCGCGGGGATACCTGCGTGGGTAATGACCTTCGCCGACCTGATGTCGCTGCTGATGTGCTTCTTTGTGCTTCTGCTGTCGTTCTCAGAAATGGATGCGCAGAAGTTCAAGCGCCTGGCCGGTGAACTGCGCAATGCTTTTGGTGTGCAGACCGTCATCAACGCGTCTGATCCTCCGAAAGGTACCAGCATTATCGCCCGGCATTTCAGCCCGTCGATTCCTGAGCCGACCCCCATCAATGAAGTACGGCAGAAAACCAGCGATGTGACCAAAAGCTCGCTGGAGGTGCTGTGTCAGGACGAAACCACCCAGCAGACAGAAAGACAGGGCGACCGCGGCATGCAGACCCGCGAAATCGCAGTGCCGGACCTGACGGTTGAGGCTAAAAAGAGCGAAGAAAAGGCCATGGAAATGGCCACCGCGCTCGAATCTGAAATCGCCCGTGGGCAGATTGAAATCGAGACCTCGGGTAAGAAGATCATCGTGCGTATCCGCGAGCGTGGCGCGTTTGGTTCAGGCTCCGACTACATCGAAGACGATTTTCTGCCTGTCATAGATAAATTACGTGCACTTCTGGTGAAGATTCCCGGAAAAATCTCGGTTGAAGGCCATACTGATGATATTCCGATCAGTGGTGGGCGTTTCCGTTCCAACTGGTCTCTGTCGGCGGCGCGGGCTACGGCTTTCGCCGAAGAACTGTTTGTAGCACCTGAAATGGATGCGTCGCGTTTTCAGGTGGTAGGCCATGCGGATAAAAGCCCGCTGGTGCCGAATGTGGATGATGCCTCACGCGCGCGTAACCGCCGCGTCGAAATCATCATCCTGCGGACGCACGAAGACGACGATGACGATGTACCGGAAATGGCCCCGACCCAGCAGGAAATCGATGATGCTGCCAATGCCCGTCCGGAAGACTATGAACTGACACCTGACGAGATATTCTGAGGTAGCACTTATGCAGCAGGAAATGCCAAAACAGGAAAGACGCCGTTACTTCCGTCTGGACGATGAGGTCATTCTTGATTTTGAGCCCATCTCTCAGACCGAAGCGCAGGAGTGGAAAAGCCGCCACTGCAATCAGCGCAATGAACTGGCCGACCTGAACCGTGACATTGCCACCCTGCTGCACCAGATTCAGACGCAGAACCCGACGGTTGCGCGTTTACTGAACCTGTTCAACAGCAAGGTCAACATGCTCAGCACCGGCAAAGAAATCGACTTCAGTCAGACCGAAGTACGCACCCGCGTAAACCTGAGTGCCTGCGGTATGTCGTTCCAGACCAGCGAACACCTGGAGACCGGCGAAAACCTGCGCCTGCAGATGCAACTGCAGCCGAGCAATGTTCCGGTCACTCTGCTCGGCACCATTGTTGGTATTGAAACCACCGACGATCCGGCAGCGCCACACCTGATCAGAGTCGACTTTGAAGGTCTGCGCGAAGCCGAGCAGGAAATTCTGATTCACCACCTGTTCCAGCTGCAGACCCAGAATCTGCGCTCGTTTCCGAAAGCCCTGAACGACGAATAAACTCTCTTTGCAGCCTCTGCTATGATGCGGTTCTCTGACGCTCAGGAACCGCATCATCATGTCCGGACCCCGGATTTATCTGAACCAGCCACTGTCCCCCTCTCAGGATACTGAACTTGACGCCCAGGCAGTCACCCATCTGGTGCGTGTACTGCGTATGAAAGACGGTGACGCCTTACGCCTGTTCAACGGCGACGGCCACGAATACCCGGCCACACTGGTGATTACCGGCAAAAAGACCGCCTCCGCGCGCATTCTTGACCGTTCAGATGAAGATGCCACCCAACCGCTCAGCATTCACCTTGGCCAGGTGATTTCCAAAGGCGACCGTATGGATTTTGTGCTGCAGAAAGCCACCGAGCTGGGCGTCAGCGAGATCACACCACTGATCAGTGAACGCTGTGATGTGCGCCTGAATCAGGAGCGTATGGAGAAGAAGATGGAGCACTGGCATAAGGTGATCACCTCCGCCTGTGAACAGTGTGGCCGCAACCGCCTGCCCCAGCTGCACGAACCTCTGTCACTGCAGGACTGGACCGCCGGTACCGATGCCAAAAGTAAGTTCATTCTGCACCCGCACAATCAACAGCCACTGAACACCAGCGAAGCACCGTCATCGGTGGCCATACTGGTCGGGCCGGAAGGTGGCTTCAGCGATACCGAAGTGAAACTGTGCGAACAACAGGATTTCAGCGGACTGCTGCTTGGCCCACGGATTCTGCGCACCGAAACCGCACCGCTCGCGGCCATCAGTGTTATGCAGTTTCTGTGGGGGGATTTCCGCTGATTTCCTATCTGCGTTGTCACTGCAGTGTTAAAAACCAGCTCGAAATGCTCATTTACCATGTGTAAATTGCGCTTTCTCTCTGATTTTTGCCTTGCATTGACTGCCTCGATAACGGAAATATTCAACTTGCCAGAGTATTACTGAAAACTACCTGCATTGCTTCTGGGTTGTTAAAAACGCCCTGACTGATAACCCCGCTTTTATCTGCGTTGTAGCTTTGAAAAGGTCGTCATCCTGCGGCTTGACCGCAGGATCCATTTAAAAGACAAAGATAAAATTACAAACTGGATCCTTTGGCTCGGAGGCGAGTCCCACGAGCCGCAGGCTGACGAAGTATATTGTGTGAATAAGCACTAGAGGCCGATTTTGCCTTGCATTAACAGCCTGACTCTCGAAGCGCTGAGCCGATTAATTAGCCACCAAACGAACCGACTTCCAGTCCCACACGGACGACAGGAAATAAAAGCCGATAAACAGCGTCGCCCACCATTCGATAATGCGCTTACCATGGCTGATCTCAACGCCGACCGTCACCCCGGTAAAAGCAATGAACATAAACCAGAGAATCAGCATCAACCCGGTTTTAATCCGCATGGACGGCACCGCAAGTCCAGCCTTCTGCGCCCGCCAGGTCAGTACATAACTGATGGTCAGCGCCACCAGCATGCCCTGAAAGAACAGGTTTGCACCACGCACATGCACGCCCCAGTGGGTATCCGCTTTTTCCGGCAGTAATACGGCCGTGCCCGCCATCAGACCCAGAGCTGCGATCACACCAAAAAACTGCATGGCGTTCAGCGCAATGTTATTGCTGTGGGCCGCCAGCCAGACGCGCATCACCTGCCACCACACCAGCATAAAGGCACAGGCCATAATCATGCCGCCACGGAAGATAAACCCGGCGTCGCCCTTCATGCCCGTGTGAGTGATATCCGTGCAGCCATCCAGAAACGGATTGCACAACTCCGCCGTACCCTGTGAAGTACCGACAAAATAAGTGACGGCGATGGTGCCCATGGAAAAAACAAAGGTGAGTAAAGCGGTGACCTGACCAAACGACATCGGGGTTCTCCTGTTCCGGCGTGGATCATAACATCCGCATGATGGAGCGCACAGCGTGGTAAACTCCGGGCCAGAGAGACACGGCAGAAGGTTATGGTTAAGAAGAAAACCGCGTACGTCTGCACCGAATGCGGGGCAGATCACAGCAAATGGCAGGGGCAGTGCACCGCCTGCGGACAGTGGAACACGCTGCAGGAATTCGTTGTTTCGGCGAGCAAAAGCAAAGCTCCGGAAGCACGCTTCGGCGGCTATGCCGGCGATGCCGGACAGAACGGTGTGATCAAACTGTCACAGGTCGATCTGGCCGAAATGCCGCGTTTCAGCTCCGGCCTGCAGGAATTCGACCGGGTACTCGGCGGCGGCCTGGTCCCGGGCTCAGCTATTCTGATCGGCGGCCACCCGGGAGCGGGTAAGTCCACACTCCTGTTGCAGACCCTGTGCCATCTGGCCAGCCAGATGCCTGCACTCTATGTCACCGGCGAGGAAAGCCTGCAGCAGGTCGCCCTGCGCGCGCGCCGTCTGGGCCTGCCGGTGGATCAGCTGGATATGCTCAGTGAAACCAATGTCGAGCGACTGACGCAGGCGTTTGAGAAGCACAAGCCGCGTATCGTCGTCATTGACTCCATTCAGGTGATGAACCTCGACGGCATCGAATCGGCCCCCGGCAGTGTTGCTCAGGTGCGCGAATGCGCTGCCTACCTGACCCGCTACGCCAAGCAGACCGGCACAGTGCTGATACTGGTCGGGCACGTGACCAAAGACGGCACCCTGGCCGGACCAAAAGTGCTGGAGCACATGATCGACTGCTCCATCATGCTCGAAGGCTCCAATGACAGCCGTTACCGCACCCTGCGTGGCATCAAAAACCGCTTTGGCGCCATCAATGAACTGGGCGTGTTCGCCATGCTGGATACCGGTCTGAAAGAGGTGAAGAACCCCTCTTCTATCTTCCTCACCCGCAGTGACGAACCCGCACCCGGCAGTGTGGTGATGGTGATCTGGGAAGGCACACGCCCTCTGCTGGTCGAGATTCAGGCCCTGGTCGACGAGAGTTTTTCCGGTCATCCCAAACGGGTGGCTGTGGGTCTGGATCAGAACCGTCTGAACCTGCTGCTCGCCGCCATGCACCGTCACGGGGGCATTACCCTCGGTGATCAGGACGTCTACATCAATGTCGTTGGTGGTGTGCGGGTGAACGAAACCGGTGCCGACCTGGCACTGCTGCTGGCGGCGCTGTCGAGTTTCCGTAACCAGCCGCTGGATCAGAATCTGATTGTCTTTGGTGAAGTGGGTTTATCCGGTGAGATCCGTCCGGTGCAATCCGGTCAGGAGCGTATCAAAGAAGCCGCCAAGCACGGCTTTACCCGTGCCATCGTGCCGAAGGCCAACGCACCGAGGTCACCCATCGACGGCATGGAAGTGATTGCCGTGGAGCGCCTGCAGGAAGCCATCGAGCGGCTATAAAAACCGGCTTTACTTGCTGATGCCTTCCTGACGGGCGGCTCTGGCCGCCAGCTCTTTGTCCTGTGTGCGTTCGATCACCGGGCGGTTACGGTGCAGTGCCGCCTTACCCATCATATAGGCCGACACCGGCGCCGTCAGGAACAGAAACAGACTGATCACCAGCTCGTGTATACGCAGACTGCCGTCACTCAGGCTGAACCAGATCAGAGACCCGAGCAGGGTTGCGCCCATCCCCAGCGTCGACGCTTTGGTCGGTGCATGCAGGCGGGTAAAGAAGTCCGGCAGCTTCACCAGCCCCCAGGAGCCGATCATCATAAACAGGGCGCCGGTCAGAACCAGAAACGCCACCAGATAATCGCTGTACGCAAGCAGATTATTCAATGATATCTCCCCTCAGCAGATACTTGGCCAGGGCCGCGGTACTGACAAAGCCCAGCATGGCAATCAACAGGGCTCCTTCAAAGTAGAGCGCCGAACCGTGGAACAGACCCAGCAGAATAATCAGCGCAATACTGTTGATGTAGAGGGTATCCAGCGCCAGAATCCGGTCGGTGATATCCGGCCCTTTAATCAGGCGCCACAGGCAGAACAGCATGGCAACGCCGACCATCATGGCGGCTACCAGAATCACGGTACTCAGCATCCGAAAATCTCCTTCAGGGGCTGTTCATAACGCTGGCGGATAAAGCCGGTCAGCGCTTCCGCGTCTTCCAGATGCAATACATGAATGTACAGACAACTGCGGTCGCTGGAGAACTCCACACTCACGGTGCCCGGGGTCAGCGATACCGAACTGGCCAGCACGGTCGCAGGAAAGGCTTCCGACAGACTCAGCGGATACGCCAGCCAGCCCGGCTGCAGCAAGCGGTTGGGCATCAGTACGCGGCGGGCAACATCGACGTTAGCCACCACAATGTCTTTCAGCAGACGCAGGATATACACCAGCATTTTCAGCGGGCGTTTAACCGGCGGATGACCACGGACGTAGGTGTAGGTCAGCACCGGAATCAACCATGCCAGAAAGGCACCAAGAAACAGGTGACCGTAGGAAAAGCCATTCAGCAGCAGCCATACCAGCAACAGCATGACCGAGTGCCAGGGCATGGGCAGCAGTCGTTTCATCAGCGCACACCTCCCGGAATCTGATCGTTAATCTGCTGCACAGTTAGCCCGGCACGCAGTTCAGAAGCTGCCTGCATCGACCATTCTGTCAGCGGACCTGCGGCCACCACCAGTACCACCGTCATTGCCGTCAGCAAACCGGCCGAAAGCAGATGCAACGGGCTGATGCGTTCGCGTGCTTCAGTCAGCACCGTACCTTGCGTCCGCCAGAAGATGGTGGTCCCGGCACGTGACAGTGCGATCAGGGCCGCCAGACCGGATACCAGCACCAGCGGCCAGACCCAGAGAGCATCGCCGGAGTCGTACGCCGCCTGCAGGATGAAAACCTTACCGATAAATCCGGAGAACGGCGGCAGACCAATCAGCGCCATGGCCACCAGCGCGTACAGCAGACCGGAGATCACCGGGTATAACAAGGGACGGGAGCGCACAAAGCGGTCTTCCGCCTGCCCGCGCTGCAGGGTAATCAGACCAGCCAGCAGAAAGAACGCACCACACATCAGCGTACTGTGCAGGGTGTAATACAGGCCGGCAGCGATACCGGATTCGGTTCCCAGTGACACAGACACCAGCAGAGTACCGACGGAAATAATAATAAGATTGGCAATCAGCCAGCGCAGCGACTGACTGGCCAGCACACCGATAATGCCTGCCGCCAGCGTCCCACCGGAAAGCCATGCCAGAGCATTCATGCCGATCCCAGCCACGGCACCGGCATCCGGCCCGAAGACCACACTGTGAATACGCCAGAGGCTGTAGATACCGACTTTGGTCATCACCGCAAACAGCGCTGCCACCGGTATCGACGTATTGGAGTAAGTCTTCGGCAGCCAGAAATGCAGTGGCAGCAGCGCGGACTTGATGCCGAATACCACCATCAGCAACAGTCCACCGGCTTCCGCCAGCGGCAGGCTTTCCGCCGGCAGCTGTGCCGCCCTGGCGGCCATGTCCGGGATATTGAGCGTCCCGAAGGCACGGTACAGCACCGCCAGTGCAATGAGGAAGAACGCAGAGCCAATCAGATTGAACAGCACATAATGCTGAGCCGCACGGGTACGTTCGCGGCCACCGCCGTGGATCAGCAGCGAGTATGAGGCGATCAGCAGAATTTCAAAGAAGACGAACAGGTTGAACGCATCCGCCGTCAGAAAGGCACCGTTCAGCCCCATCAGCTGGAACATATACAGTGGGTGAAAAAAGCGTCCTTTGGTGTCTTCACCGGCGCAGCCGTACAGGTGGGTCGCCAGTGCCAGCACTGAAGTCAGTACCAGCATCGACGCCGACATCAGATCGGCTACGAGGAAGATGCCAAACGGCGCCTGCCAGTCGCCCATAGCGTACGCCTGCGGCCCGTGATTAAGCACCTCAACAAACAGATAAACGGTCAGGCCGAGTAACAGCAGCAGAAAGCCTTGCGCCACGACCCGCTGAGCGTTGAGCCGCATATTGAACCAGGGGAATAAAATAAATACCGCCGCAAAGAACGGCAGCAGAACGGGCAGAACAGGAAGGTGCATCACTTGTGCTTACCTCCCGTCGCCTTGTCGGGGTGCTGACGCAGCTGACCTTCATGATCCTTGTCGGCAAGGATGTCCGATGAGGTCGCTTTACCATCCACCTGATCGTTACCCAGATCCGCCCTGGCGCGGATGGCCAGAATCAGCGCAAATGCCGTCATGGCAAAACCGATCACAATCGCTGTCAGCACCAGTGCCTGCGGCAGCGGGTCTGAATACTCTGCGCCTTCTGCCAGAATCGCCGGCTGGTTCAGTACCAGACCGCCACTGGCAAACAGGAACAGGTTCACCGCGTACGACATCAGAGTCAGACCCATGACGATGGCAAACGTATGGCCGCGCAGCATGAGAAACACTGAGCAGGTCACCATGATGCCCACCGTGACTGAATACACCAGTTCCATCAGGCTTTCTCCCCCGTACGTGTGGGTCTTTCAGCCGTGGTCAGCTTGCCGAGGTTTGCCAGAATCGACAGAGTCGCGCCAATCACCGTCAGATACACTCCCAGATCAAAGGCCATGGCACTGGCCAGTTCAAACTTACCGACCAGAGGCAGGTAGAAATAATCAAACCACGAGGTCAGGAAGGGTCGCTCAAACGCCCAGCTGCCCACACCAGACAGGAAGGCAATCATCAGACCGCTGACAATAAACCACTGGAACTTCAGGTCGCCGTGCACCCGCATCCAGTAAACGCCGTTGGCGATGTACTGCTGAATCAGGGCAATGGCGGTGATCAGGCCGGCGATGAAGCCACCACCCGGCATATTATGGCCACGCAGAAAGATGTACGCTGATACCAGCAGTGCCAGCGGCAGCAGACTCTGGGAGATCTGCATCAGCATCACCGGATGCCGGTCTTCCGACCAGGGACGCCCATCCATATCTGAAGACGGTACAAACAGGCGCACACCCGCCAGAAGCTTGTAGATACCGATGGCGGCGATGGCCAGTACGGTAATCTCGCCGAAGGTATCAAAACCCCGGAAGTCCACCAGAATGACGTTCACCACATTGGTACCACCGCCACCGGTTTTGGCGTTGGCGGTAAAGAAGTCGCTGATGGTTTCTACAGGACGGGTCAGCATGGCGTACGTCAGGGTACCAACCAGCGCACCACTGGCAGTGGCGATGCCCAGATCACGGACAATACGCCCGGGAGACAGATGATTGAGGCCAATCTTCTGCGGCAGGAAGTACAGCGCCAGCAGGAACAGAATGATGGTGGCCACTTCTACCGACAGCTGGGTCAGTGCCAGATCCGGCGCTGAGAACCAGGCAAACGCCATGGATACCACCAGCCCCACGACAGATACCGTCACCAGTGCCAGCAGGCGCTGATGACTCAGCAATACAGTCGCCACAGAGCCAACAATCAGCAACAGGGCACCACCGAGACTGACCAGATCCAGCTCAGTCACAGCCAGCCTGCCACGCGCCTCAGCCATGTGAATCAGAGGATAACCAAGGGCAAAGCCCGCCGTCAGGATCAACCACAGTGAATAACGCTGGAAGCTGCCGTTATCCAGCCAGTTCTGAATCCGTACCGCCCGCTCAACCAGCTGCTGCATACCCTGCTCGAAGGCCAGCTTAGGATCGACTTCCGCAAAACGCGACTGGAAGGCAAACATGGATTTACGTTGGGTATACAGCGCAACACCACCCGATACCGCCAACAGACTCATCAACAGCGGCATGTTGAATCCGTGCCAGATGGAGATACTGAACTCAGGCACACCCGCTGGCATCAGCGAAGCACCCACGGCCATCAGCAGGTCGCCGACAATAAACTGCGGAAAAATACCCACCAGCAGACAGATCACCACAAGAATCTCAACCGGCACACGCATGAACACCGGTGGCTCATGCGGGGTTTTCGGCAGCCCGACCGGCTCACCGTTAAAGAAGACGTCGTGCACAAAACGCAGCGAATAAGCGACGGCCAACGCGCCGCCGATGGTGACCAGCAACGGAATCAGCCATGACAAAGACCCCAGGGTTTCCTGGTGCAGGGCCTCGGCAAACAGCATCTCCTTCGACAGGAAGCCATTCAGCAAGGGCACCCCGGCCATCGATGACGCCGCCACCATCGCCAGTGTCGCGGTGTAGGGCATATAACGGAACAGGCCATTGAGCTTGCGCATGTCCCGTGAGCCGGATTCATGATCGATAATCCCCGCAGCCATAAACAGTGAGGCTTTGAACACCGCATGGTTGATCACATGGAACATGGCGGCGATCGACGCCAGCTGGGTATCCAGCCCGAGCAGCAGAGTGATCAGCCCCAGATGACTGATGGTGGAATAGGCCAGCAGGCCTTTAAGATCGTGTTTGAACAGGGCCGTGTAAGCACCGACAAGCAGGGTCGTCAGGCCTACCAGACTGACAACGGCGAACCAGAGCTCGGTATGCGACAGCACCGGATAAAAGCGCGCCATCAGGAAGATACCGGCTTTCACCATGGTCGCCGAGTGCAGATAAGAGGACACCGGCGTCGGTGCCGCCATGGCCTGTGGCAGCCATGAGTGGAACGGGAACTGCGCCGACTTGGTGAATGCCCCCAGCAACACCAGAATCATAATCACAGGATACAGGGCACTGTCTGCCAGCAGTTTGCCGCTGGCCAGCACGGTACGCAGATCGTAACTGCCCACCACTTCACCAATCAGAATCAGACCCGCCAGCAGCGCCAGACCGCCAGCACCGGTAATGGTCATGGCCATGCGTGCACCTTTGCGCGCATCGGAGCGGTGCGACCAGAAGCTGATCAGCAAAAACGAGCTGACGCTGGTGAGCTCCCAGAAGAACCACAACTGAATCAGGTTGGCAGACAGTACAACGCCCAGCATCGCCGTCATAAAGAGCAGCAGGCTGGCGTAGAAACGTCCGGCATCGTCCTGCGGCGACAGATAATAACGGGCATAGAGGATCACCAGCAGACCGATTCCCAGAATCAGCAGGGTGAACATCAGGCCCAGGCCATCCAGGAAGAAACTCACCTGCAAAGACAGCAATGGCACCCACTCCGCACTGAAGGAGGGGTATTCACCCGCCAGAACATCCGGGATCAGTGAAATGACGATGCCAAGGGCAACAGCCGGAAGAAGGGCCGTACCCAGCGCCAGCATAGAACGCGGATAACGTCCCAGAATGAGAGGCACTAACGCACCGAACAGAGGTAACAGGGGAACCCAAATGAGGTCCATCAGGGGCAGAATCTCCACATACAGTCAGGCCACAGTTTAACAGTATATGAAGCAGCTGCCAGAATGTGGCTTTGCGAAGTTATGTCAATGTGGACCACAAAAAAGCCCTGTAAAAACAGGGCTTTTCAGATCAGCAGCATCAGCCGTGGTAGGTGGAACTGAGCTCGGTAACCGCCTCAACAAAAGCGCCGGCGTGTGCCGGGTCGACAAACTGGTGAATTCCATGACCCAGATTGAAGACATGACCACTGCCCTGACCGTAGCTGTCGAGGATGCGTTTCACTTCCTGACGGATGGTGGCTGGCGAGGCATAAAGCACAGACGGGTCCATATTGCCCTGCAGAGCAACCTGACCACCAACACGGTGACGCGCGGCACCGATATCGGTTGTCCAGTCGAGACCCAGTGCATCACAACCGGTCGCCGCCATATCTTCGAGCCACTGCCCACCGCCTTTGGTGAACAGAATCACCGGGACAGTGCGGCCTTCGTGTTCGCGGATCAGGCCATCGACAATCTGCTTCATGTATTTGAGTGAGAACTCGCGGTAAGCCACATCACTCAGGGTGCCGCCCCAGGTATCGAAGATCTGTACCGCCTGAGCACCGGCTTTAATCTGGGCATTGAGGTAATCAATGACAGACAGTGCCAGTTTATTCAACAGCTCGTGCATGATCTCCGGTGTGTCGTACATCATGGCTTTGACGTGACGGAAATCCTTTGAAGAACCACCTTCCACCATGTAAGTCGCCAACGTCCACGGACTGCCGGAGAAGCCAATCAGCGGCACACGTCCGTTCAGTTCTGCACGGATGGTCGATACGGCTTTGAGCACGTAATCCAGATCAGCCTGAGTATTCGCAACGGGCAGATCAGCGACGTCTTTTTCCGTACGCACGATCTTGCTGAAACGCGGGCCTTCGCCGGTTTCAAAATAGAGACCCAGCCCCATGGCATCCGGGATGGTCAGAATATCCGAGAACAGAATGGCAGCATCCAGCGGGTAGCGCTCGAGCGGCTGAATCGTCACCTCACAGGCCAGTTCAGCGTTCTTGCACAGCGACATAAAGTCACCGGCCTGTGCACGGGTCGCCTTGTATTCCGGCAGGTAACGTCCCGCCTGACGCATCATCCATACAGGGGTACGGTCCACAGGCTGGCGCAGCAGCGCACGAAGGAAACGGTCATTTTTCAGTTCAGACATAGCGACTGTTCACGGATCAATCAAAAAGGGCGGGCATCATAACAAAAAACCCGGCGCTTGGCCGGGTTTGATGTCATGTCGTGGATTACACAGACGGAACCAGTGTAATGGTGAGAGTATACTCACCTGAACCACTTTCTATCGTCAGAGACACACTTTTCGGCGTACCGTCCGGAGCGAAGGAGACCTGATACAGAGAACCAAAGCTTGAGTACAGACCGGTATAGGAGGCTGGCAACTCACCAATACTGTTACCAACCTCGCCAGTATCAGAACTGACATCATACCCATCGCCACCAGACGCTACCGTTGTACCAGATTCAGCAATAGCACCATTTTCATCAGTAATGAACAGGTAGAAAGACCCCGAATCATCCGCGATATTGTTATCGTTCAGATCCAGGTCGCCATCAAAGACAGTGAAGTTATCACCACTGCGGGTATAGAGTTCATACGCAATACTGTTTGCTGCCGACTGAGAAATCACAGCCGTATCACGAACATCCATCAACTGAGCGCAGTGACCAGCATCTTTGGCAGCGTCTGAACACAAGGTGCCCTGATAAACCGATGGTGCGGCATCACGCTGATCGTTGGAGTTATAGTCTGCAAAAAACTCAACCGGCCCATTGCTGTTGGTATCCAGATCAATGGCATCGTCATTCAGAATATCATCATCACGGATAGCTTCAGGGAAAGATTCAAACACTTCACCCACATCATACTGGCCATTGTTATTGCTGTCGGTAAATCCAGCTTCACCTTCGGTATAACCGAGAATGGTGGTAATACCAAACGCTGAGGTACCGGCCACAACGTTCTGATCGTTGACGCGATCAAGAGCATCGTAGTCTGGATCATCTTCCTGGCCTGGTCGGTAACCAGAGCTGGTCCAGATCACTGAGCAGCTGCCACCGGCAGTCGTACAGAAAGAATCAATCAACCCACTCTCTGCGGTGAAATTCACAATGGTGCCATCCGCTACCGGGTTCTGGAACTGATCACCAACAAATGCTGTTACATTGACGGCTACCCCGCTGACGTTATACGCACCCGGGTTAAGAACACTTGCCACAATTTCAAAACTGTCCTGGTCAGCAATACCCGTCGTCACAGAAACCGGTTGGGATGACGTGGTAATAGGCGTGACACCATCCGTTGCCAGAGTTGTGGCTATGACAGAAGTAACTGTGTGAGCGGAACCCGATTTCACAACCGCGGTTACTTCGCCATCTTCATTGGTGACAGATTCATCCAGTGCCAGAGAAAGACCGCCCTTGGTATTGGTCAGGCTGAATGAAACGGATTTATTGGCTACCGGATTATTGGACCGGTCAACAACACGGAACACCAGCGATGCCAGTTGCGGCAGAACCGGGTTAGAGATGGTACTGATAGAAATCGCAGAAGAGTCAGCACTGACGTAAGAAATTGCACCAATTTCGGCAGGAGCTACTTCAAGGGTTCCTGTGGCAATCGAGAGTACCGTGGACGTATCGTCAGGGTCATATAGGTTGAAAGTGATAGTATCCGTACCTGAACATCCGGTGGCGGTATAGGTTACCGTTGCTGTACCACCCGTAGTGGACACTTCATCCCGACTGAAAGTTGCCAGTCCGCTGGACTCACAAACTGATGAGAAAGTTACCAGATACTCTTCACTGACGATCTGAGCGTTACCGTTATCGGCATCAACAATGGTAGCCAGGATCTGCGTTGAACCACCGGCAGACAGATCAGTGGTGGCAATTTCGAGCTGACCTTCCTGAAAAGTATCTCCGGTACCGGTGCCCATTGCAGGGTCAAGAGCTGCATTCGGAGTGTCGTCTGTAACACCGCCACCGGTATCACCATCCCCCGGGTTAACAACATCCTCACCACCGCCCCCACAGGCACTTAATAACAGTGAAAGTGACAGTAAAGAAACTACGCCAAGCCTGGTCATAGTGATTGCTCCTTATTGATATATTTGTTTCCGGAAGCACTTGAGCTGTCAGCAGCATATCATTGACTTGACAGGCAGAAAAGAAAAACGCGGCTATGCCGCGTTCTTTGTAGGGATTGGCTCCGGGGAGCCATTTTCATCATTCTGAGCAGGTCAGAAGTCAGATATCCAGATAATCGAGAATACCTTCGGCAGCCTGACGACCTTCCCAGATAGCTGTCACCACCAGATCCGAACCACGGACCATGTCACCACCGGCAAATACTTTCGGATTGGTGGTCTGGTAAGCGAACTCGCCCACTTCCGGAGCGATCACACCACCCCAGCTCTGCAGTTCGATACCGTGGTCAGCAAACCATGGCGCCGGGCTTGGACGGAAGCCGAACGCTACCAGTACCGCATCGGCTGGCAGGATCTCTTCTGAACCTTCAATGACTTCAGGACGCTGACGGCCGTTTTCATCCGGCTCACCCATGCGGGTGGTCACGACTTTAACGCCTTCGACTTTGCCGTCGCCGACGATTTCAACCGGCTGACGGTTGAACAGGAACTTCACACCTTCTTCGCGCGCGTTCTGTACTTCGCGCTTGGAGCCCGGCATGTTCTCTTCGTCACGACGGTAGGCACAGGTCACTTTGCTGGCCCCCTGACGTACAGAGGTACGGTTACAGTCCATCGCGGTGTCACCACCACCAAGCACCACAACTTGTTTGCCGCGCATGCTGATGAAGTCTTCCGGATTCTTTTCGAAGCCGAGGTTGCGGTTCACGTTGGCGATCAGGAAATCCAGCGCGTCGTGCACACCCGGCAGGTCTTCACCCGGGAAACCGCCCTTCATGTAGTTGTAAGTACCCATGCCCATAAAGACAGCGTCGAATTCTTCGATGATGTCTTTGAAGTCAATATCAGTACCGACATTGGTGTTCAGGCGGAACTCGACGCCCATACCTTCAAACACTTCACGGCGGTTGGACATCACGCTTTTTTCGAGCTTGAACTCAGGGATACCGAAGGTCAGCAGACCACCGATTTCCGGGTATTTATCGAAAACCACCGGCGTCACACCATTGCGCACCAGTACGTCAGCACAGCCCAGACCCGCAGGGCCTGCACCGATCACTGCAACACGCTTACCGGTAGGTACAACCTTGGACATGTCCGGGCGCCAGCCCATGGCAAAGGCGGTGTCGGTGATGTATTTCTCAACGTTACCAATGGTCACGGCACCAAAGCCGTCGTTCAGCGTACAGGAACCTTCACACAGACGGTCCTGCGGGCACACACGCCCACAGACTTCCGGCAGGGTATTGGTCTGATGGCTCAGCTCAACCGCTTCCATGATGTTGCCTTCGCTGGCCAGTTTCAGCCAGTTCGGAATGTAGTTGTGCACCGGGCACTTCCACTCACAGTACGGGTTACCACAGGCCAGGCAACGGTGAGACTGATCGTTCACCTGCTCTTGAGTAAAAGGCTGATAAATCTCAACAAACTGAGACTTACGCACCGATACCGCTTTTTTCTTCGGATCCCGGCGGCCCACATCGACAAACTGGAAATTGTTGTTCAGACGTTGTGTCATCTTAAAAATCTCTCTCTGGTATCCGGCTGGTTATTCCGGACGGGCACGGGTGCTGTTCAGTAACTGCTGCAGGTCGGCGGCTTTTGGCGTTACCAGCCAGAAGCGGCGTACGATACCTTCGAAGTCGTCGAGAATTTCCGCACCCCATGGGCTGCCGGTCTCCTGCACGAACTCACGGATCACGCTGCGCAGATAGCTGCGGTGTCCTTCCATTTCTTCGTTGGTAACGCGGTGGATATTCACCAGCTCGTGGTTGTACTTGTCCACGAAGCTGTTATCCATATCCAGCACGTAAGCAAAGCCACCCGTCATACCAGCACCGAAGTTGTAGCCGGTTTCACCCAGCACACACACCATACCGCCGGTCATGTATTCACAGCAGTGGTCACCAGCGCCTTCAACCACGGCGTGAACGCCGGAGTTACGTACCGCGAAACGCTCACCAGCCCGGCCTGCGGCCAGCAGCTTGCCACCGGTCGCACCGTACAGACAGGTGTTACCTATGATGGAGGTTTTCTGAGTTTCAAACTCTGAACCACGCGGCGGATAGATCACCAGCTTACCGCCGGTCATACCTTTACCGACGTAGTCGTTGGCATCACCTTCCAGCTCCATTTCCAGACCACCGGCGTTCCACACACCGAAGGACTGACCGGCAACACCGGTCATCTTCACGCGGATCGGGTTGGAAGCCATCCCCTGGTTACCCCAGCGTTTGGCGATCTCACCAGACAGACGCGCACCAATGGAACGGTCACAGTTAGTGATGGTGTAGGTAAACTCACCACCGCTCTTGTTCTCAATAGCACCAATCATCTCAGCGACCATACGCTCTGCCATCAGACCTTCGTCATACGGCTTGTTGCGCGGTACCTGCACGGTGTGCGGCTTGCTGGCAGGAATCTGATCGTTGTACAGCAGCGGTGTCAGATCCAGATGGCGCTGTTTACCGGTATCGCCTTCGAGCACAGCCAGCAGGTCAGTACGGCCAACCAGCTCTTCAATGCTGCGGATACCCAGCATGGCCATCCACTCACGCACTTCTTCGGCAACGAAGCGGAAGTAATTCTTCACCATGTCTTTGGTGCCGATGTAGTGTTTCTCACGCAGATCGTCGTTCTGGGTGGCAACACCGGTCGCACAGTTGTTCAGGTGACAGATACGCAGGTACTTACAGCCCACGGCGACCATCGGCATGGTACCGAAACCAAACGACTCAGCCCCCAGGATGGCGGCTTTGATCACGTCCAGACCGGTCTTCAGACCACCGTCGGTCTGTACACGGACTTTGCCACGCAGATCGTTCACCCGCAGTGCCTGATGCGCTTCTGCCAGACCCAGTTCCCACGGCGAGCCGGCGTACTTGATGGAGGTCAGCGGTGACGCTGCGGTACCACCGTCGTAACCTGAGATGGTGATCAGGTCAGCGTAGGCCTTAGCCACACCGGCAGCAATGGTCCCCACACCCGGCTCAGACACCAGTTTCACAGACACCAGCGCATCCGGGTTGACCTGTTTAAGGTCATAGATCAGCTGCGCCAGATCTTCGATCGAGTAAATATCGTGATGCGGCGGCGGAGAAATCAGGGTCACACCCGGCACGGAATAGCGCAGGGTTGCGATCAGCTGGTTCACCTTACCACCCGGCAGCTGGCCACCTTCACCCGGCTTGGCACCCTGCGCTACCTTGATCTGCAGCACTTCAGCGCTGGACAGGTAATGCGGAGTCACACCAAAGCGGCCGGAAGCCACCTGCTTGATTTTTGAGTTACGCACAGTGCCGTAACGCTTCGGATCTTCACCGCCTTCACCGGAGTTGGAGCGACCACCGAGTTCGTTCATCGCCATCGCCAACGCTTCGTGTGCTTCCGGTGACAGAGCCCCCAGAGACATCGCCGCGGTGTCAAACCGTGGATAAATGGCTTCCGCCGGTTCCACATCGCTGAGGTCGATCGACTGCACGTCTTTACGGAACGTCAGCAGGTCACGGATGGTGGCTACCGGACGGTTATTCACCAGATCCTTGAAGCGGTCGTAGGCCGGCTGACTGTCAGTCTGTACGGCTTCCTGAATGTTTTTCACAACGTCCGGGTTGTAGGCGTGGTATTCGCCACCGTGGACGTATTTGAGCAGACCGCCCTGATCCAGCTGCTTACGCACCTTCCAGGCGTTTTTGGTGATCAGCTCCAGATCTTCTTCAAAATCTTCAAAGCCAGCACCCTGAATACGGCTGGTCACACCGGTGAAGCACAGATCGACAACCTCTTTGCTCAGACCCACAGCTTCAAACAGCTGCGAACCACGGTAAGAGGCTACTGTCGAGATCCCCATTTTGGACATCACTTTCAGCAGACCTTTACGGATGGCTTTGCGGAAGTTTTTCTGCGACTTCAGCGGGTCACCCAGCACTTCGCCGGAGCGGTGCAGGTCGGTGATGATGTCATAGGCCAGCCACGGATAAACCGCAGTCGCACCAAAGCCAAGCAGCACCGCAAACTGGTGAGCATCACGGGCCGCACCGGTTTTCACAATGATGTTACCGCTGGTACGCAGGCCGGTTTTGACCAGGTGGTGATGGACCGCACCCGTCGCCATCGGTGCCGGAATGAGGTACTGACCTTCGCCGACTTCCTTATCGCTCAGAATCACCATGATCTGACCGCTGCGGATGGCATTCTCAGCCTGAGCACACAGATTTCTGATCGCGTCTTTCAGCGAGGTACCGGCGTCGTAGGCCATGGACAGAATCACGTGTTTAAACGCCGGGCTTTCCAGCTCACACAGACCGATATACTTCAGCGGTGACAGCACCGGTGACGTCAGAATCACGCGGTGAGCATGATCCGGCGTTTCTTCAAAGACGTTTTTCTCGGCACCGATACAGGTTTCCAGCGACATCACGATGGATTCACGCAGCGGGTCGATCGGCGGGTTGGTCACCTGCGCGAACTGCTGACGGAAGTAGTCGGCAACGTGGCGTACTTTCTGTGACAGTACGGCCATCGGCGTATCATCACCCATGGAGCCGGTGGCTTCCTGACCGTCTTCGGCCATCGGACGCAGTACCTGATCACGCTCTTCACGGGTCACCAGATGCAGTTTCTGGTGAGTGTTCAGCGTATCACCGGTCATCGGTTCCTGAGCGTCGGCTTTGCTCAGATACAGCTGGCTTTCAATGCGGATGGCATTGCTCTTCAGCCACAGCTTATAAGGGTTAACCTTCTTCAGTTCGTTATCGATTTCATCGGCGAACAGCAGTTTGCCTTCTTTGGTATCGATCGCCAGGATGTCGCCCGGGCCGACACGGCCTTTGGCAATCACATCTTCCGGTTTGTAATCGTAGGTACCGACTTCAGACGCAACGGTGATGAAGTTGTTTTTGGTGATCACCCAACGCGACGGACGCAGACCGTTTCGGTCGAGACCACAGACGGCATAACGGCCATCGGTGATAACCAGACCAGCCGGGCCATCCCAGGGCTCCATGTGCATGGAGTTGTATTCGTAGAAGGCACGCAGATGCGGGTCCATGGTTTCTACGTTCTGCCAGGCTGGCGGAATCATCATGCGGATAGCACGGAAGAGGTTCATGCCGCCCATGGACAGCAGTTCCAGCATGTTGTCCATCGACGACGAGTCAGAACCTGTGGTGTTCACCACCGGTGAGATGTCATCCAGATTCGGCAGACGCTGGGAAGCGAACTTAGGAGTACGGGCATTGGACCAGTTACGGTTGCCCTGAATGGTGTTGATCTCACCATTGTGCGCCAGCATGCGGAACGGCTGCGCCAGTGGCCAGCGAGGCATGGTGTTGGTGGAGAAACGCTGATGGAATACGCAGATGGCGGTTTCCAGACGTTCGTCACCCAGATCTGCATAGAAGTTCGGCAGATCCACCGGCATCATCAGGCCTTTATAAGAGAGCACGCTCTCAGACAGGCTGGCAATGTAGAAATCCGGATGATGCGCCAGCGCTTTCTCGGCGAAGCGGCGTGCGTAATAAAGTTTGACGGAGAAATCTTCGTCTTCCAGCGCTTCATCGGCAGCGACAAAAATCTGCTCAAAGCGCGGAATGCAGGCCAGAGCCATAGGCCCGAGGCAATCATTACTGGTTGGCACCACACGCCAGCCCAGCACTTTCAGCCCTTGTTGTGAGATGGCAGTTTCTACGGCCGCTTTCTGTTCAGCACAGACGGCATCATCCAGATCGAGAAACAGCATACCCACCGCGTACTGTTGCGGCAGAGTGATACCGCCCTCGGCCGCCACGGCGCGCAGGAAAGAATCTGGTTTCTGGATCAGGAGACCACAACCATCACCGGTTTTGCCATCGGCAGCAATACCACCCCGGTGGGTCATACAGGTCAGTGACTTGATCGCGGTGACCAGTAACTCGTGACTCTGTTCGCCCTCAAGATGGGCCAACAGGCCGAAGCCACAGTTGTCTTTAAAATCACCCGGATTATACAGACCAGTCCTCATAGACAGCTCTCACCAACAAAAGTTATATAATTCAGTAACTTGCCAACGATTGTACAAAATTTGTACAGGCGCGCGCAAAAGGACGCCTATTCTACACATCCCATGCGGTTGTCACAAACGTGGTAAATCAGATGTAAGTATTCAGGAAACCCTGAGCGTCAGGGTCAGCGTAAGGCTGATTTCACCTGAGACAGAGGCCTGATCCAGGGCGATTGGGAACGAATTTGCTCCGGCAGCTCCTCTAACGCCTCCTGAGCGCTGAAGGGATCGCTGAAAATTCCTGTAGTCACCACAAACCAGTCACGCCCTTTGTAAGAGCCACGGTAGGTGTACAGGGGGATCTGATCCTGCCATTCAGACCTGAACATGTCAGCACTCTCCTGTGAGAAGGTGCCTAACAGTTGTACGATATACCCGTCTTCAGCCGCCAGCAAGGCCGCTTCGTCCGCACTGTAAGGTGATGGTGGGCGCGATTCAGTAACTGAGGCTTTTTCAGGCTCTGACTGAGCTGCCGCAGGCGGCGGGATATCGGCAGGGATGGTGGCTCCGTCCTCTGCAGCGGCGGTGGCAGTTGCCACATTTTCTGCAGGAACGTTACCCTGCGCTCCGCCGATCTCATTCACGCGGTCAGCGGCCGTATTTTCTTCAGCACCGGCAGAAGACGCTTCAGTTTCATTTTGCAGCACGGCAAGTGCGTCGGGCTCTTCTTCTGCAGCCTGGGCCTCTTCGGTCATCGCTGGTGATACCGCCACAGCGGCAGTGGCGTCAGTTTCTGCAACTGCTGTGACCTGTTCATCCGGCTGGGCTTCAACGCCGGCGGTTTCAGTGACGCCAATTTCATCCGCCGCGGTATCCTCCTGAAAAGCCACATCATCAGCTTGCTCAGCGACCGCAGAGGGTGATTCACCCACGTTTTCTCCGGGCTCCGCGACGTCTTCCGTCCGGGCCGGAACGCTCACCGCAACGGACGGTTTGAACTGCCCCAGCAACTCCGGACCATAAAGACGGTACACCGCCACCCCCGCAATCGCCACGGAGGCCGCCACCAGCAGAAAAATCATTCCTCTGGAGGATGCCTGACGCGCCGGAACCGGACACTCTCCATCCGGACCAGTACCGCCCATAGCCTGTTCCGCCTGGGACATCAGTGGCCCAGGCCAGCCATCACTGCTTTCCAGCAACCGGCCCAGTGTTTTGTCGTCAAGCGGGCAACTGCCCTTCACGCCATACGCCCAGGTCAACAATGACCGGGCTTCCGGCAGATCCAGCGGCTCCAGTACCTGCACATACACAGGCGCCTGAGCCGGTGACTGCTTCACATCACGCTCAAACCCGGTGGTGCCGAACAAAGCGAAGGAAACCGTTTCCTGCAACAGGAGTGCGAAATGCGCCAGATCGTTCAGCGCCTCTCCACCCAGTTGGTCGGCCTGATCAATAATAACCAGGAAGTTGTTCGTGTCGTGATAACGCAACTGGGATTCAGCGCGGATACGCTCACGGTTTTCTGAACTGTCTTCTTCAATCGCAGGCAGCCCCCAGTGACTGGCGATGGCAGACAGGATGCCGGACATACCAAGCATGACACTGGCTTTGATCAACAGGGTTTCGCTGTCTTCGCGGGAGGCCGACAGAGCATTGGCAAGAGTGGTTTTTCCGGCGCCGTCAGGACCACTGACCAAGACCATCAGGTCACTGTATGACGTCAGGTGTGTCAGCAGCTCGAGTGTTTTGGTCTGTGTGGGTAATAACTGCGGCATAGCGAAATCCCGTTGTAGTTCCCTGCCCTCAGCGCTCCTGAATACACCTGGCCTCAGGTGGCCAGGGTGCCCAGGCTGTAGAGGGTTGCAAGCAGCTGAGCCTTAGGCACATCGTCTGTGATGTAGGCTTCGCCGACGTTTTTCAGCAGCACCAGACGGATCTTCCCATCCAATACTTTTTTATCCACCAGCATACGGCTGACGTAATCGTCATCCGTCATGTCGCTGGGGCCGGTGACCGGCAGGCCAGCATCGGCAATCAGCTTGGTAATGCGCTCGACATCGTCGCGGCTGATATGACCCAGACGGCAACTCAGGTCGGCCGCCATGACCATTCCGGAGGCCACGGCCTCTCCGTGCAACCAGTTGCCATAGCCCTGATGGGATTCAATGGCATGACCAAAGGTATGTCCGAGATTAAGAATCGCGCGGACGCCACCTTCACGTTCGTCGGCGGATACCACCCTGGCCTTGTCGGCGCAGGAGCGGTAAATCGCCTCAGCCAGCAGCCCGCCATCACCCCGCATCAGCCCCGCGATATTGCTGGCCTGCCATTGCAGGAAGTCCGCATCGCAGATCAGTCCGTATTTAATCACTTCTGCCATTCCTGCGGACAACTCACGCGCAGGCAGGGTTTTCAGAGTATCGGTATCGGCAATCACGGCCTGCGGCTGATGGAAAGCTCCGATCATGTTCTTACCGAGCGGGTGATTCACACCGGTTTTACCACCGACGGAGGAATCCACCTGTGACAACAGGGTGGTCGGGATCTGAATAAAATCCACACCACGCTGATACGACGCGGCAGCAAAACCGGTCATATCGCCGATCACACCGCCACCCAGTGCAATCAGGGTGGTGGTGCGGTTATGGCGATGCTCCAGCAGGGCATCGAAAATACGGTTGAGAACATCAAGAGTCTTGTAGGCTTCGCCATCCGGCAGTACAACCGTGTTCACCTGCAAGTCGCCCAGAACCTCGCGCACCGTGTCCAGGTACAGTGGCGCCACCGTCTCATTGGTGACGATCATGACCTGTTTGCCACGCACATGCTGGCGGATCAGTCCGCTTTTCGACAGCAGGCCTGAGCCAATATAAATCGGGTATGAACGCTCCCCGAGATCGACCGTTAATTGCACCTGAATCAGCCTTTGATCTGTGTTTTAAGTTCCTGGATGACCCAGCGCGGATTGCGCTGATCCGTCTCAATGATGGTATCCGCGATCGAGCGATAGAGCGGATCACGGACCTCAAATAACCGTGTCAGTACGGCTTCAGGATCCGGAGTCTGCAACAGCGGGCGATTCTTGTCACGGCTGGTCCGTACCAGCTGCTGCTCGATGGAGGTAAAGAGGTAGACAACGTGACCACGGGAAGACAGGTGGGCACGATTGCTGTCACGCAGAATGGCACCGCCACCGGTCGCCAGAACAATACCCGGCATCAGTGTCAGCTCATCAATCACCTGCTCTTCGCGCTGGCGGAAACCTTCCTCACCTTCAACGTCAAAAATCCAGGGAATGTCAGCACCACAGCGCTGCTCAATCACCCGGTCTGAATCGTAAAAGCTGTAACCGAACTCCTGCGCGATCATGCGGCCGATGGTCGTTTTACCTGCGCCCATCGGCCCGACAAGAAAGATAGATGACTGCATTATTCCTCAGCGGACGGTCAGGCTGTCTTTGACCAGTCGCGGAGTAATGAATACCAGCAGCTCGCGTTTGGTTTCCTGCTGTCCTTTATAACGGAACAGCGCGCCGATTAACGGCAGGTCACCGAAGAACGGGGTCTTACGGATGGTGATCACTTCTTCACGGCGGTAAATACCACCCAGGACGATGGTTTCGCCGTTCTCAACCAGTACCTGAGTTTCTACGGCGTTGGTGTTGATCGCCGGACCGGCGGTGGTTTCTTCACCACGGGAATCCTGACTGACAGCCAGATCCATAATGATACGGTCATCCGGAGTGATCTGCGGAGTCACTTCCAGCTTCAGTACTGCAGACTTAAAGGCGACGTTTGTCGCACCAGAGGAGCTGGCCTGCTGGTAAGGAATTTCTTCACCGGACTCAATCAGTGCAGTTTTACCGTCAGAGGTGATCACACGTGGTTGCGAAACCAGTTCACCACGACCTTCGGTTTCGATCGCCGAGAGTTCTAAGTCCAGAAGGAAATCAACGGTCTGATAACCAATGGCAAAGGTAGAGGCGCTTGGGTCGGTAACCCCAAAATCAACGACGTCAGACGCTTCCAGATCAATGGTCTGATCTGAACTGCCGGTGGTCGCACGGTCAAACAGAATCTGGTTGCCTTCGGTCAGCGTGGTTTTGGTGCCACCCAGGGTTGTCCAGTTATCACCGTTGTTCTTGAAGCTTGCGCCACCCCACTGTACGCCCAGTTCTTCACCCACACTGGTTTCGGCAATGACGATACGCGCTTCGATCAGCACCTGGCGCACTGGCACATCCAGCATGGTCAGTGCTTCACGGACCTTCTCAAGATTTGAGGCGGTGTCTTTCATCAGCAGCGTGTTGGTACGTTCATCCACAACGGCAGTACCACGCTCAGACAGCAGGCCGTTTTCAGAACTCAGCAGTTTCTGCAGGTCTGTGGCTTTGGCATAACGCAGCTGCATATATTCCGTGACCAGCGGCGCCAGCTCTTCAACCTGACGAACCGCTTCCAGCTCAACCTTTTCACGTGCGGCAATTTCTTCAGCCGGGGCGACCAGCAGAACAGCGCCCATCTGACGCTTGCCGAGGCCTTTGGACTTCAGTACCAGATCCAACGCCTGATCCCAGGGCACTTCCTGCAGACGCAGAGTAATATTGCCACCAACGGAATCCGATGCAACCAGGTTCAGACCGGTAAAGTCAGCGATCAGCTGCAGCACCGCACGGACTTCAATATCCTGGAAGTTCAGCGACAGTTTTTCACCGGTATACAGAGGCTCTTTACTGCGCGCAGCCACTTCACCGGCAGCCGGGCGGGTCACGTTGATAGAGAGAATTTTATCGGTCTGGTAAGCCAGATATTCAAATTCACCATCAACCGGTTCAATCACAATACGGGTCTTGCCACCGGTGCTCAGAGCATCAACGAACTGAACCGGGGTGGAGAAATCAGTTACATCCAGACGGCGGCTGAACACATCCGGCAGGGTCACACTGTTCAGTTCAGCGACAATTTTGTTGCCTTCACGACGGATATCAGCAGAGGCACGGGAGTCGCTCAGAGCGATACGCACCTGACCTTCACCCTGATCGCCACGGCGGAAATCCAGATTCACAACTTTTGCAGTTGCGGCGGCTTCCGCAGCCGTGACAGGCGCAGCAGAGCTGCCAGCCTGCTGACCAGCGCCAATACGGATATAGACTTTATTACCGCGGGTGTTGGTGGTGTAGCTGGTAAGCTGATTCAGATTGACCACGACCCGGGTACGGTCTTTGGCTTCAACCACAAGCGCACTGCGGGCATTACCGTTACCCAGCTCCTGACGTTTGCTCGCCAGTTTGCTCTGTACACCCGGCAGGTCGAGGGCAATACGGGCCGGCTTTTCAATGGTGTAGCCGCTGATTTCCGGCGGAGTGCCATCAAAGGAGAGTTCCAGCTCAACCACATCACCGGGCGCACTGGAATAATTAAGCTCGGTCAGAGACACCGCATGAGCAGCGCTCAATGCCAGGGCAGCAACCACGCCAACGACATATCTGAACATATAAAAGCCCCTGAACTTTTTCATAATTATTCTCCAGTCTGCCCGTACAGAGCCAAGGCTCTGGGGCGTTCAAGCCAGCCACCCAAGCCGTTAGGTACAATTTCTATCAGGTTGATTTTTGATTCAGTAATCCCGACCACTCGGCCGTGATTCTGCCCCATGTATTCGCCACGCTGAACACGGACAACACCACCGTTGCCATCACGCACCAGCGCCCAGAGTGCGTTTCCGGGCTTTTGCATCGTGCCGACCATCACCAGATTATCCAGCGAGAACTGCTCAAGGTATTCCCGGGCGCGGTCCGGATCCGGACGGATATCGGTTGTCGCTTTCACGCTCTGCAGCTCATTGGCATTGTAGGGTAATGCAAAAGGTGAACGCAGTGCAGAAGCGTTATAACTGAACAGCTCGTACGGTTTAAAGACCGGAATCGGGTCAATACGTCCACGCGGGGTGGACAGCACACGATCAACAAACTGTTTGAGATCTGATGTATCAGCATTCTGACTGCAGCCGCTCAGGGCAGTCGTCAGCAGAATCACGGACAGGGACAAGACACGTTTCATCTTACTTCTCCTTGTCCGAGTTATATTGATAGGTTTTGGCCAGAATTTTCATCGACAGCTTCTCGGCTCCCTTGCCGGAACGGCTGATGGAAAAATCATGCAGGGTCACAATCCGCGGCATCGCTGCCACACCAGACACGAAAGCCCCCATCTGATGATAGTCGCCTTCCACTTCAATATTGATCGGCAGCTCTTTATAAAACTCGGTGGTTTTCAGCGCCTGAGGGTCCATGGTCTTCAGAACCAGACCGGAGTTCAGCGCTGCGGCGCTGATGTCATCGATCAGACCGGGAATTTCCGTATCCTGTGGCAATTGTTTCAGCAGGGCGCCAAAGGTGGTCTGCATTTCTTCCAGCTGTGTTTTGTATTCATTCAGATTCGCAACGCGGAAGGCTTTATTCTCAAACTCTTTGCGCAGTTTCTCTTCATTGGCCTGAGAGCGGGCCAGCGAATCACGTTCCGTACTGATGAGCAGGAAATAACCCAGGGCGAGAATACCGCCGGAAAGTATCAGGCAGAGGATAACCTTACCGACGATGGGCCAGGAGCCCATGTTATTCCAATCCACATCATTGAAATCAAAGTTGCGGATATCGTCGAGCAGCGCATTGAGGTTTTGTTTATCAGCCATATCACTTACCTCCGTCTGCTGCCTGAGACGGCTGAACGCGGATCATCTCAATTTCAAAATTATTGGTGCCGGATTTGTTGGCTTCGACCTTGATCAGCTGAGGGTCACGGAACCAGACCGAGCTGTCGAAATTACGCATCATGGCAGACAGGCGGTTATTGGAGGCAGCGACGCCTTTGACGGTGACCTTGTTACCTTTCACCTGCAGGTCGGTGAAATACAGATCATCCGGAACAGCACGGACAATTTCGTCAAACACACGCACAATCACCGGACGGTTACCCTGAAGGGCCTGAATCAGTTCCATACGGTCAATCAGCTCAGTACGCAATTCTCTGAGCTTCTGGATTTCAGCGATTTTCTTGTCCAGCGCTGCAGTTTCCGTCTGCAGATAGGTATTACGGGCATTCTGAACCTGCACTGCAGATTTGAAGTATTGAAATCCGATACCTACCGCACCAGCGGAGACAATCGCGATCAGCACCAGCGTGGCTTTAAAGTCTTTATTGCGTTTCTCACGGCGGACTTCACGCCAGGGGAGTAAGTCGATCTTAGCCATCAGTCAAAACTCCTCATGGCCAGGCCTGCCGCAATCATCAGGGACGGCGCGTTCTCTGCCAGCAGAGACGCATTCACCTTCTGGGAAATTGTCATGGAAACAAACGGATTGGCAATAATGACCGGCGTATCCAGCACATCACTGACCATATCATCCAGGCCTTTGACCATGGCAGCACCACCGGCCAGCACAATCAGATCCACATCGTTGAATTTACTGGATGAATAGAAAAACTGCAGGGAACGGCTGAGCTGCTGCACCACAGCGCGACGGAAGGGATCCAGCACAGCGGCCTCGTAGTCATCCGGCAGGCTGGCATCCTGCTTTGCACGCTCGGCTTCATCGTAGCTCAGACCGTAGCGGCGCATGATATCTTCGGTCAGCTGACGGCCACCGAACAACTGCTCACGGGTATAAATACTGGCGCCTCTGTGCAGGATATTCATGGTGGTCATGGTCGAGCCGACATCCAGAATTGCCACGACTTCAGGGTTCACCCCCTCTATCTGCCCGGCCAGTAACTCATAGGCGCGTTCGGTACAGAACGCTTCCACGTCGACCTTAGCAACTTCAAGGCCGGCAATTTCTGCGGAATCTTTGCGGCGTTCGACGGTCTCAGAACGGCAGGCGGCCAGAAGCACATCCACCGTGTCTTTGTTGTTCTCGGTAGGGCCAATGATTTCCCAGTCGAGGGCAACTTCTTCAATCGGGTAAGGAATGTACTGGTCAGCTTCGGCGCGGATCTGGTAATCCATTTCATCGTCACTCAGATCAGCGCTCATCTGCACGATCTTGGTAATGACGGAAGAACCAGCGACAGCCAGCACAGCGGCTTTGGCCGTAGTACGGGAGCGCGTTACTGCGCGGCGCACGGCCTCAGCAACGGCTTCTTCATTATTGATGCTCTGCTCGACGACCGCATTGGCCGGCAGCGGCTCCGATGCGTAGGATTCGACCCGATAGCTGTGACCGGCCCGGCTAAGCTCCAATACCTTAACGGACGTTGAGCTTATGTCGATGCCGAGCAGCGGTTTATTTTTCTTATTAAACAGGCCTGCTAACACGGTAAATCCCCTTCTAATTCGAAGACTTGCAAAAACAAGCTAACACGAATCCTATTATGCCGTGGCCATTATAAGCACAATCCTGCTAAAAGAACAAAAAAGCCGTATAATCGCCCGCCTTGCTTTTATATACATGAGTATCCGCGCCTGACAACTGTTATGACCCGTCCAAAAGCGCTCTACCTGGCCATATTCTGGCTGCTGATGGCAGTCTCCTCAGCCACCCTGATGGGTGTGTCTGCCATATACCTCTATCTTGAGCCCGGGCTGCCCGACGCCGAAGCGCTGAAAGAGGTCGAACTGCAGACGCCATTACGGGTGTACACTGCGGATGGCCTGCTGATCAGCGAGTTTGGTGAGAAGCGCCGTACGCCAATCGCCTACGACGATATTCCCCAGCAGTTTATCGATGCCCTGCTGGCTTCTGAAGATGAAGGTTTCTTTGAGCACTCAGGCATCGCCGTGAAAGGACTTGCCCGGGCGGTGTTCGAGCTGGTGACAACCGGTCGCAAACAATCCGGCGGCAGCACCATCACCATGCAGGTGGCCAAAAACTATTATCTGTCGAGTGAAAAAACCTTCACCCGTAAGTTCACCGAGATTCTTCTGGCGCTGAAAATCGAAGAAGCCCTGAGCAAAGAGGAAATCCTCGAGCTCTATGTCAATAAGGTCTACTTCGGCAAACGTGCCTACGGCATCGAAGCGGCCAGTCAGGTGTACTACGGCAAACCAATCCGCGAACTCAACCTGGCTCAGCTGGCCATGATCGCCGGCCTGCCCCAGGCGCCTTCGGCCGCCAACCCGGTCAACAATCCGCAACGCGCCATTGCCCGCAGAAACTATGTTCTCGGACGCATGCTGCAGCTGGGGAAAATTACTGAAGAAGATTACCGCAGCGCCGCAGATGCGCCGATAGTCGCCGGTCAGTATGGTGCTGACTCCGAAGTGGATGCGGCCTATGTTGCCGAAATGGCCCGCCAGGAAATGCTGCGGCGTTTTGGCGGCAATGCCTATACCGACGGCTATAAGGTCTACACCACAGTCATCGGCCGCAATCAGACAGCAGCCAATGATGCCATTCAGAGGGGCCTGCTGGCCTTTGACCGCACACAGGGGTACCGGGGTGTCAGTGCCAGTCTGCCGGTTGTGACATTGATGGTTGAAGACAATCCGGTTCTGCAGGAATGGTTCGAACAGACACAGCCAGGCCATGACATTAACTGGCCCGAAACCCTGCAACAATGGCACTCGCGGCTGCTGAGCATGATCGACCAGAGTGTCGTCCGTGCCGGTATCATCGCGGGTAACAACAACGGCAGCTATCTGGTGTACACCAAAAGTGGCTTTGTGCGTCTGAACCGCACTGGCACCGCCTGGGCCTTCCCGGAAAGACAGCCTGACCTCAAAACCGGCGATGTAATTCTGGTGGAAAACACTCCGGCCGGTGCACGCCTGGCACAGATCCCGGAAATCGAAGGCGCACTGGTTTCACTCGACCCGCGCAACGGCTCAATCAAGGCTCTGGTGGGCGGGTTCTCCTATTCAGAAAACCAATTCAACCGGGTCATTCAGTCTGAACGTCAGCCGGGTTCTTCATTCAAGCCCTTCATTTACAGCGCAGCTCTGGCCAATGGCTTTACCACAGCCAGTATCGTCAACGACGCGCCGGTTATCTTTCAGGATGAGCACCTGGAAAGTGCCTGGCGTCCGGAAAACTACAGTGGTCGCTTCTACGGCCCGACCCGACTGCGTCAGGCGCTGTACCGCTCCCAGAATCTGGTATCGATCCGCATCCTGAAGCAGATCGGCCTCTCAGCTGCCCTGAACCACCTGGAAAATTTTGGCTTTCACGACCTGAACCGTGATCTTTCGCTGGCTTTGGGCAGCTCCGTCGTCACACCGCTGGGGCTGGCCGAGGGTTACAGCATCTTCGCCAACGGTGGTTATAAGATCCGTGCGCACATTATCGAACGCATTGAAAATGACGAAGGAGAGGTACTCTATCAGGCTGATCCCGTCGTCGCCCCCGAATGTGAGTACTGCGCCCCCATAGCAGCCGGCACACCTGACGATACAGAAGACTTTGATCCGGATGACATGCTGCTTGGCTCATCCGCAACAGATACCGCAGAAACGGAAGAAAAGCAGCGTATAGCGCTCCGGGTTCTGGACAGCCGTAACCGCTTCCTGACCGTGAATATGATGCAGGATGTCATCCGTCGCGGCACCGGGCGCAAAGCACTGGCGCTGGGCCGCTCAGATCTGGCCGGAAAAACCGGTACCACCAACGATCAGAAAGACACCTGGTTCTCCGGTTTTAATCCGGAGCTGGTGAGTACCGTCTGGGTGGGGTATGACCAGCCCAGAACCCTGGGGCGCAGCGCCTCGGGCGGCAGCACCGCTCTGCCCATCTGGATTGATTACATGAAGGTTGCTCTGGCTGGCATGCCGGAAGGCCATTATGAGCAGCCCGCAGGTATCGTCTCTGCCCGCATTGATCCGGACACCGGATTGCTTGCCCGTCCGGATCAGAGTGATGCCATTTTCGAATACTTCCGCGAAGAGAATCTGCCAACCGAATACGCCAATCCACATGTTGGCTCTCCATACGGTACAACCGCGACGGATGAAGACTTTAATAGCGAACTGACACCTGAGCAGCTGTTCTGACCGGACTGGTACTTTTTAATTAATATGGATTTTATTTTTTAATTCTTCTGATGGATTAACCAGCCACGCCGGACACCTCATACTCCAGATCAAAGAACGTATGTCCGTTGAATCCACAGGGTTCAGAGACCAATAACAATAATCAGGACCTCAGACACAAGGATGTGTTGACGTCGTACGGTTTTCTCACCGTAGACACCTCACTCCGTTCTGCTCCGCAGATCCGCTTGTCCGGCCCCGGTCCTGTTCGGGGGATTTATGATCAGATCGTTTGTGCTGTTTCTCAGCCTTGCTGCATTACCCGCACTGTCACAGGCAGACATGGTTGCTCTGGATGATCAATCGCTTTCACAGCAACAGGGCGCCGGGATTGCCTTTGCCCTGGAAGACTTCGTCTTTGACGTCAATGATGCCGTCACCACTGTCACCGGCATTGAGAGTTCCGATGAAAATCAGGTTCTGCAGATAGAGTGGACGGAACTCTATATCATGGGAGAAGGCAGTGAAAACGGCACACTGGACCCAAAACCTAAAGCACAGATTTGCACCCCTGGCTCATTCAGTCGGTTCAGGGCAGCCAGTGGCTGGATCCCTCTGACAATAATTACAACGAAGCCTACCAGGCCTTTGGCAGCGACATAGCCCTTCTGGAAATAGCCACCGACAGCTATCAGAACCCGATCGAAAGCACCCCGACATGGGGACTGTTCTCCGTGTATCAGGGCTGTGTCTGGGGACAGGACGGGTGTGATGATCCTACCCTCGCCGAAGACAATATCACGGAAGAAATTGATGGCCTAAACAATGAGCTGAATACCATAGATCAGGATTTCAGCAATGATAACTATGCATCCGCATACTATGTCCAGGGCAGCATTAATTACGAGATGAGAGAATACATCGAACCTCAGGAAGTTGAGATAGACAGAGCCGAGGCAGCTGTTGATGAAGCCTATAACGGACCTGATGGCGTCGAAGCATGGTATTACCGAATGGAACAACGACATCAGGATGAAGTTGCCATTGGTGAATACGTCGATGGCTGCGATGTAGACTGGGACTGCTACGATTATAACAACTCGCTCGATGACTATTATGAAGCGTACGGATACTACTCAGAGCAAAAAAAGATTCTTTCGCTGATGTATACACGCACAGGTCAGGAAACCGATAAAGACGGTGATGGCATCAGCGACGGGGAGCAGGACACTGCAAATATTTCTCTGGCAAGCAGGATGGAAATGCTTGATCGCTACAAAACCCTGTGCGGAACAGACCTTCAATCCACCAGCTGTACAGATGGTCTGATCATCACCAAGGAAGACCAGAAAGGCGACATTCAGACCGTATCCTTAGCTCTGAGCAGGGGTGTTACCCGGCGCGGCGGATTGGATATCGGCTCGAAGTTCACCTTCAAATTCCTCGATGCCGACAACCCTGATCCAGATGCTCCCCTGCGGACTGACTATCTCGATATTGATATGAAAGGAGTCTACCTCGACGGTTCGTATTTCCGTCTGTGGGCTCGTGAAGACAGCAATGGTAATTCTGAACTGAATGCCAATATCAGTCTCAACCTGTATGCCAAAGAAATTAATATCGCCACCTGCGGCTCAATCTGTGAAGTCCCGGGAATGGAGCAGGCAAAGGCCGACTCCACCCTGTATCTGGATAACTTCCTGCTGAACCTGAACCTGGGTCACGGTGATATGCAGGCTGTAAAATTCAGTTCCACATCCGATGGTAACTTTATTCTGGAACTTGAAACCCCGAAATCTCCACTGGGAGAAGATGGACAACCGATATATGCGGGTGCCCAGGAGACCTACGAAGCCTTCTACAATGAGTCCCAGAAGAGTTACCTCTACGTTGGTAATATTCAACTGGGTACCGATCCGAGCAAGAACCTCGGCAGTATTACGATCGATGGCCTCCGTGCGACTTACCTGAAAGTCACCAGTCACGACCTTTGAGTGGAAATCACCGCACAAAAAAGCCGGCTTCGCCGGCATTTTTATTCATTCACAAAACGCCTTTCAGGCATCAATCAGCTTACCCGGGTTCATCACATTCTGCGGGTCAAAGACCTGCTTCATGGCTTTCATATAAGCAATTTCAGTTTCTGATCGGGTGTATTGCAGATACGGCTTTTTGGTCATGCCCACACCGTGTTCGGCAGAGACTGAACCGGCGTATTTCTGTACCGTTTCAAACACCCAGACAGAGACTTTGGAGCATCGCTCAAAGAACTCTTCTTTTGGCAGGTCATCCGGTTTGAGAATATTCAGGTGCAGGTTGCCATCACCAATATGCCCGAACCAGATGATTTCGAAATCCGGATATTCGCGGGAGACGATGTCATCAATATCACGCAGGAACGGAGGCACCTTAGAAACAACGACAGAAATGTCGTTTTTATAGGGGGTCCATTCAGAAATGGTTTCTGAAATATCTTCACGCAGGCGCCACAGATTCGCCGCCTGGGTTTCGCTCTGGCTGATCACACCATCAATCACCCAGCCCTCTTCCATACAGGCTTCAAACATCTGCATGGCCTGATCCATCTCCGACTCATTAACGGCTTCGAATTCGATCAGGGCGTAATAATCTGTGCTGGACTCAAACGGTGCGGGTACATCGCCGCGCGCCAGTACTTTCTGCAGGGCTTTGTCGGAGAAAAACTCAAACGCAGTCAGATCCATACTGCTCTGGAACTGATGCAGCACTTTCATAACGTCATCCAGTTCTGGCACACCCAGCACCAGAACGGTGAGGTTCTTAGGCTGACGGGTCAGGCGCATGGTCGCTTCAGTGACAAACCCGAGCGTGCCTTCGCCACCGATGAACAGCTGACGCAGGTCGTAACCCGTGTTGTTCTTCATCAGGTCTTTGTTCAGCTCAAGAATATCGCCTTTACCGGTAACAACAGTCAGACCCGCAACCCAGTCACGGGTCATGCCCCAGCGGATTACCTTGATGCCACCGGCGTTGGTGGAGATGTTGCCACCAATCTGACTGGAGCCTGCCGAGGCAAAGTCCACCGGGTAGAACAGCCCCTGCTCTTCGGCGTAGTTCTGCAGCTGTTCGGTGATCACACCAGCCCCACACTTCACGGTGCGGTCTGTGGCATTGAACTCAGTAATCTGATTCATGTAATCGAACGCGACAACAATCTCGCCGTTGGCTGCGACGGCACCCGCACTGAGGCCGGTACGGCCACCGGACGGCACCAGCGCCAGACCATGTTCATTAGCCAGTTTAACAATGGCTGCCACCTGCTCCGTCGTCTTCGGGAAGACGATGGCGGTGGGCTTCGGCGCGTAGACTTTGGTCCAGTCTTTACCGAAGGTTTCGAGTGAATCGGCGTCGGTACGGACCTTATCCGCGCCTGCGATGTCAGCCAGCAGGCTGATCAGATTCTCTTGCGTCAGAGTCGTCATGCTTCTTTCCGGGTTGATTCTGCCCTGTTTCTGCATAGGAGCTGCGCTGATCTCCCTCAGTTCACGGTCGAAATGAGAGAGAAAAGCCGCTTCAGGGCTCACTTTAACGGGCGTGTATGCTAGCATACGCGCCTCTTTTTTCGGAGTGCTTTCCGCCCCGGAGCACAGACAGGGCCTTCCGGCTCTGTCTTAGATATGTAACAGCGCCCATTGGGCTACATTAGGTACCTGCCATGTCAAACACGTCACTGGATAAAAGCAAGATCCGTTTTCTGCTGCTGGAAGGCGTACACCAGTCCGCACTCGATACCCTGAGTGCCGCCGGTTACACCAACATCGAATACCTGAAAACGTCCCTGCCGGATGACGAGCTGAAAGCCAAAATCAAGGACGCTCATTTTGTCGGTATCCGTTCCCGTACTCAGCTGACCGAAGACATCTTCGCCGCGGCTGAGAAGCTGATTGCGGTTGGCTGTTTCTGTATCGGTACCAACCAGGTAGACCTGAAAGCAGCAACCAAGCGCGGTATCGCGGTGTTCAATGCGCCGTATTCCAACACCCGCTCTGTAGCCGAACTGTCACTGGCTGAGATCATCATGCTGATGCGTGGCATTCCTGAGCGTAACGCCCAGTGTCACCGTGGCGGCTGGAACAAGTCGGCCGATAACTCCTTCGAAATCCGTGGTAAAAAGCTGGGTATCGTCGGTTACGGTTCCATCGGTACTCAGCTGTCCGTGATGGCAGAAAGCATGGGTATGGAAGTGTACTTCTACGATGTGGTTACCAAGCTGCCGCTGGGTAATGCGCGCCAGGTCGGTACCCTGAACGAACTGCTGAACATCGCTGACGTCATCTCCCTGCACGTTCCTGAAACCGAAGCGACCAAGTGGATGATGGGCGCAGAACAGTTTGCCCAGATGAAGCAGGGCTCCATTCTGCTGAACGCCTCCCGCGGTACGGTCGTGGACATTGACGCACTGGCTGACGCTCTGCGCAGCAAGAAGCTGCTGGGTGCTGCCATTGACGTATTCCCGGTTGAGCCACGCTCCAACAACGAAGAATTCGTTACCCCGCTGCGTGAGTTCGACAATGTCATCCTGACCCCGCACGTGGGTGGCTCCACTCTGGAAGCACAGGAAAACATCGGTAAGGAAGTGGGTGAGAAGCTGGCTCAGTACAGCGACAAGGGTACGACCACCTCTTCCGTGAACTTCCCGGAAGTGGCGCTGCCATCCAACGCCAAAGTGCACCGTATCCTGCACATCCACAAAAACGTTCCGGGCGTGATGAATGCCATCAACAGCATTTTCGCCGAGAACAATATCAACATCTGTGGTCAGTACCTGCAGACTGTTGAAGAAGTGGGTTACGTGGTGATTGATGTGTCGACCGATGCGTCTGAGCTGGCGCTGGAGAAAATTAAGGAAGTTGAGGGCACAATCCGCGCCCGCGTCCTTTATTAAGACCGGAGCTGCCTGCGTTGTCAGAGCTGTGTTAAAAATGTCTTCGGAATGCTCACTTACACTCAAGTAAGCTGCGCTTCCTCAGACATTTTGGCCTTGCTCTGACGGCCTCGGCTACGCTCCTGACGGCTTTTTAGATCCAAATCAGAATGCTCATTTACTCCCGGTAAACTGTGCTTCTTCAAAGAACTTCGCCTTGCCTGACCTTCGCTCGCGACGCTGGAGAGATATTCTCTGAATTGCTCTGACGGCCCTGTCATCCTGCGGCTTGACC
>CETZ01032497.1_pt1 | contig 55619 bp, 49 predicted proteins | sample 531441 | NCBI WGS metagenome assembly CETZ01 (sample SAMEA2623098, study PRJEB7988) | marine metagenome | isolation source: saline water (ENVO:00002010), including | reverse complement strand
GTGATCGTGATCGTGATCGTGATCGTGATCGTGATCGTGATCGTGGTCGTGGTCGTGGTCGTGGTCGTGGTCGTGGTCGTGGTGGGCATGGTGACCGTGACCATGGTGGTGCCCATGATGATGGTGATGATCATCTTTCAGCAGGACGGCACTGAGCAGATTGACCGCCAGACCAATACCCGCCACCAGAATGGCCTCACCGAACTGAATAGCCTGTGGCTCAAAAAAGCGCGTCACCGACTCCAGCAGGATAAACAACGCAACCACGCCCAGCACCACCGCACTGGCAAACCCGGCCAGAACGTTCACCTTGCCGGTACCAAAGGAATACGCCGGGTTCAGGGCATTGCGACGGGCATAACGGTAGGCAAACAAAGTGATGAAAAAGGCCGCCACGTGCGTGCCCATATGCCAGCCATCGGCCAGCAGAGCCATGGAACCGAACACCGTACCGGCAATGATCTCGGCCAGCATGGTCACGGCCGTCAGTCCAAGAACGATCTGTGTGCGTCGCTCAGCACTGCGGCTGTTCACGGAATAATCATGGGAATGCTGAAAATCGGCCAGAGTCCGGGAATGCATGTCACAACCTGAGATAAAAAAACTGAACCGGAATTCTACCGGATGGTGGCGGAGACTGGCCAGCCACGCCCCGTTGCCGTCCGGACGGAAGGCTTAATCCTGCTGGCAAAGCTCGGCAAACTGGCCTCCCAGCAGGTGCACCAGATCTTCCGCTGCCAGCTCAATCTCCAGGCCTCTGCGGCCGGCACTGACATAGATGGTGTCAAAAGTCCGGGCTGAAGCGTCAACCACGGTTCTGAGGCGTTTTTTCTGCCCCAGCGGGCTGACACCACCCATCACATATCCGGTAGACCGTTCGACGTCTGCAACAGCGGCCATAGCCGCCTTCTTCGCGCCAGCAGCCTTAGCCATCTGCTTCATGCTCAGCTTGTGCGCCACCGGGATCACCCCCACCGCCAGCTCTTTGTTACCCAGATCCACCACCAGGGTTTTGAAAACACGGTCTTCAGGCACCCCCAGTTTCTCAGCCGCCTCAGCACCGTACGATGCCGCTGCCGGATCATGAAGGTATTCATGTAAGCGATGAGCAATTCTGGCTTTTTTTGCTGCGTTAACCGCTGGGGTCATCAGCATTCCTTATCTGCAAGAGTCATGGCGCTGGAGCCTGCAACAGAGAGAAACACATTTCCCTCCCCATAAAACAAAAAAGCAGGCCAAAGCCTGCTTTCTGCATTACGCTCTGAAGAGATCAGAGAGCAACGATGTTCTCAGCCTGAGGACCTTTCTGGCCCTGAGTCACTGTGAACTCAACTTTCTGGCCTTCAGCCAGAGTTTTGAAACCTGAACCAGTGATGGCGCTGAAATGTGCGAACACATCAGGACCACCTGGCTGTTCCAGAAAACCAAAACCTTTAGATTCGTTGAACCACTTAACGGTACCGACAACTTTATCAGACATACTATTTATCCCGTAGATAAGAAATATTTGCCTCACTGAGGCGCTATGTGCAGAAGAACAGACTGGAATTCAGTAACTACAGGACGAAAACGGCAATGCGGGTCGTAATGGAGTGAATAAAGGCCTACTTTCTGGCTGCGAGCAAATTATAGACAATTTGCGACAAAGTCAACTTAACATGACAGGAAACCGGAAAAGGATTTCATAAACCGACCTTTCCGGCAGCCTCTGAGGACCTGTTTATGTCAGATCCAGCAACATCCACACGTCACAGCCGTTGTGAATGGTTTCCTGCGGAGGCTGCTTAAGACGGCGGAATCCCAGAGACTCATAGAGGAGGATTGCCGACGTCATACCGCTCAGCGTATCCAGATAACACTCCCGATACCCCTGAGTACGCGCAAAAGCCAGACACTGTAAGGTCAGCGCCTTACCAAGCCCTGATCCGCGGTACTCCGGCAGCAGGAACAGCTTTCTGAGTTCGCAGACACGGCCATCCTCACTGAACGGCGCAATGCCACAACCACCAGCGACCATGCCGTTCACCGAGGCAACCAGGTACTGACTGCCACCGGCTTCAGAATAATGTCGGCTCATAGCCTGAACCTCAGCATCCCCGGGGCCGAAGCCTTCCCCCACAGCACCGAATTCAGCGCCGACAGTCCGGATGATGTGACAGACGACAGCATCCTGCTCTGAAGTGATGGGGCTGATTTTAACGGTTACATCTGTCTTTTCTGTCATTGTTACTTCTGCGGTTTCAATCATGCACTGGTGTTGGAAAACCCGGTTTTACGGCTTTGCGCCTGCAACGTATTGATCCAGAATACGCCATAGACGCCGCAGCTTCACCTCTGAATAATCCGCCCTGCTGATCATCAGCGAAGAAAAACCACCCGGCACCTGACCACCCGCTGAACACCCCGGAGCCCCTATGTTTGGCATTACCGACCTCACGACCTTTATCATTGGTACCATCTTCATTGTGCTGTTGCCCGGGCCTAACTCCCTGTACGTAATGACCGCAGCCTCGCGCTTTGGCCTGCGGGCAGGCTTCCGCGCCGCCGGTGGCGTGTTCAGTGGTGATCTGGTACTGATTATTCTGTCTTCCGTGGGCGTCGCCTCTGCATTAAAAACCATGCCGACACTGTACCTTGTACTGAAATACGCTGGTGCGGCCTACCTTGCGTATCTGGGTGCCAGGATGATCTGGGCCTCCTGGCACAGCTGGAAAACCCGGCATCTGCCCACCGATGAAATCGACCTTGCCACAGTAAAAAACAAAGGCCATTACCGAACGGCTCTGGTGGTCAGCCTGCTGAACCCCAAGGCCATCGTCTTTTATATTTCGTTTTTTATTCAGTTTGTTGATCCGGACTACCCGCAACCCGGACTGTCATTCCTGATACTCGGTGTAATCGTTCAGTTCTTCAGTGTGGTTTATCTGGTCGGACTGATTTTCGGCGGGATCTGGCTGGCGGCGTACTTCCGCCGCCATAAAACACTGACGGCGTTCAGCAACACCACAGTGGGTGCTTTGTTCATGGCGTTCGGCGCCAGGCTCGCGACCGGGGCGTGAGATTTTAAAATCACTCAGCAGTAATACGGTCACCCTGCGCCGGTGGCGTCGAGGTCACCAGAAAATGTAAATCTTCATCTCCGTCATTGCGTAACTGATGACGGATACCCGCCGGTATGTGAATACCCTGCTGCGGCTTCAGAACAACAAGGTCATGCTCAACCAGCATGGTTGCCGTACCCGACAGAATAAAAAAGAACTGCTCTGCCTTCGGATGATGATGCATGACCTCAGAACAGCCCGGCGGCACACGTTCCTGAATAACACTGAGAGACGGAGATTGAGCCAGATGCCAGCCCTCACACTGCTGACCCCAGATATAGTGTTCCGCGGTTTCTTTGGATCTTATCATTGGTATTTCCGGCAGTTTCATATCAAAGCGCTCAGAACGTTTCAGAAAAAGAAGTCCAGGTCAGCCCCTGACTGAGTTCTGCACACCCCGACGTCACGGGTACAAGAGATATCTCTGTGGCTGCGGCATGTATCAATCTTCATCAGAAATTACAATTGCACAGGACTCAGTGAACCATATTACCGGTCATCGTCCAACGACCCTTCAGATGCTCCGACTACGGCGACGCTGCGATTTTCTCAATGAGGCTTTAACAACTCGGTTTTCATGACGAAGTTTTCCCAACGAAGTTGTCGCAATGACGTTGTCGCAATGCCTTCCCACAGTTGAAAGGCAGACTGTCGCGGAAAAAATATGCAGGAAATACTCGACTGGATTCCGTGGCTCGAGGGCGAGTTCCACAAATCACGGAATGACGGGTAATGATTAAAAAGTGATTTACAGAACAAGGCTCAGGTTGTTCCAGAAGCGCAGCGTACAAGTATTACGTGAGCAGTGGTTTTCTAAAGACTAATCAGAAAACTGAGGCGTCGGTGAAAAGTCGCTCAAGAAAAGACCGACATTGAAGAAGCGTTACCGAAGAAGTCAGAACAAGGCGCAGGTTGCTCCGGAGGCGCAGCGTACACAGAGTACGTGAGCATTCCGGAGTGTTCTGCAACATCGTTCTGACGATGCAGGTAGCTTCCTTAGCCGAGGGGTTTCATGTGCGGGAACAGGATCACATCTTTAATGGTATGGGAGTCCGTGAAAAGCATCACCAGACGGTCAATACCAATCCCCTCACCCGCTGTTGGCGGCAGGCCGTATTCCAGCGCGTTGACGTAGTCCGCATCGTAATGCATGGCTTCGTCGTCACCGGCGTCTTTTTCTTCAACCTGTTTACGGAAGCGCGCAGCCTGATCTTCAGCGTCGTTCAGCTCCGAGAAGCCGTTGGCCAGTTCACGACCACCGATGAAGAATTCAAAGCGGTCGGTGACAAACGGGTTGTCGTCGTTACGACGTGCGAGTGGTGAGACTTCCCATGGGTATTCAGTAATGAAGGTTGGTTCATCCAGCTTCTCTTCAGCGGTGGCTTCGAAGATTTCACAGATGAATTTACCCGGCCCCCAGCCTGCTTCTTTCGGGCCCAGATGGATACCGACCTGCTGCGCATACTGCTTCAGGGTATCCATGTTGGCTTCCGGATTGTTCAGAACCGCCGCATCCATGGTCGGGTTGTACTTGAGAATGGCTTCAACCATGGTCATCACATGGAACGGCTTACCGAAATCGTATTCGGACTCACCGTATTTGATCATGGTAGTGCCCATCACGGTTTCGGCCAGGTATTTCAGCATGGCTTCGGTCAGGGCGATCAGATCTTTGTAGTCTGCGTACGCCTGATAGAACTCCAGCATGGTGAATTCCGGGTTGTGACGGGTGCTGAGACCTTCGTTACGGAAGTTACGGTTAATCTCAAACACGCGGTCAAAACCACCGACGACCAGTCGCTTCAGATACAGCTCAGGCGCGATACGCAGGAACATGTCGATATCCAGCGCATTGTGGTGCGTTTCAAACGGCTTGGCGGATGCACCACCCGGGATGGTCTGGAGCATCGGCGTTTCCACTTCCATATAACCGCGCTCAGTCAGGAAGGTACGGATGCCGTTGATGATTTTAGAGCGGATCACGAAGGTGTTACGGGTCTCTTCGTTAATGATGAGATCCACATAACGCTGACGGTATTTCATTTCCTGATCGGCCAGACCGTGGAATTTATCCGGCAGCGGACGCAGGGATTTGGTGAGGATGCGGAAGTTATCGATGTTGTCGATATCCACATACAGCTCACCTTTACCGGACAGATGCAGCAGACCTTCGGCACAGACGATGTCGCCGATGTCCAGCAGCTGCCAGGCTTCGCTGTCTTTCTGCAGTGGCTTACCCATGTAGATCTGCAGACTTTCAGTGCCATCGTTAATTCCAACGAACGGGCCACCGCGGCGCATCACACGACCGGAAACCGCCACGCGTTTACCCGCTGCCGCGACTTCTTCTTTGTCTTTCCCGCCCAGTTCGGCTTTGATGTCGGCCGCGAAATGGGTCTTACGGAAATCGTTCGGGTGGCCATTGGAGGCGCTGCCTTCACGCAGTTTTTCCAGCTTGGCACGACGCTCAGCAATGAGTTTGTTTTCGTCCTGAGCGGTCTGATTCTGTTCTGTCATTGTCTACCCTTCTCTTCGGGTTTTAATCATCGGTTGTTGGCGTTGTTGGGTTACGCTGCACTAACCCAACCTACACACTGGTGTTAATTCGTAAAATCGGACGTAAGACTCATCTTTATTCGACCAATTTTTTGTTGGGTTAAGCTGTACCAACCCAACCTACGCGCTGAGTTATGTGCCGTAAACCGTCGCGAGCGAAGGCCAGGCAAGGCGGAATTTTTTGAGGAAGCGCAGTGTACACATGGTACATGAGCATTCCGAAAACGATTCCAACACCGCATGGCCGAGCACAGCAGGTTTACAATCCTTTCTTGAGGCTTGCCTCAATGAAGGGATCAAGATCCCCATCCAGCACCGCCTGCGTATTCCGCGTCTCAACGCCGGTCCGCAGATCCTTAATCCGCGCATCGTCCAGCACGTACGAACGGATCTGGCTGCCCCAGCCGATATCGGCTTTACTGTCTTCCAGTGCCTGAGACTCGGCGTTGCGCTTCTGCAGCTCCAGCTCATAGAGCTTGGCTTTCATCTGCTTCATCGCCTGGTCTTTGTTCTTGTGCTGGGAGCGGTCGTTCTGACACTGGGTCACGGTGTTGGTCGGCAGGTGGGTAATACGTACCGCCGATTCCGTCCGGTTAACGTGCTGACCACCCGCTCCCGAGGCGCGGTATACGTCGATACGCAGGTCGGCCGGGTTAATCTCGATTTCGATGTTGTCGTCGACTTCTGGAGAGACAAATACGGACGAGAACGAGGTATGACGACGGTTGCCGGAGTCGAACGGGCTCTTACGCACCAGACGATGTACACCGGTTTCGGTACGCAGCCAGCCATAGGCGTATTCGCCCTGAACGTGAATGGTGGCACCTTTGATGCCCGCGACTTCACCTTCCGAGACTTCCATCAGCTCGCCTTTGAAGCCATGAGCTTCGATCCAGCGCAGGTACATACGCAGCAGCATGTTGGCCCAGTCCTGAGCTTCGGTACCACCGGAGCCGGCCTGAATTTCCACGTAGGCGTTGTTTTCGTCCATTTCGCCAGAGAACATGCGGCGGAATTCGAGCACTTCCAGCTCGGCCTGCAGTTTGTTCAGTTCGGCGACGATGTCATTCACTGCACCTTCATCACCTTCTTCAACAGCCATATCCAGCAGGTCTTTGTTATCAGACAGACCTTCATCAAGGTTATTGATGGTGTTGACCACGGCTTCCAGTGCGGCACGTTCGCGGCCGAGTTCCTGGGCGCGTTCGGGGTTATCCCAGACATCGCCCTGGGCCAGTTCGTGTTCTACTTCTTCGAGACGCTCAACTTTGTTGGCGTAGTCAAAGATACCCCCTCAGCACGTCAGTACGCGCTGAAAGGTCTTTAATCTGTTCGAGAATCGGATTGATTTCCAAGGTCGGTTTCCCCTGACTCTGTATTCCGGTTGTGCAAAAGGGGCTGCATTTTACCGGAAAGTGCCAGGGGTTTCATCTGCTGTCCCGGTTTTACAGGACAGCAGATTCAGGGGGCAGGTCAGTCGTTATTATTGCCATTCAGGGCATCAAACTGCTGTTTGACGTAGTCCAGCGTGGTATTGAGCGTCTGGATGATGGCGTCGTTGTAGAGAAACTGGGATTTCAACCGGGCTTCCTGCGCATCCATCCGGGCTTCCAGCCTTTCGCGGTCTTCACCTACTGTGGTCAGGTCATCATCCAGACCCGCCAGTTTGTTCGCGATCAGGCCATCACTCGGGTCCATGAAGTTATCCAGCAGTGCTTTCAGCTGATCGCCGAAACCACTGACATAAGTGATTGAACCACGTGCGCCGATATCGCCACCGGTGACTTTCACCCGCAGGCCGGATGAGGGGTCTGGTTCGCCCACCGCGGCTTTACCGGCTTCGCCATCACCCGCACCACGCACAAAACCGAAGATGTTGGCAGCTTCGTTACTGAAGTCGACCATTTCAACGGATGAGTCTGTGCCGGTGCTGGCGGAAATAATCCCGAACTTGTTGTAGGCGAATGACGCCGTATCATCGGTGTAATCCACTTTTACCGAGATGCCTTCTGACTTGAAGGCGTCGGTATTATTGATGGCCGTTTCCATTGCACTGGCCAGGGCACTGCCGCTGACGTAGGTGGCCGGATAACTGAGCTGTACTTCGGCTTCCACACCATCCACCTCAATGGTGAAACTGCTGTTGTTGGCATCCAGTACGACCGGAGTTTCGAAGCCCGCCGATTCAGCGCCCAGATAATAGCCGTTAGTCGCCGCCTCGTTGCCGTTAACCGCGCGCAGGAACTGACCGGAACCACTGGCAACCACACCATTGATTGTCCCGGCAACGTCTTTGCCTTTCGGGATTGGCTCTGAATAGATGCTGGCGTCCTGCAGGCCCATAAAGGCCACGGCATCGGCGTCCAGTTCGCTGAAGCCAACCTGGGTTCCTTCACCGCCGATCTGGATGGTGAAGTTACCCAGATTGGTATCCGGGTTGTAGTTGTAGGTTACTACCGGGTCCAGGTCATAACCGAAGTCACGCCCGGATGGCATACCCAGAGAGTCATAACCGGTTGTGGAGGTTTCAGCCACCAGCCCCAGACTGGTAGCGGCCGAACCACCGATGTTGCTGACTTCAATACTGGCACCGGAGCCAAAGGTTGCTGCGGTTTTCACGCCATTTTTGCTGAAGGTTTCAAAATACAGCTGACCGGAATCATCCACCGCCGCTTTGATATCACCTGCGGAAAACTGACCGGAAGCCACCAGAGCATCATCCAGTGCCGACTGAATCGCCGACAGGTTGGAGGCGGAGTCGTTGCTGCCGGAGGTGCCGTCTTCATCCACCGTCACATCCAGAGCCACGCCATCAACCGTCAGGGTAAAAGTAGCTTCCTGACCACTGGCAGAGAAATCGTAACCTGTGGAGATATCGGCAAAGCTGCTGGAAGTGGTTCCGCGGCCATCACTCATTACTTCAATGTACTCAGTGTGCCCGGTGGCGTCAGTGGTCAGCTTCAGACCGGTACCGTCGAGCGACGCGGTCACCACACCGGCGCCGAAGGCGGTGTCCAGTGCGGTCTGAATATCAACGATGTTATCGCCGGAGTCACTGTTGATCAGAACTTCTTTCTCAACACCGGAGACATTCAGGGTAAACCCGGAGTTGGCCGTGCTGAAATCAATATTGCTGGAAATGTTACGGCTGCCAGGACCGGATTCTGCCCCCACCACCATACCGGCAAAATTCACGTCTGTGCTGAGCGTGGCCGCCAGTTCAGTCTGTATCGCTGTCGCCAGATCTTCACCGGTGAGATACGTACCGGCAGGCACGCTGACAAAGGTATCGCTTTCTGTGCCGTCGACCTGAACTTTGAAATCGACCACATCGTTGAAGGTCAGGCCAGGGTCTTTACCGTTGGTCTGTGCCCCCTGCGTGGCTGACAAGCCGAGCTTTGTATCTGAAGTACTGCTGCCCACCGAGGTAATTTCGATGGAACGGGCGGTGCCAACGGCTGAGGTTTCAAAACGCAGATAACCGTTACTGTCAAAACTGGCGATCACATCACCGTTCAGTGCCGTGGCATCAATCGCCGTCTGAATAGCCTGTAAGGTGTCCAGACGGTCGCCGTATGTGCCGTCACCGTTCAGGTCCTGACCGGAGGCATCCTGATTGACGGTCACCGCCACCGGACCTGCGCCATCGACATCCAGAGAGAAGGTGGCGTTGGTCAGCGAAAAGTCGATACCGGTGGATTCAGAGACTTTCTGTTTGCCGATTTCGGTTTTCGCACCTTTACCGGCAAAGGCGTCGGCATTCAGTGTGGTCAGTGAAACGCCTTTGTAGGTACCACTGCCCAACGGGCTGAAGCTCAGAGTGTTGGCGGTGTTGCCACTGACCGACTCAATGTACACCGATGACTCTGAACCGTAGCGGGTTGAGGTGATGGTGAAGTTCTGGTCGTCTTCGCTGAAATCCACCGACACGGAATAACCGTTGTCAGAGAGGGTTTCGTTGCTGTTGATCTGCAAGGCAATCTGCGCCGCCAGATCGTCGCCACTGGTGTAGTCACCATTGGCCAGCTCGATGTTGGCCGACTTGCCGTTCAGATTGATGCGGAAGCTGTTGTTGCTGTCATCGATGGTAACCGGTGACGAAAAATCGAGCAGATCAAGGGACGCCGACGTGTACTTGGCCTGGGTTGCCAACTGGGTCAGGTTGATGTCGTACGTACCGGCGTAGGTATTTACTGAGTCGTTCACGTAGACAATCTGGCTGTCGGTGGTGGAACCTGTCTTCGCCAGAATACCTACGATGGATTCGCGCTCTTCACCAATGGCTTTCTGAAACTGGGTGGTATTGAACTCCAGCAGATAGCCATTATTGCGGTCGGTATTCACACCCAGCTCGGTGAGCGAGCGGTACTTGCCGTTGAGGCCGGCAATCGGCTGGGAAATCAGTGCCCTCACCTGGCTCTGGATACTGCGGATGGTGGAATCCCCCAGCAGCAGACCGGCCTGTTCGGTTTCGGCCGCATAACCGGACAGGTCATCGGTAAAGCCTTTCAGCTCATTGAAGGCATCAACAAAAGCCTGGATGTTCTCGGTCAGAGCCTCGGTATCCGGGCTGACATTCACATTCACGGTTTTACCCACATCAGCGCTGTTGAGCGTCAGAGTCACACCGTTAATCACTTCAGTGACGGTGTTGCTGCTGCGGGTAATGTTCAGGCCGTTCACGCTCAGCTGAGCGTTTTCCGCGCGGCTGGTTTCTTCCAGGTTAGAGCTGCCGTTCTGGGTTTCGTTGTAGGCCAGCGCGGCAAGACCTGTGGTCAGCGCATTACCGCTGGCGTCTGTGGCTTCTATGCGCATGGCATTTTCAACACCCGACTCACTGGACACTACCTGCAGACGGTAACCATTACCGTCGTTGATGATGGTCGCATTCACACCGATACCGGCGTTATTGATGGCATCACGGATGCCGCTCAGGGTGCGGTTGGAGTCGTCGATGGTGATGGTTTCGATCTTACGGTCGGTATTCTGATCCTGGCCTGTGATATTGCCACTGCCATCGTAGGTGTTGGTACCGAAGCTGAAGGTCAGCTTACCGGTACCGATAATTTCGTTAAAACTGTCGTACGCTGCGGTCGCCAGAGAATGCGACTTGGCCGTGTTCAGAACTTCGACTGAGTAAGAACCCGGGTCGGCGGTAATCGAACTGCTGACCGTAAGAATGCCTTCGTCGGATGACGTGGCTTTGGTGGCACCTGAGGTGCTTGGACTGGCGAGTTTATTCACTGCTGACTGCATGGTGGACATCAGCGACTGAATCTCACCATAAGCGGTGATTTTGGCTTCGATCAGTTCCTTGCGGTTATCGAGGCGCAGTTCAGTGACCTCTTTTTCCGCCGAGATGATCTTATCAACCAGATCGGTTGTCAGAACACCGGAACCTAAACCTAATGATTCGATGGACGCCATAACACTAACCTACCTCGGAACTCAGAATCCGGAAACAGAAAACCCGCATTGTCCTTATCGGCCAATGCGGGTTTCTGTTGAGGCTATTTAACTAATCGTTACATATAGCCCTTACACTTGCGCACTGAATAACAAAGATGGCTCTTCATCATTCAATTTCTGCGCCAGCTCCAGAGCCAGTTCACTCGGAATCTGGCGGATCATCTCAGAAGACAGCTTGTCATATACCCGGATGATGGTCTTGCCACTGCTTTCATCCAGCTGGAAGTCCAGTGTCCGCTGAGTCTGTTGAACATACTCATTGATGCGGGATACGGCTTCCCTGACTTTCTCGTCGTTAAAGACGGCTGTTTCTACTGCACTGACCTCCGGCGAAACTTTGCCGCTTGAGAGGTTATTCTGATCCGCTTTCGGTTCCTGAGTGACGCTGACACGGGCTACCTGTGACAGGCTTCTTTCCGCAATATTATTTTTCAGCTCATTCATACACTCACCTCACTGGTATCCGATTCAGAAGACAGGCCCCACACCCGCAGGGCCTGCCAGCCGATTACCTTATCCCAGCAGAGACAGAACCTGCTGACCAGCGGCGTTGGCCTGAGCCAGTACCGAGATACCAGCCTGTTGCAGTACCTGAGAACGTGACAGCTCAGCAGTTTCGGCCGCGAAGTCCGCATCCTGGATCCGTGAGTTCGCAGCATTCAGGTTCTCAGAGGTCACCTGCAGGTTGCTCACTGTGGATTCCATACGGTTCTGGATCGCACCGAGGTTTGCACGCTGGCTGGCGACCTGGCCGATGGCGTTATCGATCGCTGTAATCGCTTCCTGTGCACCTTCGAAGGTAGAGATGTCGATATCCTTCAGCAGAACACCGTCTTCACCACCGCCGTACTTGGCCACGTTGAAGCCCAGAGCTTCGAGCTCATCCTTACCGTTGGAGCCGGCTTCCAGCGAGATTTCCTTCGCAGAAGACAGGGTCACAGTACCGTAAGTGGTCTCGTAGGTCGCACCTTCGCTCGCAGTACCGCGGGCACCGATGTTGTCAGAGGCTGTTGCAGTACCGATATCCGCTTCACCGATACCATCGATGCTGGAATCCAGACCGATCAGTGAGCCGAAGCTGGCGCTGGAGGTTGGATCCACACCGTTGTTAGCGGCATCGTTGTCGACTGCAACCGAGATGTTACGGCCGTCAGCGGCTTTCAGCGTGATGGATACACCGTTATCTTCAGCAATCACACCAGTCTGACCGGACTTGGCATTGATCAGGTCGATGGCGTTGGTTTTGGTCGCATCGAGATCGATGCTGCCGGTACCGTCATCCACCAGGTTGATTACACCGATATCCACACCGTTGATGTACAGCTTGCCGCTCTCACCTGCATCATAACCGGCCGCAATCGCAGCGTTCTGGTTAGCGGTCAGAGTCGAGGAAGAGGCAGAACCCACAACCACAGTTTCATTCACTTCAGCGGTCACGCCGGTCTCACCAGATACCTTGTTGATCGCATCAGCAACCGAAATGGCAGACTGAGACTTCAGAGAGGTCTGGATGGTAGAGCCGTCAGAAGCCACAGTGGCAGACGCTTTATCCTTACTGACGTCAGCAGCCTGAATGTTCACGCCGTTGATGGTCAGGTCACCTTCTTTCAGACCGCGGACAGGTTCCTGAGCGGCATCCAGAGTGATGGAGTTAATGTCGATGGCACCGGTATTGGTTTCACGGAAGTTAAAGATACTACCGGAAGTCAGTGTACCTGAGGTTGCCAGGCCGGCTTCTGCCAGGTTACTGGTCAGGCTGATGCTCTTAACATCTTCGCCGGTCACGTTCACGTCTTTCAGATAACCGGTTGCCAGAGCACCCGAAGTCTGAGTACCACCAACGGACACTTTCGCAGAACTGGTTCCGGTTTCGTCGTACACAGTCACGTCGAAGCTGGAAGTTGTACCAGTCGCAGCGGCACCACCAGTGATCAGCAGGCTGTCACCATCGGCGTCAGTCACATAAACTGCCGCAGAGGTTGTACCCACGTTCACTGCGGTCGCTACCAGACCGGAAGAGGCGGTTGCGTTAATGGCATCAGCGATGTCCTCTACGCTTGAAGCAGTAGAGCTCAGGCTGATGGCGATCAGAGCGTCACCTTCAGTGGAGCTGTCGAAGATCTGGATCTGACCACCGGTAAACAGACGGTCAGCTGTGGCCGCTTCCAGTTTCACCTTGGTTTCTGCAGCGGCGGAAACACCACTCAGACTGTCGATGGCTGCAGCAATTTCTTTAGCACCCATGTTACCGGCGGAGCCAGCAGAGAAGGTGGCAGACTGACCATCATTGGTAGTCACAGTAATGGTTTCAGACGTACCGAACGCGATACGGCTGTCAGAAGTTACCGCCAGAGCAGTGGACAACTGAGCACCGGCAGTACCGTCTGGCACACCACCGTTGAATTCAGCACCGGCAGTCAGAGAAGTCACAGTCGATGCAACCTGTGCAGAACCGGCTTCGTATGTACCGCGCTTCAGACCGGAGTTGGCCAGGTCACCGTTACCGGTACCGTCACCACCAGACACTTTGATTTCAGATACGTCACCGTCCGCCACCAGAGTGAAGCCAGCGTAGTAAGTATCTTCAGCAGCCAGACCGGTTGCAGCGGCAGCCTGTGCGTCGTTGGCGATGGAACCACCGAAGGAACCAAACGCGATATCAATGTTACGGCCATCAGCTGCAATCAGCTGTACACCGTTGGCATCAGAACCGGAAGAAACCGCGGTTACACCAGTCTGATCAGACACGGCGTTAATGGCTTCAACCACAGACGCGCGGGTACCCACAGTGTCGGTAGAGGTGGACAGAGAGATGTCAACGTTGTTCAGAGTCAGGGTAACCGTACCGGCAGTACCTTCCATCTCTGAACCGGCAGCAACGTTTTCGTTTGCGAAAGCTTTAACACCGGTTTCGTCGTAAACGTCGTTGATTGCAGCGACTTTGGCAATGGCAGAGAAAGCCGCATCAACAGTAGAGGCGGTGTCATTTTCTGCTTTGGATGGGCTGACCGCTACGTTGTTGATGATCAGGTCACCGTTCTGCAGAGCAGCACCGAACCCCTGGGAAGAAATACCGGATGCAGTAGAAGCACCGAGTTTTTCAGCAGTCAGTTCTTTAATAGAGATATCCACGGTCTGACCGGCGTTGGCACCAATCTGGAAAGTGGCGGAGAAAGAACCGTCCAGCAGCTTACGGCCGTTGAAGTCAGTTTCATCAGCAGTACGGGAAACTTCAGCAACCAGCTGATCAACCTCGGCCTGGAGGGCTTCACGGTCAACGTCAGAGTTGGTGGCGTTTGCAGACTGAACCGCCAGCTCACGGATACGCTGTAAGTTTTCGTTGATGGAGCCCAGCGCGCCTTCAGCGGTCTGCGCCAGAGCGATACCGTCACCGGCGTTACGGACGGCAACGTTCAGACCTTTGATCTGAGAGGTGAAACGGGTAGAAATAGCCAGACCTGCCGCATCATCCTTCGCGCTGTTAATACGCAGACCTGAAGACAGACGCTGCAATGCCTGCTGGTTAGCGGACTGGGATTTATCCAGGTTACGCTGCGCATTCAGGGATGCAATATTGGTATTAATAATTTGAGGCATAGTTAATTCTCCTGTACCTGCTCTTATTGGGAAGTCGGCATCGTGGTCGATGCTGTTCGACTCCGCCTGACTTTGTCCTAGCCTGTAACGGCCCCCTGCTGCAGTTCTTTAGAGCTTTTTTCACCAACCCTGCGACAACCCTCCGGCACCCGCCTTACCCAACACCGAAAACCCTCTTAACCCAATGATTTAAAAAGAAATTATTTTTTGACACCCGCAGAAAAAAACTAAGAAAAATGTGTAACAAATTGTGAAAAGGGCTTTGCGAATCAAAGGCCCGACGATAACCGGATGTGGATCTGAAGCCGCCACCTGAAAACAGGATGCCACGGGGACATAAGGACCAGTGGCACACTTTCTGCACTTACCCCCTGAACAGTCAAAAAAATGGCCGCCCCGCATCAGCACCACTGCGGACTGGCGCCGGGATATACAGGACAGGGTACAGCGAATGATGACCGTCGACGGATTCTCCGAGCTGAAAGTCAAGAATTTGACTTTCATGAAGCACTATTTCCCAGCCATCTATGCGGTGCTCAACGATTACACACCGGAAGAAAAGCAACTGAATCTGGATACAGAGTCTTCGCGGCTGCAGTTAATAAACCGACTGACCGGCCAGGTTCTGATTAGCGATGCCGAAGCCGAAGCCCGTGAGGAAGTCAGTCAGTTCATCAATAACTGCCAGCGCAACAACCGTCTGATCACTGTTGGTACTGCGTTCGGGAACACATTCACCATTCCCCGGTTTTCAGCAAAGAAACTGGCCGAGCTGACGGAAAAAAGCCCACTGCAGCAGAAGAACTTCGACTTTTATCCGTTCGATAACCATATTCCGCTGCTGTGCGTTATGGGTGTAGGTCTGGGCCTGCAGATCCGTGAGTTAATGTCGTCTCTCACCATAGATCATCTGATCATCTGTGAACGAGACATCGACGAGCTCTATGCCAGCCTGTTTACTACCGACTGGGCCGAATGTTGTGAGCACCTGATCAATGATCCTCACAAGTCCTTTACCTTTGTACTGGTACCTAAGGCCGATGAAGAACTGGCCTATGCCCTGCTCTGGAATCATCTGGTCAAACAGCCTCCCTTCTTTCCGACCGGCACTGTCTTCTACAACCACAGAAGCAACAACCGTCATGAAAGAATTCTGGCCCGGATACGTAAAGACATCACCATGTTTTACAGTCTGTGGGGCAATTACGATGACGAAATCAACCAGCTGAATAATGCCCTGCATAATTTCCGTCTTGGGGTGAAACGTCTGCGCCTGCCCCTCACGGAACATACCGGGACTCCGGTACTGATTATTGGCTCTGGCCCGTCTTTGGATGAACGGCTCGACTGGATAAAATCCGTTCAGGATAAATGCGTTGTGGTTTCCTGCGGTTCCGCCCGGGATGTCCTGCGCCGCAATGGCATCCAGCCGGATTTTCAGGTTGAACTGGAGTCAGACTATGTTGCGGCTGAAGCCTATGCACGCAGCATGTCCGGCGAAGACACCCGTGGTACCACACTGCTGGCGGCGGCTCAGGTTCCACCAAAAATCTTTGAAATCTATGAAAGCAAGCAGGCTTTTTTCAAAGACTCCACCGCCATGGCCAGCCTGTTTTCGCAGAATAATGTCGTGCCTGGCTGTACTCCTTCGGCAACCAATGCCGGATTGGGTGTGTTCCTGCATCTCGGTTTTAAAAACGTGTTCCTGTTCGGCATGGACTTCGGTTACATAGACCCGCTCAAGCACCATTCAAAAGACAGTATTTATTACACGGATGAAAGTCCGGAAGATCTGATCGACAGCACCTGGGATAACCTCGAAGAGGGTATGCCGGTTGAATGTGTGGATGGCAGTACCATTAAAACCATCCCCTTCCTGTTTACCGGTATGCGTCGTGCCGAAGTTGAGATTGCGCAGTTCCTGAATAGCCGGGAACTGTCTGTCTACAACTGCTCACTGGGTGCAAAAATCAGCCGCACAGAATGGCTCAATGACGTTGAAAATTTTGAGCGGATTATTGCAGCCTGCGGTGGCGACCGCACACTGACCGTCGGTGCTGTCAACGAGCCTGGCGACGTCATTACAGAAGACGAAATTGCCGAGCGTCTGAATCTGCTCGAAGATGCCATCCGCCGGGTCTGCCTGCGTTCTCTGGATGAGCTGAGCCATCTGGAATATAACCTGGAAAGTATTTCTGACTGCACCTACCGCATTGCGCGTTTTCTTGAAGAAGATATCTACATTAACCTGAAAACCATTTACTACCTGTTCCGCGGCACCATGTGGTTTTTCCTGTCCATCGGTTATTCACATGCCTATGCCCTCTCTGAAGAGGAAAGACCGGAATTCATTGCCACATGGAAGCGCATCTTTTCCGCATTTCTGGACGAGTGGCCGGGTCATTACCGCTCCGTCGTTCACCGCCAGCTAGCGCCGGAAGACGATCCTATGCTGACGAAAAAAATCACTGAAGCGGTTGAGGGTTTCTGACAATGAGCCAACGTATTCTGGTTACGGGTGCTGATGGTTTTATCGGTTCTCATCTGGCCGAACATCTGGTGCGCAGCGGCCATCAGGTGCGGGCTCTGACGCTTTATAATTCGTTCAACAGCTGGGGCTGGCTGGATGACTCACCCCTGAGCCGCGATATGGAAATCATCGCCGGGGATATCCGCGATCCGTTTTTCTGTCAGCAGGCGGTCGAAGGCTGCGACGTGGTGTACAACCTCGCTGCGCTGATTGCTATTCCTTATTCTTATCAGGCACCGGCCAGTTATGTGGCGACCAACGTCGAAGGCACGGTCAACCTCCTCCAGGCAGCGCGTCAGTTCAGCATCAGCCAGTTTGTTCAGACCTCAACCTCTGAGGTCTATGGCACCGCACAGTACGTGCCCATTGATGAAAAACACCCACTGCAGCCCCAGTCGCCGTACAGTGCATCCAAAATCGGCTCTGACTCCATGGCGCTGAGTTATTACAACGCCTTTGAATTACCGGTGACACTGGCCCGGCCATTCAATACCTATGGCCCGCGTCAGTCTGCCCGGGCGGTTATTCCGACCATCATTACCCAGATTGCGGCGGGTGAAAAACATCTGAAACTGGGCGACCTGTCGCCGACGCGGGATTTCAATTACGTCGGTGATACCTGCGATGGTCTGATCAGTCTGCTCGGCTGTCAGGCGGCCATCGGCGAAGTCATCAATATCGGCAGCAATACCGAAATTTCAGTACTGGATACCGTAAACCTGATCCGTGAACTGATGAACTCGGACATCGTGATTGAGCACGACAGCGCCCGGGTGCGTCCGGAAAAGTCTGAAGTTCACCGGCTTGTCTGCGATAACCGCAAGCTGCTGAGTACCACAGGTTTTCAGCATCAGGTGGATATCCGTGAAGGACTGCTGCGTACCATCGACTGGTTCAGCGATGAGCAGAACCTCAGCCGCTATAAAGCCGGGATTTATAATGTCTGACGGTATGGTGACGGCACTGGCTGAGCTGATCCACAACCTTTACCCGGGCGAACAGCCCGTACCGCTGCATCGCCCGACCCTTGACGAGGATGACCAGCAAGCAGTGGCTGACTGTGTGGCCAGCACCTTTATTTCTTCTGCAGGACCCGAGATACAGGCCTTTGAAGAGGCCATCGCCGGTTTCTGTGGCAGCGCTTACGCTATTGCCGCGGTCAACGGTACGGCGGCCCTGCATCTGGCACTGCACTGCTGTGGCGTTAAGCCCGGTGACCTGGTGCTGACTCAGTCGCTGACCTTTGCCGCCACCGGCCACGCCATCCTGCAGGCCGGTGCCAGCCCAGTGTACATTGATATTACCCTGCCCGATGCGGGTATGGACCCGGAAGCACTGGCGTATTTTCTCGATACCGAATGCAGCCCCGGCTACGATGGCCTGATCCATAAAGCCAGCGGGCGCCGCGTCAGTGCCTGTATTCCCATGCACAGTTTCGGGACTCCAGCCCGCATCACACAGATTGCACATCTGTGTGAACAATGGGGGCTGACGCTGATTGAAGACGCCGCCGAAGCGCTGGGCAGCTTTATCTCCGGCAGACACTGCGGCACGTTCGGGCGCTGTGGTGTACTGAGTTTTAACGGCAATAAAATCATGAGCACCGGTGCCGGCGGTATGGTGCTGTGCGATGATCCGGCCCTCGCGCGGCACCTCAAACACGTCTCCACCACCGCAAAAGTGGCGGATGAATTTGAGTTCTTCCATGACGAGCCCGGTTTCAATTACCGCCTGCCCAACCTGAATGCGAGCCTTGGCCTGAGTCAGTTCCGCAAACTGCCGTCATTTATCGCCGCCAAAGCCCGGGTGGCCGGGATGTATCAGAGTTTTTTTGCCGACCTGGGTTATCCCCTGGTCCACAACCCGGAAGCACAGAGCAATCACTGGCTGAACACCGTTTTGGTGACTGACGCCACAGAAAAACAGGCGCTGCTGCAGGGTCTTAAAGCACAGGGAATCATGGCCCGGCCGGCCTGGACGCCTCTGCACCACCTGCCGCATCTGCAATCTCCGGTCAGTACATCTCTGCCAGTGACGGATGAGGTCTACAACCGCGCCGTGAGCCTGCCGAGCAGCGTTCCCGCCGACGCCATCAGGGGGAGTCTGACGGTATGAAGCGGATCACCTGTTTTACCGCCACCCGTGCGGAATACAGTCTGCTGCGCAATACGCTGCTGGCGCTGACCGCCGATAAGGATTTTGAACCTTTGCTGCTGGTCAGTGGTACGCATTTACGCCCGGAATTCGGTTTTACCCTGCAGGAGCTGGGAGACGACGGCTTCCGCGACTTTCACCCTGTTCCACTGGATTACAGCTCTGACTCCGCGGCGGCCAATGCCGGGCGCAGCGCTGCGGTACTGAACGGTCTGGCACCGCTGTTCACAGAACTGCGTCCGGATGCGCTGATGGTCATCGGTGACCGCTACGAGACTCTGGCCGCGGCACAATGCGCCTGCCTGATGAATATTCCGGTGCTGCACCTGCATGGTGGAGAACTGAGTTTCGGCTCTCAGGATAACCAGTTCCGCCACGCCATCAGCAAACTCTCGCACCTGCATTTTCCGGCGACGGCGGCGGCCCGAGAACGTCTGATCCGTATGGGTGAAGCACCCGACCGCGTGTTTCTGACCGGTGCACCCGGCATTGAGAATATCCACCAGCAGGCGCTGATGCCGCTGGATGAGCTTCAGGCTCAGTTAAACCTGAACTGGCATACCCACAATGTGCTGCTGACCTATCACCCGGACAGCATGAATCCGGACAACAGCCTGCGCGAATTCATGGCGCTGCGGCAGGCACTGGATGAGATTCCGCAGCTCGGAGTTATCGCCACCTACCCCAATGCCGATGCCGGTCACCGGGGCATTATCGCCGCACTCAACGACTGGCAGGCAGAGCGTCCTGAGCACGTCAGCCTGCATCAGAGTCTGGGCGTGTGCCGTTATCTGTCACTGATGCACGAAGTCGATCTGGTTATCGGTAATTCATCCAGTGGCATTATTGAAGCACCGTCGATGGGAACGCCGACCATTAACATCGGTGACCGTCAGAAAGGCCGTGACCGGGCCGCCTCTGTGGTGGATGTGCCTGCCACTGCCGCTGTCATCCGGGAGGCCGTCACCCAGGCATTCGCCACACCTCATGGCGACATCCGTAATCCCTATGATCAGGGAGCCACCAGTCAGAAAATTCTCGCCATTCTGAAGCAGACCGATTTTCCGGCGCTGAAGGAGAAAACCTATTATGACGCCTGACGCTGCTACCCTCGTGATTGCGGAAGCCGGAGTCAATCATAACGGTGATCCGGAACTGGCCCTGAAACTGGTCGACATCGCCGTTGCGGCCGGTGCCGATGTGGTGAAATTCCAGATATTCGACAGCCAGCAGCTGGCTACCGCAAAGGCAGAAAAAGCCGGATATCAGCAGGAGACCACCGGCGCGAAAGAAACCCAGCAACAGATGCTGAAAGCGCTGGAATTATCCCACGCTGATTTTATCCGCATCCGTGATTACTGCGTTGCAGAAAACATCGAATTTCTGGCCACCGCTTTTGATGAACCCTCACTGGAATTCCTGCTTACACTCGGTGTTAAACGCCTGAAAATTCCGTCCGGTGAGCTGACGAATCTGCCCTTTATCCGTCTGCATGCCCTGACCGGGTTACCGCTTATTATTTCCACGGGTATGGCCACCGTGGATGAAATCCGCGATGCCCTGGCCATGATTGCCTACACCTGTCTGCACGGTGAAAAGACACCTGAAAGTCTGCAGAAAATTCGCACCAGCCTGGTCGATTATCCGCCGGAAAAACTCGCGGAACATGTCACGATTCTGCAGTGCACCACCGCTTACCCGACTTCAGATACCGACGTAAATCTGCGTGTAATTCCGGCACTGGCAGCGACCTTCGGTTGCCCGGTCGGATTCTCTGATCATACGGCGGATATTCTCGCCGCACCGCTGGCCGTTGCTCTGGGCGCACGCCTGATTGAAAAACACTTCACGCTGGACCGGAACCTGCCCGGACCGGACCACAAGGCCTCGCTGGAGCCGGACGCCCTACGCGACATGATCCGGTCTGTCCGCCGCAGTGAAGCAATGCTGGGGTCAGCGGAAAAATCACCCTCTGTCATTGAGGCCGCCAATGCCCGGGTAGCCCGGAAAAGTCTGGTGGCAGCCCATCCCCTCAGTGAAGGCCAGGTTCTCGGTGCAGCGGATATCACCGCCCGCCGCCCCGGAGACGGTCTGTCACCGGCGTACTTCTGGGACCTGTGCGGCCAGACCGCGGAACACGATTATGACCCTGACCAGTCCTTCTGACGCCCCTTCTTCTCTGCCAGCCCGCGCCGGTCTGAGCAAAGACCGCCCGGTACTGATTCTCGGCACCGGCGGGCATGCCCGCGTGATCGCCGATACCCTGCTGGCCGCCGGAGAGGACGTGCTCGGTTTTACCGACCCTGCACCTCAGTTCGGTCACTGGCGTCACCTGCCCTGCCTGGGTGGTGACGAGGTACTCCGCGAATACGGTGTTGACGAGGTATTGCTGGCGAATGGCATCGGCTTCCTGCCATTCCAGACTCTGCGCGAGCGGATTTACCGGCAATTTACCGATCTGGGCTATAGGTTTACTCAGGTAATTCACCCCTCAGCGGTGATTGCCGCAGGGACAGAGATTGCCGCCGGCGTACAGATTCTTGCCGGTGCCATCGTCCAGACCGGCTGCCGGATTGGAGAGAACAGCCTGCTTAATACCGCCGCCAGCGCAGACCACGACTGCGTTGTGGCTGAACATTGCCATATTGCACCGGGTGCTACCCTGTGCGGAGGGGTGCGACTGGCACGCGGTGTGCTGATAGGGACTAAAGCGGCTGTGATTCAAGAAATTGCCGTAGGTGCCGATACCATTATCGGAGCCGGAGTCACCCTCACACGCAGTATCAGCGCAGATCAGGTGGTCCGTTCTCCAGTCCCGGTAACAGCGCCCAGGCGGAGGTAAACATGGACAATTGGCAACGTACACTGCTCTCGCATTCCGATTCCATCGAGAAAGCCATTAAGGTCATCAACGACGCCAGTCTGCAGATTGCACTGGTGTGCGATGAGTCACGCCGCCTGCTGGGTACCGTCACCGACGGTGACATCCGCCGCGCCCTGATCCGCGACTGCTCTCTTGACACCCCGGTGTCCGCCATCATGTGTGCCGAACCGGTCACCGCCACCCGTGACGATTCCCTGCCTCGTATTTCTGCCCTGATGCGCACCAACAGCGTCGATCAGGTGCCGGTGATGCAGGGCCCATACGTGGTTGATCTGTATACCCGTAAAAGCCTCGAATTCGCCAAACGTAAGCCTAACCCTGTGTTCCTGATGGCCGGTGGCTTTGGTACCCGTCTGCGTCCGCTGACCGACGATTGCCCGAAACCCCTGCTGAAAGTCGGCGACAAACCGATTCTGGAAACCATTCTGGAAAGCTTTATTGAGCACGGCTTTTACCGCTTTTTTATTTCCACCCATTACCTGCACGAGAAAATCACCGAATACTTTGGTAACGGCGAGCGCTGGGGTGTGGAAATTCAGTACGTACACGAAGAACACCCGCTCGGTACCGCCGGTGCCCTGAGCCTGCTGCCCGAAGATCTTGAACACCCGATTCTTATGATGAACGGTGATCTGCTCACCAAAGTGAACTTCAGCCAGCTGCTGTCGTTCCACGAAGAAAATGCCGCCACCGCCACCATGTGTGTACGTCGTGAGGAATATCAGATTCCCTACGGTGTGATTCAGAGCACCGATGGACAGATCGCCAGCATCGTGGAAAAACCGGTGCAGTCCTTCTTCATCAATGCCGGTATTTATGTCGTCAGCCCGGAACTGCGCCGTCAGGTTCTGGCCGACCAGAAAACCGACATGCCGGACCTGCTGCAGAGCCAGATTAACAACCACGAAAAAGTCTCCCTGTTCCCGATCCACGAGTACTGGCTGGACATCGGTAAAATGCCGGATTTCAACCGCGCTCAGCAGGACTTTATGAATGGTTTTGCGATGAGAGAGATGCATGGATGATTGAAGGCAAGCGTGTTCTGTGTGTTATTCCCGCACGCTCCGGCAGCAAAGGTCTGCCGGATAAGAACATACGCCCGCTGCATGGTCAGCCACTGCTGACCTGGCCGGTTAAAACTGCCCGCAACAGCCGCTATATCGACCGCATTATTGTCTCTACCGACAGTGAACAGTATGCCGCCATTGCCCGCGATGCCGGTGCCGAGGTGCCCTTCCTGCGCCCCGAAGAACTCTCCGTCGACAGCGCCACCTCCTTCTCAGTGCTCGAACATCTGATCGCCACGCTTGACGAAGACTACGACCTGCTGGTGCTGCTGGAACCCACCTCACCACTGACTGAAAGCCGTGATGTGGATGACGCGCTGGAACAATTAATCAATGCCTGGAATGACGCAGATGCCATTGTCGGTATCGCCGAAGAAGTGAAATCTCATCCGGCCTACCTGCTGTCAGTAGACAACCTTGGCCGCATTCAGCCATTTGACACGGATTTCTCCAGCGCTGTCCGCCGTCAGGAACTGCCGCAGCTATTCCGCATGGACGGCACCCTCTATATCAGCAAGGTACCCGCTCTGCTGGCACAACGCGGTTTTTATCATGACCGCACCCTCGGTTACTGCGTCCCCGAATGGAAGAGTTATGAAATTGACTCTCTGACTGATTTTATCTGTATCGAAGCCATTATGCGCCATAAGGAGGTACTCCATGACACTGCCCCTTGAACAGTCTGCCAGCACACCGGAAGCCCGGATGCAGAAGAGTTATCAGGAGCGCCTGAAACAGGTGATTCCCGGTGGCGCACACACCTACTCGCGCGGCTCAGATCAGTTTCCGCAGAACACACCGGAGATTCTGCGCGGTGGCAAGGGCGTGTACGTACAGGATGCCGAAGGTAATCAATTCCTCGACTACGGCATGGCGTTGCGTTCTGTCGCAATCGGTTACAGCGAAGACGCCATCAATCAGGCAGCCATTGAGCAGATTCTTGCCGGTAATAACCTGACCCGTCCGTCGTTTATCGAGCTGGAAGCCGCTGAACGCCTGACCGATATGATCCCGGCAGCCGACATGGTGAAATTCACCAAAAACGGTTCTACGGCCGTATCTGCAGCCACCAAGCTCGCACGGGCGTATACCGGTCGTCGCTGTATTCTGCGCTGTGCCGATCATCCGTTTTTTTCGTTTGATGACTGGTTTATCGGCTCTACCGTGGTCAGCCGCGGCATCCCGCAGGAAGTCTCTGAACTGACCCTGACCTTCCCCTATAACAATGCGCAGGCACTGAGCGATCTGCTGGATGAACGCGGTGATGAGATTGCCTGTCTGGTGATGGAAGCGGTGACGGCAGAAGAACCGGTAGCGGCGGTGTTTGCACCGGAAGGCAATTTCCTGCATGACGTGGAATTCCTGTGTAAAAAACACGGAGTGGTGTTTGTACTGGATGAAATGATCACCGGCTTCCGCTGGCATTTACAGGGTGCTCAGGCCTATTTCGGGCTCAGCCCGGATATCTCCACCTTTGGTAAAGCCATGGCCAATGGCTTCTCCGTTGCTGCGGTGGCCGGTAAGCGCGACATTATGGAGCTGGGCTCCATCGATCGGGCGGGCAGCGAACGGGTGTTCCTGCTGTCCACCACCCACGGTGCTGAAATGTGCGGTCTGGGCGCATATGTCGCCACTATGGATTTCAACGAGCAGCACAAAGTGGTTGAGCATCTGTGGCAATACGGCAAAAGTCTGCGCAACCTGATCAACCGTAAAGCACTGGAACATGGTCTGGCACGTAACCTCGAATGTTATGGCTACGACTGCTCACCAAACTACGCCCTGCGTGACGACGATGGCCAGATCTCGCTGCCGCTGCGTACTCTGTTTATGCAGGAAACCCTGCGCCATGGTCTGATGATGCCCTGGATCGCCCTGGCCTACCGCCATGGAGAAAAAGAACTGGAATTTACCGCCACCGTTCTGGATAAAACCCTGCCGGTACTGCGTACTGCTTTGAACGAAGGCATTGATAAATACCTGATCGGCGACGCGGTTAAGCCAGTATTCCGGAAGTTCAACTGATGACGGACAACGCCAGAAACGTCGTTATCACAGGGGCTGCCGGTCTCATCGGTGGCGCCTTTTCGCATGCAGTCACCCAGGCCGGACACCGTCTGGTTATTGCCGATGCCAATGCTGCAGCCGCAGAACAACTCTGTACCGAACTGAAGGCACTGGGGGGCGAGGCCTGTGTCCTGCAGTTTGACGCCACCAACCCGGAGAGCATCCACCAATTACTGGTTAACAGTATTGAACAGTACGGCAGTGTCGATGCGCTGGTGAATAATCTCTATATCCGCAAGGGCAATTACGGAGCGGATTTTTTTGACGTCAGCTACGACGATTTCTGCGCCAACGTCAGCGCCAACACCGGCGCCATGTTTGAATGCTCCAAAGTGTTCGGCCGCTATTTCTGCGACCATAATCAGGGCAACATTATCAGCATCGCCTCGGTGTATGGCTGCATTGCCCCACGCTTTGAAGTGTACGACGGCACGCGTATGACCATGCCGGTGGAATACGCCGCGATTAAATCGGCTGTACTGCACCTGACCCGTTTTATGGCCAAGCGCTTCAAAGGCCACAATGTGCGCGTCAATGCCATCAGTCCGGGCGGTATTCTCGATGGCCAGCCGGAGGCGTTTCTGGATGCTTACGGTCAGTTCTGCGCCAACAAAGGTATGCTGGATAAAGAAGATCTGACCGGCACCCTGCTGTTTCTGCTGTCGGATCAATCGGCCTTTATGACCGGCCAGAATCTGATTCTGGATGACGGGTTTACCCTGTAAGGCGGCATCATGAAACTGAGCATCGACAGCAGCCGTCTCCCGGATTACCTGACCCGCCAGATTGAGCAGTGTTTTCCGGATGGTAACGAGCGCTGGCAGTCAGACGTGAGACACTGCTGCAGTGTTGCACTGGAGCGGATTGAATACTGCTTCCGCCATATTCCGAAGAAATATTATCAGGATCAGGGCGAGCCGGTGTTTAACCATATGAATGCCGACCACTACGCCAGCTTTCTGTATTTCGTCAGTTATCAGGCGGCCCAGGCGGGCAATGAAGCACTGGCAGAACGGGCCTTTTATCTGAATAAAGCTCTGCATGGCCTGGATCTGTTCTACGCCGTGAAAATGCCGGATATTTTCATGCTGGTTCATCCGGTTGGTACTGTCATCGGCAATGCCAATTTTTCAGATTATCTGGTGATTTATCAGAATGTCACTATAGGTGCAGATGTCGCCGGTATTTATCCGGTATTTGCCGGTGACAATGTAATTTATTCAGGTGCCAGCGTGATCGGCAACTGCCATATCGGGCGCAATTCCGTTATCGGAGCGCGCAGTTTTATCCGCAAACAGTCTGACGGTGCAGAGAACAGCCTTTACAGCGGCCTCTACCCTGCCGTACGGGTTACACCCAACACCGGCTCCGTCAGGCAGGATTTTTTTACGGAGAAGAATCAATGACTGCTTCACAAACCAGACCAGACGTTTTCTGGTGTTCCGGCTGTCTGAATATGTCCACCCGGCCACGCATTGAATTTGATGAGCACCGGCGCTGTAACGCCTGTCAGTGGGCTGAAGAAAAGAAAACCTTCGACTGGTCAGCACGTAAGCAAGAACTGACCAGACTGCTGGAAAAACACCGCAGCCGTACCGGTGAATTTGATGTGATTGTGCCCGTCAGTGGCGGCAAAGACGGTTCCTACGTCAGCCATATGCTGAAACACGAATTCGGTATGCATCCCCTGGCCGTCACGATCACGCCGCCACTGAGCTTCTCCATCGGCGATCAGAACCTGCAGAACTACATTGCCTCAGGCTATGACACCATTCAGATCAATCCGAACCAGAATGTCATGCGTGAACTCAACCGTCGTGGTTTTCTGGAACAGGGGCGCCCCTTGTATGGCTGGGTTGTCTCCATTCTGGCCGGTGTTATCCGCACCGCCGCCAATTTCGGTGTCAATCTGGTGATGTATGGTGAAGACGGTGAAATTGAATACGGTGGCTCTACAGAAAGTAAAAACCGCGCCGTATTCACTGCCGAATTCATGAAACGCGTGTATCTGGAAGGCCAGTACGAACAGACGCTGCGTGGTCTGACCAGCCAGGAGACCTATTTCTGGCGCTTTGATGCCGACGATCAGAAACTGGGTAACATCGAATGCGCCCACTGGTCGTATTTTGAAAGCTGGGACCCCTACCGCAATTATATGATCGCCAAAGAATTCTGCGGCCTGCAGGAAAAAGAAGAATCCAATACCGGTACGTATACCAACTTTGCCCAGAACGATACCTGCCTGTACGACCTGCACACCTATCTTATGTATCTGAAGTTTGGCTTTGGCCGTGCTACTCAGGATTCTGGCATTGATATCCGCCGCGGAGCGATGTCACGCGATCAGGGTAAGATGCTGGCACAGATGTACGATAACTGTTATCCGGAGCCTTATATCGGACGTTATCTGGATTATTACGGCATCACCATGGACGAGTTCAACGACACCATCGACCGCTTCGCCAACAAAGAACTCTTTTACAAAGACAGCGATGGCCGCTGGATGCCGAAGTTTGAAATTGTATGAATATTATTCTGATTGATTACGGCATGGGTAATCATCTGTCTGTACAGAATGCTCTGCAACGTCTGGGACACAAGGCCGATATCAGCCGCGACCCACAACGTATTCTCGCGGCCGATGGTCTGATTCTGCCCGGAGTAGGTTCATTTAACCGCGCCATGCAGAACATGCATGGGTATGGGCTGGTCGAGCCGTTGAGAGAAGCCGTGCTCGGACAGGGAACACCATTGCTAGGCATCTGTCTGGGCATGCAGCTGTTGGGCAGGGACAGCACAGAAGGTGGCGAAAGCCAGGGGCTGGGATTGATTGATAACCCCATCCGCAGGCTGCCCCAAAGCGGCAATATCCGTATTCCACACGTCGGGTTTAATGAAGTGTACTGGCAGGAACCTCAGCCGTTGATGGCGGGCATCCGCCAACGCAGTGATTTTTATTTCACTCACAGTTTTGCCATGCAGAAAGAAGACAGCGATGCCCGCTACATCTACTGCGATTACGGCCAGACCTTTGTCTGCGGTTTCAGCAAAGACAACATCAGTGGTGTGCAGTTTCATCCGGAAAAAAGCCAGCGTACCGGTCTGCATCTGATTCAGAACTTTCTGGAGGTCAGTTATGCTTAAAAAGCGGCTGATATTCACCCTGCTCTATAAAAACGGCCACTTTATGCTGAGCCGTAACTTCCGCCTGCAGAAAGTCGGGGATATCAACTGGCTGATGAAGAACTACCAGTTTTCAGCGATTTCCGATGTTATTGATGAACTGATTCTGATCAATACCGACCCTGACGAAAGTAAACTGGAGGATTTCTGCGAAGCGCTGGAATCTCTGGTCAGTCATTGCATGATTCCGGTTGCGGCCGGTGGTCAGATCCGTTCGCCGGAAACTGCGGCAAAGCTACTGGCTTCCGGGGCGGATAAACTGGTGCTCAACACCCCCTGCTTTGATCAGCCGGAACTGATTGAAGAACTGGTCGCACGTTACGGCAGCCAATGCATTGTGGCCGCGGTTGACTGGAAAAACAGCGATCATCCTGAAGTATTCAGCCATAACGCAACGCTCAGTCAGGGAGAGCTGGGTGCACACCTGTCGCGTCTGCAGTCACTGAGTGTCGGCGAAGTTTACCTCAACAGCATCCACCGCGATGGTACCGGTCAGGGCTATGACTTTGAGGCTCTGAATGCCCTGCCATCTGACTGGAATATTCCGCTGATTTACGCCGGAGGTGCGGGTCAGAGCAGTCATCTGCAGCTCGCTCTGGAACATCCTGCCGTCGATGCCGCGGCCACCGCCAACCTGTTCAACTTCGTTGCCGGAGGTCTGGCTCAGGCCCGTCAGCAGTTGCTGCATGCGGGCGTTCCACTGGCACGTTTTGAAACCGCTCTGCAGGAGCTTGCCGATATCGCCTGACACCTGCCGCCCATCCTGAAATTGCGGGAATTTCAGGCCAGGGGGTCGCCAGATGGAACTCAGGTGCTTGTCTGCGGCACAAAGTCTGTGTCATAAAACGGATACGACATCCGGCGCAGACGGGACCTCTGAATCATCATGAAAAAGAAGCTGCCTACCTGGCGGTTATTCATCCGGATAACCGCTCTCGGTATCGTTACCGGCATTGCCATTACCGGACTCAGCCTGAAAGAAATCGGCACCAACCGCTGGAACCAGAACGGTGACTGGCTGTATCAGCTGTCTGTTGGTGACGAATCATCCTCCATCTTCCAGAAAGCCGTGATTGCTGCCGGCGGGTTATTTGCCCTGTCGCGTTCCGAGTCCATGTACTTTATTGCCCGGCCCCAGCAGATGAGCACTCACGACATGAAGGGCTCCTGTCATTACCGGATCAGTGGAGAGAGCCCGGATACGCGTTGGTGGAGTATCACGGTTTACGGCCACGACCGTATGCTGATTCCTAACCCGGAAAAACGTTACAGCTTCAGCGACCGGACCGTCAGCTTCAATCCGGACGGAACCTTCACGATTGATATTTCGCCGACTGAAACCGGAGAAAACTGGATACCCACCTCCGGTGACCGTCGTATCAATGTTCTTTTGCGGGTGTACAACCCGGCACCGTCTCTGGTGCAGGGCGCCGGAAACGTTGCCTTACCCCGGGTGGAGGAAGTCTCATGTTCATGAAACAACGTTGGTTCATTTTCACACTCTGGTTTCTGATCGTGACGGCGGTAACAGTGCCGGTGTCTTTCTATCTGACGCCTTACGCCTTCATGACGGGCGTACGTCTGGTGACCGATCTAAAAGCCGATGAAAACACCATGTTTCATGCCAGAGTACCGGATCACACCAACGACATGGTGGTGATGACCAGCCCGGATCTGCTCTATTCACTGTGTGTCTACGACCTGTCGGATACCGACCTGCTGGTTGAGTCAGATGTACCGGACGCTTACTGGTCGGTCAGTTTCTTCGGTGCTGACACTATGAATTACTACAGCACCAATGACCGCAAAGTCGCTACGCCGGCTTTCCGCAAGATCGTCACAACCGACCCCACGAAGACAGGTCCGGACTATGTTCTGGCTCCGGATACTACCGGTGCCGTGATTATCCGCATCGGTTTCACACCGGATACAGTGGATGCACTACGTCAGGTGCAGTTATCCGGACAATGCAGGCCAACCAGCGCCTGATAACTGTCCCGCCCCGCTGAGATCCGGTCAGACGGGGCTCTCCGATACTTTCCTGACTTGATTTCTGAGCATTTTCAGCAGGTATAACCCTTCGCTTTATATTGGTAAAAAAGTCACAACTGACTGTTTGCTGACATGCCAGATAGCGTGTCATCTCCTTGCCTCTCCGGCTCTCTGTCTATAGTGAAAAACGTCCCCCTGACCCTTCCGGTCACGTTTCATTTTTTCTGATGGAGTGCTTTGCCCATGACTAAAAAGCTTCTTGCATTACAGATCTGCCTGTTGCTTGCCGCCTGCAGTGACACCGGTTCATCCGGTTCTGATACGGAGCTGACGGATAACGACAATGACACCCCGGTGATTGAGAACAGTGAACTGGTTCTGCCAGAACAGTTGTCTCTTGTCGAACCGAAGTCCAGCGGTGGTAACCAGGCTCCGGCGTTTCTGGCTCAGGCGCCAGCAACAGAAGGGGGCTTTCTGGCAGACGGTACCGACTACTCTGAAGCGCCGCAGAACACCCATGTCTGGCTGGAAGCCCTTGAGCCACTGGAAACGGTCGACAGCATTCTCTGCTTTATCGCCCAGCTGAAACCAGAGCTGGAGGTTAACGAAGGGCCCTACACAGTACTGGCCGACATGGACAGCTGCTTTGAAGAAAACGACGGTGACAGTGACCAGAGCTCCGGCTCTCAGGGCGCCGTGAATTACACCGAAGTTGTGGTCGAATCGACCCGTGAAGACAGCGCCGATGCACCTATGAACGTGAAAGCCTGGCTGACAATGAACAACGGTGATTTCTCCCAGGCAATCCGTATTAACGGTGTCATCCGTGAAGGTGCTTCAGAAGCCAATCCGTTTGGCTCCTTCACCCTCAGCTACCAGTTCTCGGATGATATCGGCTCGGCTGATCCGGATGCCTTCGGTAAAGGCGAGCTGGCGACGGTTGATACACTGCCGGGCTTCCAGGGCTTTACCCTGTACGAAACCTCCATCTGGGGGCCGGGTGAAACTTACGAGACCTCGGCCAGTGTGGTGGTCAACCCTTCTGAAGACAACGGGGTGGCCCTGACCGGTTTCCGTCAGGTGGGTAATGACGCCGCAGAAGGCAACAAGGCCTTTGCCATCAGCTACAACAGTGATCTGTTGCTGCTGCAGAAAGCCGCGACGTTTGAAGCCCTGCCCTATAAAAACAACAACCAGAACGGTACCTGCCTGTCGCGTAATGAGTTCTCTGAAACCGTGTGGCGCTATGGCCTGTTTAATGTGACGGATGGATCATCTGTTGAACTCAACTCCGGATTTCCGTTCCTCTATGACGCTGATGGTGATGGCGTTTACAGCGCCCGGGGCTATGCCAGCTACTGGGGCATCTGGACCGAAGATCAGGGGGTTGAACTGTCTGGCACCACCATTCAGCGTGAAACCTTTGACGGCACTACCGGTGAAGAATACAGCGTACTGCAGGCCAATGGCCGTCTGAAGAAAAACACCGTGGTGTCACTTAACCTGAATGATGTTGAAGGCATTGAGTTTGAGTTCTACGACTGGGACTCCACTACAGGGGAGAGTCAGAGTTACATCGTCGAATACGATTCTGAGCTGATGGCCTTCGTACGTACAGCAACCGTGGACCATGATGAGAATGGCCAGCGTCGTTCAGAACTCGAAACACCTGAGGCGGTTGAACTGAGCAACGGCGAAAACCTGTATATGTTTTCAAATCAGCTGGGTGGTGGCGTGCAGTATGTTGAAGGTGCTGACGTGATTACTTTCTTCAAACAGGAATACATCACCGGCAATGAAACCGGCACTGGCGAGTTGTTTGAAAATGGTACCGCGACGCTGTACTGCTACGAACGTTGTCCGAAAGCCGGGCTCACAGCAAGTGATCTGGAAACCTGGGATGGTCCGTTTGATACCGACAGTCAGGATGTTAACGCACCCTATACCTATACCTTCAGCAACAGCGGCGACAACGCTCTGGAGCTGATGCTGGGTGACAACATGGTCACTTACCCGGATGTTGAGGATGGCGGCAATAACCAGCATGAGTGGGGCTTTAACTCCGGCGGCATGGTCACAGACACCAGCAGTCTTAGCTCAGTGTACGATATCTACAACCCGGAATCGGTCACTGTCTTCTACGAATTTGAAACCGGTCCGAATGACTGGAACCGCCAGACCGTTCTGAGCGATGCTGCAGGCACTATCGTCAGCTTCGACAAACCTCTGGAGTTCACCTACCGCCATCAGGATACCAACGACCGCAGTGGTGACGCCGGCGATTACGCCAATCAGACCCTGCTGCTGAACTACGGTGGTCATGGCGATCTCTGGGGTATTCCGGGTTACGAAGACACCGCTAACGGTTTCTGGTTACCGGTATTCAGCATCGCAGATGCCGTGGTCATGGGTGCCAGTGATGAGTTTGTGGTCAAAGCTCTGGAAATTGAACAGACGATGGCCGAAGCCGACAGCTGCAGCGCACTTGCCCTGAACGACCCGGCTGCACCGGTACCGGACAGTGTGACCGGCGACCTGAACAATGATGTAATGCCGGAAGTGACCGATGCGCCTCGCTATATCGCCGGTGAGGCGACCAGCGACGACGAATAACCCTGATCCGGACTGAAAACAGAAAGCCCCGCATTGCGGGGCTTTTTTATGGGTAATCTGATCCGGTGGAGATCACTGATCCAGACTGTTCAGCCGGTCTGTGAACCAGTTGTTGAGGTCTTCAGTTGTGGATGAACGGGCCGAGGCAAACTCTCCCCCTTCGGCCACGTACAGCAGGTCTTTTCCGGAGCTGAGTATGGCAATAGAAGGAATACCTTTCGCCACTGGCTCACCAAACTGCTCGGTGAATTCCATGTTGTGATCCCAGTTACCGATGTCGACATGTACCACCACAAAATTATCTGTGATCGTGGACTTCAGCGGCTCCTCTTTCATCAGGGCATCAAACGCACGGCAGTCAGGACACCAGTCGGCACCAAAGACCATCAGTACCTTCTTTTCGTCATCCGCTGCCGCACTCAATGCTGCGGCATAGTCTGCCGCCGGATCAGCAGACTCATCGTAAGCCGACTGAGCATACGTCGTCAGTGTGGTCAGCAGGGTCAGAAACAGAAATCCCCTGCGGATAATGAAACGGATCATAAGCACCTCCCATGCTGTTGAGTGACAGAATTTTGTTTCAATATACCGTGCTCAAAACGGAAAAAATGTCTTATACGACAAATAGTTGGTCTTTGTGTGCAATCTCGTGACCTGAGTTCCTGAGCAGCCGATATACTGCGCTGAACCCAAACCGTCACACCCCGGAAACCGTCGTCTCCGGGTTCTGGAGAAGACTATGTCACAACCCCCTTCCTCCCCTGCTAACAGCTTTTTCGGTCACCCGGCCGGTCTGCAGACTCTGTTCATGACCGAGATGTGGGAGCGGATGAGCTACTACGGCATGCGTGCCCTGCTCGTGCTCTTTATGACCACTGCCATGATGGAAGGCGGACTGGAATTATCCGTGGCTTCGGCCACCGCGATTTACGGACTCTACACCGGTGCAGTGTACTTCATGGGCCTGCCCGGTGGCTGGATCGCCGACCGCCTGATCGGCAGCCAGAAAGCCGTCTGGTATGGCGGTGTCATCATTATGTGTGGCCATATCGTTCTGGCTATTCCTGATCACAGCACCTTCTTTATCGGCCTGATCCTCGTCGTACTGGGTACCGGCCTGCTGAAGCCCAATATCACTGCTCTCGTCGGCCAGCTGTACAGCAAAGAAGACAGCCGTCGCGACAGTGGTTACACCATTTACTATATGGGTATTAACATCGGTGCTTTCATCGGTTATGGCGTCACCGGCGCACTGGCCGAGGGCGTGGGCTGGCACTGGGGTTTTGGTGCGGCGGCAGTGGGTATGGCCATTGGTCTGATCCAGTACCGCATAACACTGCACAAACTGGGAGAGTCCGGCAGTGCTCCGGTTACCCCGATGGCACCGCGTTCGGTTCAGGTCAGCTGGCTGGTAATTCTGGCCTTCCTGGTGGTACTCACACTGACAACGGCTGCCGCCCTGACGGGCTGGCTGGTCATTAACCCGGTGAGCATTGCGACTTACGTGGTGGCCATCATTACCACGGTTTTCTTCGTCTATTTCTTCTTCCTGTACTTTTTCTCTGAGCTGAATCAGGATGAGAAAAAGCGCATGTACGCCATTCTGCTGATCTGCTTTGCCTCGGCCTGTTTCTGGGCCGGTTTTGAGCAGGCCGGCTCATCCCTGAACCTGTTTGGCCGTGATTACACCGACCGTCTGATCGGCAGTTTCGAAATTCCGACCACCTGGTTCCAGAGTGCCAACTCGTTTTTCATCCTGATTCTGTCGCCCTTCTTCGCCGCCCTGTGGGTCAGCCTTGGCAAGCGTATGCTGGACCCATCCTATGCCGTGAAGTCAGCCTTCGGCCTGATCATTATGGCCAGTGGCTTCCTGGTGATGTTTGCCGCCGCCCATGTGGTTGCCAGTGGCATGAAAGCCGCCCCTTACTGGTTGATCATGACCTACTTCCTGCACACCGTGGGTGAGCTGCTGCTCAGTCCTGTGGCACTGAGTGCGGTCAGTAAGCTTTCTCCTGCGCGTCTGTCCGGTCAGATGATGGGACTGTTTGTACTGACCTACTCCATCGGCAGCGTGATTGCCGGTCTGTTTGCGGGTCACTTTGACCCCGAAAAACTGGATCAGATGCCGGGCCTGTTTATGCAGATTGCGCTGTTTGCCGGAGGTGCCGGTGTTCTGGTGTTTATTATTGGTCTGAAAACCCGGGCCTGGGAGAAGCTGGCGGAAAAACGGCCAAGCTGACCTCTCACAGATCAAAAAAAAAACGGCGGGAATTACCGCCGTTCTTTTATTCTGCAAGATTACTCTCAACCGATTTTAAACTCGGTCAGCCAGACCGACTGATACGGATACAACACCAGTTCATCGGTAATAATCGTAGGTTCATGCGCGAGCAGATTCATCAGACCGTTTTCCAGGAAGCCAAGGCTCGCCAGTGGCAATTTCAGAATGCGTTCAGTCACGTTCGACATGGCCCAGATGCGCTGGGAACCATCCACGCTGGTGCGCTGCAGAATAAACAGATCCGAGTTGATTTTGATGACATCCTGACGGGCATCCGGACTGAATGCTGGTTGCTTACGGCGGATGCGGATCATGCGGGTCAGCTCTGCAAACACTTCTGACTGCGGCGTTACCGCATTGCTCATCAGGTATTCAAGCTCATGCATATCCCAGATTTTGCGGTTAATGGAGCGGGTACGCCCCGTCTGTTCAACGTGAGCCAGATCATTAGGCGATGCCGTAAAGCTGTGGATATAGAGCGCCGGGATCCCCTGCATGGCCAGCATGATGGCCTGCGAACACAGGAAACGCTGTACCTGATGATGATCCACTCCGCGTCGCGTGCCCATACAGGCATCAAACAGCGTGATGTTGATTTCGTACGGGCTCTCCGTGCCGTCCCCATTCGCTTTCATACTGACAAAACCACCGAAGCGGTGCATGGAATCAATCAGATCCTGCACTTCACGTTCCGGTAACAGCCCTTCTACCGGGCGTACGCCGATACCGTCATGAGACGCAGTGAAGTTAAGGTAGGTACACCCGGTCGGCAATGGTGGGATATCCGCCGCCCAATCGGTCAGAAAAGACGCATTTCCCCGGTTCAGCGCGTGCAGCACCAGTGGCGGCAGACCAAACTGATACACCATGTGCGCTTCATCAGAATCACCAAAGTAACTGAGATTTTCTTTTACCGGGACGTTGGTCTCGGTAATCACCACCACCTCAGGGGCGACAAAGTTCACCACATCGCGCAGCAGCTTCACCGCTTCATGAGTCTGAGATAAATGCAGACAGGTGGTGCCCAGCTGTTTCCATAAAAATGCAACCGCATCGAGGCGGATAAACCGCGCTCCGCGCTCAATATACAGCAGATAAATCTGGATAAACTCGTACAGCACTTTGGGGTTGGCGAAATTCACATCCACCTGATCTTTGGAGAAGGTGGCCCAGACATAACGCACGCCCCGGCGGGTGTACACGGGTGTCAGAAGCGGCGAGTTACGTGGCCGGGTAACCATGGACACATCGGTTTCCGGGTCCACTTCAATAAAATAATCGCTGTAGGGTTCGTTATTGCCGATGTAATCAATAAACCACAGGTTTTCGCGTGAACAGTGATTAATCACCAGATCGATCATCAGATCGAAATCGGCGGCAATTTCAGCAACGTGGCTCCAGTCACCCCACTCTGGATTGACCTGACGGTAATCGATCACCGAAAAGCCGTCGTCCGAACTGTAAGGAAAAAACGGCAGGAGATGAACAGAATTAACGACATCGACTAACTTTTCACGCAGAAAAGACGCCAGCGTACTGAAGGGTTTTTCACCTTCTTTCTGCAGGGAATTACCGTAGGTGATCAGAATAATATCTTCTTCCGACCAACGACTGGCGTCCGCCGGTGTTGGTTCTTCCTGTACCTGTCGCCGGGTGTTATCACAGAAAGTGGTGCAGTAAGTGAGAATGTCATTGGCGATCTGCGCACAGTCCTGTGCATCCCCATAAATGTTGCGCACACGCTGAGTAAATTGGGCTAATGCTGCCTGAGTCATTGAGAGTTCCTGAAAAGCGACTTAACTGGTTTCGGCAATATGGGTGATACCGGCCCAGTCTTTATTCTGAATAAGATTTGCGGGTGTGAGCCAGCTGCCACCCACGGCAAACACATTGCTGAGCGCAAGATAATCATGGCTGGTGCGGGCGTTGATGCCACCGGTCGGGCAGAAAGAGACATCCGGTAAAGGTGCACCGATGGACTTGAGCATATCGATACCGCCAGCCGCTTCAGCCGGGAAAAATTTCATCCGGTTAAAACCGGCTTCCCGCGCCAGCATCACCTCTCCGGGCGTTGCCACGCCGGGCAGATAAGGGCCACCCCACTCTTTGGCTGCATCGAGCAGGGATGGGGTAAATCCCGGACTGATCACAAACTGCGCGCCGTTATTCACGGCGGTGTGCAGCTCTGCCGGACGGGTTACCGTACCGACGCCGACAATCGCATCCGGTACGTTCTGGCTGATTTCCCGGATGGCGTCGTAGGCGCAGCCGGTGCGGAGAGTGACCTCCAGCAAATGAATTCCGCCGTTGACCAGTGCCTGCGCCATCGGCACCGCATCTTCAAGATTGTTGATAACAATCACCGGCACTACAGGCCGTGTCTGCCCGAGCCATGTTTCCCACATTGTTCTTTACTCCCAACCTATGCTGATGGCGCCCTGATCTGCCGGGCCGGCCAACTGACGGAAACCCGCAAACAGTTCGCGGCCAACGCCGAAGGATGATGCAGCCACATCCAGTGGTGGCAATGGTTGCTGCAGACGGGCGGAAAAATCTTCTGTGAGCACTTCCAGAGTGCCCTGATGACCATCGAGACGGATCCGGTCTCCGTCCTGTACGGCCTGAATCGGTCCGCCACCCAGTGCTTCCGGGCTCAGATGAATTGCCGCCGGGACTTTACCGGAGGCACCCGAGAGACGTCCGTCGGTCACCAGTGCGACCTTGTATCCCTGTTCCTGCAGATTGGTCAGTGACGGTGTCAGCTGATGCAGTTCCGGCATGCCATTGGCTTTCGGGCCCTGGGCTTTCACCACCACGATCACATCCTGATTCAGTTCGCCGTTTTTATAGGCGTCCAGCACCTGTTGCTGATCGGTGAACACTTTTGCTGGCGCTTCGATCACCCAGCGATCATCCGGTACGGCAGAGACTTTCATCACGGCGCGGCCAAGATTGCCACTGACCAGTTTCATTCCACCTTCGTGGAGGAAAGGTTGACTGACCGGTGCCAGTACGGAGGTATCTGCACTTTCTGCAGCTGACTCAACCCAGCTCAGCTGACCACTCTCATTCAGTACCGGTTTCTGACACCAGCGCTCCAGACCATAACCAAGAATGGTATTCACCTCGTTGTGAAGCAGACCGGCGCCAAGCAATTCTTTCATCAGGAACGGCATGCCACCGGCGGTTTCAAACGCATTCACGTCGGCGCTGCCGTTGGGGTACATACGGGTCATCAGCGGAATTACGGAAGACAGCTCATCCATGTCTTCCCAGTCGATCAGAATACCGGCCATACGGGCAATGGCGATCAGGTGAATGCTGTGATTGGTGGAGCCACCTGTGGCCAGCAGCCCAATCATGGCGTTAACCATCACCTTCTCATCCATGATTTTGCAGATGGGCATATAGCCCGGATCCAGTGCCGTGATTTCGGTTACCCGTTCCGTCGCTGCCTTAGTCAGCGCATCGCGCAACGGCGTGTAAGGATTCACAAAGGAAGAGCCTGGCAGCTGCAGCCCCATGATTTCCATCAGCATCTGGTTGGAGTTGGCCGTACCATAAAAAGTACAGGTTCCTTCACTGTGGTAAGAACCCATTTCACTGGCCAGCAATGCCTCTTCACCAACCTCTCCCCGGGCGAAGGCCTGTCGTACTTTGGCTTTCTCGGAGTTACTGATACCACTGGGCATAGGTCCTGATGGCACAAACACGGCGGGCAGATGACCGAAACGCAACGCGGCCATCAGCAGCCCGGGAACAATCTTGTCACAGATACCCAGCATGAGGTTACCGTCGAATACCTGGTGCGACAGAGCCACAGCGGTACTGAGGGCTATCACATCACGGCTGAAAAGAGACAGTTCCATGCCGGTCTGTCCCTGAGTCACCCCATCACACATGGCCGGAACTCCACCGGCAACCTGCCCCACATGCCCCAGGCGACTCAGTTCTGACTTGATCAGAGGCGGAAAATCACGGTAAGGAGCGTGTGCTGATAACACATCGTTGTAGGCCGTGATAATACCGATATTGGCTCTGTGTCCCTGCCGCAGAATCAGTTTTTCATCGGCTGTAGCCGAGGCATAATCGTGTGCCAGATTGGTACAGCTGAGCTGACCGCGGATGGTGCCCACATCCGCAGCCTGTCCCATCTGGGCCAGATAGGCTGCGCGTGTGGCCTGACTGCGTTTGCGGATGCGTTCAGTAACGCTTTCGACAACGGTGTGCATAATATTCACTCCGGCAGATGCTCATTATTCACTACGGTAAATGCTGAGAGAGGCCTGCGACTGGTACAGCAGTGTGCGCACCGGCATCGCCTGAATATTCTGGCGCTCAGCAACTTCCGTTGCCTGTGCAAAAACCTCATTTTTCTGATCGCCTTCAAAATGCAGATACAGATGACGGCATTTTGCCAGCAGGGCCCAGGTCAGCGTCATACGTGGCATATCGGAAGGCTCATCCAGCACCGGGCTGCACCAGGCTCCGCCGCCTTCGTTCAGGCAATTCGCCAGCGCTTCTGAATGCGGGAACCAGCTCGCTGTATGGCCATCATTACCCATTCCCAGCACGGCAAAATCCAGTCGGGTGATCTGTTCATGCAGTTTGTTTTCACACTCCATAAAACCATCCACCGGATTGGCTGCTTTATTCTTCAAGGGCAGAAAATACGCTGTAGCAGCCTCATTCTGCAGCAGATTCTCCCGCACCAGACGGGCGTTGCTGGCTGCGTCCGTCTCATCAACCCAGCGCTCATCAACCAGAGTGATCAGTACCTTGCTCCAGTCCAGCTTACGCTGCGACAACTCACGGAAAAAACGCACCGGCGTACTGCCACCACTGACGGCGATACACACCCGCCCTCTGGCCTCAATGGCTTCACGGATACGCTTTGCCAGGCTGTCTGCGAGTTGCTTTGCCAGGGTTTCCGGTGATTTGAAACGGTTATCTGTCATACATTCCTCAACTGTTTTCATCCCACAGACGGCCATCCCGGGCCAGCAGCAGAGTCGCCGCTGCCGGTCCCCAGGAACCTGAGGTATAGGGTTCGGGCCGCTGATCAATTTCTTCCCAATATTTGAGAATCGGGTCTACCCAGCGCCAGGCTTCCACCAGCTCATCATCTCGCAGGAACAGGGTGGCGTTGCCGCTGAGTACATCAAATAACAGACGTTCATAGGCCTCCGGTACGCGCGCCTGTTTGTGGTTGGACGGATTCAGGCTGAGATTCATCGGCCGCACACTCATGCCCGGACCCACGCGTTTTTCACACAGCATCAGACGCACACCATCGTCCGGCTGCAGACGGAAAATGAGTTTGTTGGCCATGGTATTTTTGTGCTGCAGCGGAAAGATAGAGTGTGGCAGTTCTTTAAACTGAACCACGATCTCACACATACGGTCGGCCAGACGTTTACCCGTGCGCAGATAAAACGGCACCCCTGCCCAGCGCCAGTTATCTATTTCGACCTTGGCAGCAACGAAGGTCTCGGTATTACTTTTTTCATGGACACCGGGCTCATCGCGGTAGCGTGGAACCGGATGACCATCGGCAACGCCGGAATCGTACTGCCCCCGGACCACATTGTCGTTGATCATACGGTCGACGATGGGCTTCAGGGATTTGAGGACTTTGACCTTTTCATCCCGGACCGCATCCGGCTCGAGCTTGGCCGGTGGCTCCATCGCCGTAATACACAACAGCTGCAGCAGATGGTTCTGGAACATGTCGCGCATGGCTCCGACGTGTTCATAAAACTCGGCACGCTTTTCAACGCCAAGAGATTCGGAAATCGTGATCTGAATGTGGTCGATGTAATGCTGGTTCCACTGGGACTCAAACAGTGAGTTGGCAAAACGCAGCACCATGAGGTTCTGCACGGTCTCTTTGCCTAAATAATGATCTATCCGGTAAATCTGCGATTCACTGAAAAATTCCGCCACCGTGTCATTAATTTCCTGAGCGGACTTCAGGTCATAGCCAATGGGTTTTTCCAGCACGATTTTGCTGTTGGATTTAATCAGGCCGGCTTTCTGCAGGCCACGGCACACCGGCATATACAGGTTGGAGCCGGTAGACATGTAATACACCCGGTTAATGTCTTCCTGCGAGAGAATCCCCGGCAGATGATCATAACCGTCATCGTCGTTCACATTCAGAGTCAGGCAATGGACGGAATCAAGGAAGGCATCCAGCTTGGACAGCTCAAGGTAGGGAGCAGCAACGTGAGACTTAAGCGATGACTCAATCTGTTTGCGGAAAGCGTCAGGTTCAGGACTTTGCCGGGTGACGGCGTAGATTTTCCCCTGCGGCAGGCGGTTATCGTAATGCAGCATGTAGAGTGCCGGCATCAGTTTACGCAGTGAGAGGTCTCCAAGCCCCCCGAAGAGTACCAGTTCAAACGGCGCATGAATGTGCATCGGGACCTCCACATGAAATTCTGGCACTCATTGATGTTGGCACTGAATTCCCGGTGTCGCCAGTTACATTGTCCTGAGTGACACTCCTGCCAGTCTGACCAGACTGTCTGAATGCGCGTTGTTAACAGACTTCTGAACGTGTTAAGCAGGTTTTGTTCCGGCTTTTTCAAAGGCTCCAGTCAGTAACCCACGTCTGTCAGGAATGCCCCTTCGTTACCCGGTAAAACAACCGGCTTCACGGAACCCCTGACGCAAAAACTTAACAAATCTGCCATAATCTGGTCCCTGTGTAAGGTACGATTCTCAACTCTCTGAAGAAAATTAAGGAAAGAATTTTATGATCCGCAAATGCCTGTTCCCGGTCGCCGGTTACGGTACCCGCTTCCTTCCGGCCACCAAAGCCATGCCCAAAGAAATGCTGCCGATTGTGAACAAACCTCTGGTGCAGTATGGCGTCGAGGAGGCAACTCAGGCTGGAATCAACCGCATCGGATTCATCACCGGCCGCGGCAAGCGTGCCATCGCCGACCACTTTGACATCAGCTACGAGCTGGAAAAAGAAATTGAAGGCAGCGGCAAAGAAAACCTGCTGACCAGCATCCGCAAACTGATCAATGAAAATGAATTCGCTTTCAAACGCCAGAACCATATGAAAGGCCTCGGCCACGCGATCCTTTCCGGCAGATATCTGATGGGTGACGAGCCATTTGCCGTTGTTCTGGCCGACGACCTGTGTGTGCCAGCCGAAGATGGCGAAGGTGTACTGGCCCAGATGGTCAAACTCTATAACCAGTTCCGTTGCTCCATCGTCGCCATTCAGGAAGTGCCGCATGATGAAGTGCACAAGTACGGTGTGATCGCTGGTGAAGAAATGAAAGATGGCCTGTTCCGCATCACCGACATGGTCGAAAAACCAGCCAAGGAAGATGCGCCCAGTAACTATGCCGTCATCGGCCGCTACATCCTGACTCCGGATATCTTCGACATCATCGAAGACACCCCTCCTGGCAAAAACGGTGAAGTTCAGATCACCGACGCTCTGCTGACCCAGGCGAAGAACGGTTGCGTGCTCGGCTACAAATTCCGTGGTACCCGTTTTGACTGCGGCAGCATCGACGGATTTGTGGAAGCGACTAATTACGTTTACGAGAACATCTTCAAAAAGGAAGGCTGATGCTGTGAGCACTCTGTCCTGCTTCAAAGCCTATGATGTCCGTGGCCGACTGCCCGACGAACTGAACAATGACATTGCTTACCGCATAGGCCGCGCCTATGCGGCTTATCTGCAACCCCAGAGCGTCGTAATTGGTTATGACATCCGTCTTACCAGTTATGAGCTGTCGCGTGCCCTGGCAGAAGGGCTCATGGATGGTGGTGCCGATGTCATTGATATCGGTCAGTGTGGTACCGAAGAAATCTACTTCGCCACCTCTCATCTGGGTACGGACGGTGGTATCTGCGTAACCGCCAGTCACAACCCGAAAGACTACAACGGCATGAAGTTTGTGCGTGAAGGTTCCAGGCCCATCAGTGGTGATACCGGCCTGAAAGACATTGAGCGCATGGCTGCAGAAAACGTCTTTCCGGAATCTCAGCACAAAGGCACTCTTGCGGAACGGGACAACCGGGCTGCATATGTGGAACATCTGCTCACTTACATCAACACAGACAACCTCAGGCCTCTGAAAATTGTCTGCAACGCCGGTAATGGGGGTGCAGGCGCTGTGATTGATGCCATTGAGCAGTTCCTGCCTTTTGAGTGGATCAAAGTCCATCATGAGGCCGATGGTGAGTTTCCTCACGGTGTTCCGAACCCTCTGCTGGAAGAGAACCGCGGTTCCACCATTGAGGCCATCAGGGCACACAAAGCCGATCTGGGTATTGCCTGGGATGGTGACTTTGACCGCTGCTTCTTCTTTGACCACGAAGGTAATTTTATTGAAGGTTATTACATCGTTGGCCTGCTGGCGGAGGCTTTCCTGAAAAAGCACAGCCCGGAGAAGATCGTTCATGACCCACGCCTGGTGTGGAACACCGTCGATCTGACTGAATCTCTGGGTGGAGAAGCAGTACAGAGCAAAACCGGTCATGCCTTCATCAAAGAACGCATGCGCCAGGAAGATGCGGTGTACGGCGGCGAGATGAGTGCCCACCACTATTTCCGTGACTTTGCCTACTGTGACAGTGGCATGATTCCCTGGCTGCTGGTCGCAGAGCTGATCTGTACAACCGGTAAAAGCATGGCCCAACTGGTCGAAGAACGCACCGCGGCATATCCCTGCAGTGGTGAGATCAACAACCGTGTGCCGGACGCAAAGGCCACTTTGGCAAAGATTGAAGCTCACTTCAAAAACGATGCTGAGAGTGTCGACTACACCGACGGCATCAGCATGAGCTTCGGAGACTGGCGCTTCAACCTGCGCACATCCAACACGGAACCGGTGATTCGTCTGAACGTCGAAAGCCGTGCTGACGTGGCTCTGATGAAGGAAAAAACCGCTTCAATCCTTGAGCTGATGAAAGACTGAAGTGGCTACAGGGCTGGCTCTGGCCAGCCTTCTGTATCTTTTTGTTTTTTCTCAGCTTTTTTCTTTCAAAAAGGTGTTGACGACACACCTCCCTATACGTAAGATACGCCCCGCTGTCGAGATGTTCCCCGATAGCTCAGTCGGTAGAGCAGCGGACTGTTAATCCGTTGGTCGCTGGTTCAAGTCCAGCTCGGGGAGCCAACAGCGTTCGGGGTATAGCGCAGTCTGGTAGCGCGCCTGGTTTGGGACCAGGATGTCGGGAGTTCGAATCTCTCTACCCCGACCATTACTTTTCCTTGCTTTTCATTTCCCATGACTTTTGTTTAGAATCCGTTACTTGTCATCAACAAGTACAGAATACGTTATGGATTCTCTTGCTGCCGTTGTCCAGTATCCACTAGCCTGCCCTCACTGTAAGTCTTATACCTCAACTCAGGCCTCCAGTTTGCTGAGCGATGGCAGGTTCAGTTGTCGTGTGTGCCAGAAAACCAATAAACTGTCAGGGCCACAACTGGAAGCCGTAGAGAAAACTCTGCGTCATATGAGCGGCTGCGGACTGCGCAGGACCTGCGAGACGGCAGAAGCCGATCAGGAAGAATAAACCGGCTCGCACAATTTTTTTGCGGAGCATAAAAAAACGCCGGACTTGCCGGCGTTTTTTATGTCTGCAGATATTGGATTACTTATCCAGAATATCCAGCAGTTCAACTTCAAATATCAGCGCGGAGTTCGCCGGAATTTTCGGGCTCGGGCTACGTGCACCGTAGGCCAGTTCAGCCGGGATATAGAGCTTCCATTTTTCGCCGACTTTCATCATCTGCAGCGCTTCAACCCAGCCACGGATCACACCGTTAACCGGGAATTCAGCAGGCTGACCACGCTCCACAGAACTGTCGAACACTTCACCAGTGATCAGAGTGCCATGGTAATGAACACGGACTTTATCAGTCGCCGCCGGTGATTCACCCTCTTCCACAGAAGTGATGACTTCATACTGCAGACCGGAAGGTGTTACGGTCACACCGTCCTTCTTGGCGTTTTCTGCCAGAAATGCTTCGCTGGCCTTGGCTGCTTCATCCGCCAGAGCTGCCTGTTTGGCTTCCGCGCGCTCCTGCAGGCCACGGAATGCTTCCTGAATCTCTTCCATGGACAGCTTAGGTTCATTGTCAGCCATCGCATCAACAATACCTGCATAGATGGCATCAGCGTCCATCTTCACATCTTCATTGCCCAGTTCACGGCCGATGTTCAGACCAATACCATAACTGGCCTTTTTCTCTACAGTATCTAATTTCACGTCTTTATCCTGATTACATCCGGCAAGCAGCAGTGCGCTCAGCGCAATAGCCGGAAAAAAAACTTTATTTTTCATATGTGTTCCTGGTTATTCCGGCAGGCGACAGCCTCACCGGGATCGTTTACCTGACTGTGGACTGAGAAGCTGCGTGACACACTCCGGGCACTGAACAGGTTCAGAGTCCGGGCAGAGCAGAATCAGTGATCCCTAGGGCCACGATCAGCAGACATAGTTCCCCTGGCCTGCCCTGCGGTCACACTCCCGGCGGATATTCTGGCACACCTGAATTTCAGCGGGAGACAGCGAACTGGCCATCTGGCATTCATAATTCCGTTTACGGAGTTCTTTATCCGTCGCCAGTTGCAGACCTGATTTCTGCATACCACAGGCTGAGAGAACGACAATCAGCACGAACAGAAGTCTGCGCAAACCCATCCCCTCACCTGCAGATAACGCACGCAGAAGGTTGTCACAGCACAGGCATTTTGTCCACCAGACCGGGGGAGTCCGGTTTAATGTGTCCAACGGGCAACAGCTGGTTATAATCAGACCTTAGACTGAGGAGGTAATATGTTGCGCGTTGTTGTTTTCGGAATTCTCTCTGTTCTGCTGCTCACCGCCTGTGGCCCGTCACCGGAAGCCCTGCGCCGTCAGCAGATGCTGGAAGCCCAGCGGGCTGAAGCCGCCCGCCTGGAGGCAGAGCGCAAAGCCCGCGAACGGGATCAGCTGATCAGCAGCCGGATGAAAGAAGCGCATCAGACCTGGAAAGCGGCTCAATATACCGGTGACGATTCCCTGTCTGCCCTGTTCCGCCAGTCCGGTTTTGATTACGGCAAAGTGTATTACTTCAACATTCCTGTCCAGGCTCAGGAATATAATTACGCAGAAGGTAAGCAGAGTTTTCTGGTCACCGATCTGCGCAACCTGAATGACAGTCAGATTTACAGCGCGCTCTTCCCGGACGTTTCAGCCGCGTATCAGCCGGGCCAGAAAGCGCGCTCCGTGCTTGAACTGATTCTCAAGCGCGAAGAGTACACCAACAACCTGGAACAGCAGGTTGAGCGTCCACGCGGTCAGCGTTGGGTAGCAGCGGTGGAAGATTTCAAATCCGTCAATACTCTGCATCCGCTGCAGATTGACTGGAGGTGGGAACCCGGCCTGTTTGAAGACATCAGCTGGATCGTGAATCCGGAGCGCGCTTATGAGTTTACCCGCAGTCGCAGCATGTTCCTTCAGGTCGGTTTGCGTTTCTGTCCGTTGGACCGCTGCCGTACGGAATACGAATACCGCCAGCATCCGGTCGACGCAATACGCGCTGAAGTGATCAGTATGGTACTGGGGAATAGCCAGAGCGGGGAAATTCTCGCGGAATTTGTGCGGGACAAGCCCTGAGCAGTCAATGAATATGGATGAGTTTTTCCGGGCCCGGAAAAACCCATCCGAACAAAAGACGGATCAGAATCCGAACGCGAGCGACGCGCCGTAATACATGCCCGACACTTCAAAGTCCGTCGCAATGTCAGTGGTGTCGTCGTTGGTCTCGACTTTCATAGAGCGGTAGCCCGCTTCAATACCAAGATCAATCACCGGCACCGGCAGATCATAACCCACACCGTATACCCAGTCAGACAGGGAATTACCATCATAGCCGATGTAATTCACTTCCACCTGGCCGTAGATTCCGAACGGCGTCTCTACCTGGACTTCAGCAAAGCCCATTGGCAATGTGAAATCCAGCGGTACATCAGCCACTTCACTGGTGGTTTCATCTTTCACATAAATCTGACCATCAAAGGTACGGCCGGTCAGACCGAAATTGAAATCAAAAAACGGTACGGGAATTGGCAGGCCCCAGTAGAGGGTCAGGTCCGTGTGGCTGATATCCATTTTGCTGGAAACATCACCGGTAAAGGTCTGATCATCAAATTCGGTGACGACAAAGCCATTCCCCGTCATATCCAGACTGGTCTGACGCACACGGATATTCGGCAGTACCGGCACCGGGTGTTCAAAGAACAGGGTAATCTGATTACCGTTTTCTGAGTCCATACCCAGACCATTCTGTTCGCCATCCACACTGATACCATCGTCCACCTGACCTGTGGGTTCAGCACCCCAGACACTGGCTTTGGCACCCACAGTAAAAAGAAGATCGGCATGCGATGCCATCGGGAGAAGTGCCAGCACAGACGCGGCAAGTACGGTTTTTTTCATGAGCAGCTTCCTTATGAGATAAACCAGTCCGGGTCTGTCAGCAGAGCGCCGGGGTTGGTGCCCGGACACGCCCTTCAGTTATCACCTTCAGGTACGCAGATGCAGGCGCCCTTAGTGTGCCCACTCAGGAATTAAATGCCAACCTCCTTTTCGGAGTCTTTAGGCGACAGGAAGCTGAAGCAGATTGTGGTGAGAGAGGGATGACGCAGGAAATATTTCCCGGACCGGTGAATCCGGCCCGGAAGACAGGTTCTCAGATATCCATGCCCAGACGGCGTGCGGCTTCTTCGTAGCCTTCAACCACACCACCCAGTCCCTGACGGAAACGGTCTTTATCCATTTTCTCGCGGGTGTTTTTATCCCACAGGCGGCAACCATCGGGAGAGAATTCATCACCCAGTGTTACTTCACCATTGAAAACACCGAACTCGAGTTTGTAATCCACCAGCAGCATGTCGCCATCAAGGAACATCTGCTTGAGAATTTCATTCACTTTGAACGTGAGTTCTTTCATACGCGCGATCTGAGCTTCGCTCGCCCAGCCAAAGGTAGCCGCATGGGACTCATTCACCATAGGGTCGCCCAGTGCGTCATTTTTCAGAAAGAGTTCAAAGGTTGGCGGATTCAGCTCTTTGCCCTCTTCCACGCCCAGACGGCGGACCAGACTGCCAGCAGCGAGGTTACGCACCACACATTCCAGCGGAATCATATCCAGTTTTTTGACCAGAGCCTCATTATCAGACAGCAGTTTTTCAAAGTGTGTCGGAATTCCCGCGTCACTCAGTTTCTGCATGATGAAGGCATTGAATAAATTGTTGATCCGGCCTTTACGGTCCAGCTGCTCTACTTTTTTGCCATCGAAGGCAGACGTGTCATTGCGGAATTCAAGCACCATGTAATCAGGGTCATCCGTGGTGTACACAGATTTGGCTTTACCTGAATAAAGCAGTTCACGCTTTTCCATATTGTTCTCCGGAGTCACAAATTCACTGCGTAACAGATGCCACCTGCACCTGATACCAGTCTGATACAAGGTCCTGCTCCAGCAGGATAACGTCTTCCGGCTGGCACTGCAGAGCGCCGCTGAGCGCCTGAGCTACCAGATCCGGATGGTTGTTCTTTTCGCTGATATGACCCACCGTTACCCGGCTGAGTCCGGGCCAGCTGACCCGGCGGATGAAATCCGCACACTGTTCATTACTCAGATGCCCGTAATCTCCGGCCACCCGTACCTTGAGGCTGGGCGGATACGGACCATTCTGCAGCATCACCGGATCATGGTTGGCTTCCACCTGCAGGGCATGGCAGCCACGGTAGGCATCCACCAGATGCGGGGTCAGTGAGCCAAGGTCCGACAGTATACCAAGCTTATGGCCGTCATCACTCTCTATCACAAACTGCAAAGGCTCATGAGCGTCGTGAGGCACCACCACCGGCAAGACCTTCATCGAACCGATCTTCACGGTTTCACACGAGCGGATACAGCGCCACAACGGATGTTCCAGACAATCCATTTTGCGGGCAGTACCGAAGGAAGTGTAAAACGGAATCTGCAGGTGATCACAGACGGTCAGGATACCTTTGGCATGGTCGGCGTGCTCATGCGTGACCAGCACGCCCTGCAGCCAGCCCGGCGAAGCGCCCGCCTGCTCCAGTCTCTGCAACAGGGTCCGGCGTGAGAATCCACAGTCGATCAGCAGGGCCGACGACCGGTATTCCACCAGGGTCGCATTTCCCCGGCTGCCGCTGCCGAGAGACAGGTACCTCACTTGCTCAGCTGTTGCTTCAGTTCAGTCAGAACCCGGTGAGTCAGATCTTCGTCTGCCAGAGTTTCAGGATCATTCAGCAGAGACAGATACACACCATCACCGGCCCGGTTCATTTTCAGCAGGAAAGTAGCAACCGGCGCAGGTGGCTCTGACCAGAGTTTTTTCCACCAGCTGCGGGTATCTTCCTGAGCTTCCGGGTTTGGCAGATCAACATAATACGTGCCGATACTGCGGTTAAGATCCGACAGGGTGATATCCGAAGCGCCCAGAGCTTCGGTCACACGCGCCCAGGACACAGCAAATGGCGTACTCAGACGCAGAATTTCAGTGCCGGAGCCATCGCGTTCAATACGCGGATTAGTATCGTAGCTCTGGAATTCACTGAGACTGGTGACGCGTTCATCATCATCCAGATTCTCTGGCAGGCGGTCCGGCGTCGGTGCAATGAATTTCTCCGGTAACGGATCATTGGACACCGCCGCAGGCACCGGATAACGGTCTTCCGTATCCAGAGCCACCCCCGCTGGCAGGCGGGTCGGGGAAGACTCGCCGGTTTCCAGATATTTCAGGGATTCATTCGGAAAGAGGTAGCTGCAGCCGCTCAGCGTCAGCAGAAGGAATGGCAGAAAAAATCGCATCATGTACCGTCAGATCAGTTCCAGGCTGGCCAGGGCCAGCTCGACTTTTGGCTGGAATCGGGTGTCCAGCTCAACCAGGGGCAGACGGATGCCTTCTTGGCAAAGACCCATCCGCTTCAGTGCCCATTTAACCGGCACCGGGTTCGCTTCCACGAACATGGCGTTGTGCAGCGCCATCAGGCGCTCATTCAGCGCCGCCGCTTCGGCTGCCTTGCCGTCCAGTGCCAGCATACAGAGCTCGTGCATGAGTGCCGGGGCAACGTTGGCCGTTACGGAGATATTGCCTTTGCCACCAGCAGCGATCAGCTCCCACGCTGTGGCATCATCACCGGAGTACACCGCCATACGGTCACCAACCAGCTCGATCAGCTGGCGCCCACGGGCCAGGTCGCCGGTGGCGTCTTTGATCGCCGTAATCTGAGGTACATCCGCCAGCGCCGCAACCGTCTCCGGCAGCATGTCTACAGCGGTACGGCCGGGAACATTATAAAGCCACTGCGGGATATCCACGGCAGCAGCAATCGCCTCATAGTGACGGATCAGGCCACGCTGTGGTGGTTTGTTGTAATACGGCGTCACCAGCAGGCAGGCATCAGCGCCCACCCGTTTGGCTTCGGCCGTCAGCTCAATCGCTTCGGAGGTATTGTTCGCACCGGTACCGGCAATAATGGGACGACGGCCCGCCGCGGTCTTCACCACACGCTCAACAGTGGCAATGTGTTCTTCCGGGTTCAGAGTAGCGGATTCGCCGGTGGTTCCCACCGCCACAATGGCATCGGTACCTTTGCTGATGTGGAACTCAACCAGCTGATCGAGGGCTTCCCAGTCGATACTGCCGTCCGGGTGCATGGGCGTAATCAGAGCAACAATGCTACCGGTAATCATTCAGGTGTATCTCCGAGTATCTTGAGGTGCAGCATCCGGCCTGAGCGGCCGGAATACGCAGAAAAACATCACCCGGCTGCGGGCAATTCAGGAATGCGAAGTCTACTGACGGGGCCGGACGCTGACAAGTCAATCTTCCTCCCCGGCAGCGTGAGACACAGGCCAGGCTGTGACCACAGCTTTGAACAGGGTTGCCAGGGGAATGGCAAAGAAAACACCCCAGAAGCCCCATAGCCCGCCAAATACCAGCACCGCGAAAATAATCGCCACCGGATGCAGGTTAACCACTTCTGAAAACAGCAGGGGGACCAGCACGTTACCATCCAGCGCCTGTATGATCAGGTACGCCAGCATGAGCCACATAAAGATGTCACTCCAGCCCCACTGCATGTAGCCGACGAGAGCGATGGGCACGGTTACCACCGTCGCGCCGATGTAGGGGATGAGCACGGAAATCCCGACCAGCAACGCCAGCAGTGCCGCATAGTTCAACCCGAAAATGACGAAGGTGATGTAGGAGATACCGCCGACGATCACAATCTCCACGGATTTACCGCGGATATAGTTGGCAATCTGCAGATCCATTTCTGTCCAGACGTTATTCAGCAGGTAACGCTTACGCGGCAGAAAATCAGTCAGCCATTTGATGATCTGGTGAGAATCCTTCAGAAAGAAGAACACCAGAATCGGCACCAGCACACAGTAAATCAGCACAGTGACCACACCGGTGATGCCGGAAACCGAGGACGTCAGCACCAGCTGCCCGAGAGACGTGACCTCTTCACGGATCTGCTTGCTCCACTCCACGGCCTGTTCCATCGACACCAGATCCGGGTAGCGTTCCGGCAGCAGCATCAGCAGGTCCTGCCCGTCCTGCGCCATGCGCGGGACTTCATAGACAAATTCGACCAGCTGCTTCCAGGTTGCCGGCAGAACCACCAGCAGAAAGGCCAGCATGATGGCCATAAACAGCAGAAAAACCACCGTGGTCGCCGTCAGATGACTCACGCCACGCTTCTTGAACGCATTGACCACGCCCTGCAGCAGATAAGACACCACCACAGCCACCAGAAACGGCGCCAGGACCTGGCCCATAAAAAGAACCAGCAACAGCAGGCCGCTGAGCAGAAGAAGCAGAATCAGCGCTTCTTCATCGGAGAAATAACGGTCTATCCAGCGACGGAAGACGTCGTACATAATTCAGTTTCCTCTGACGATCCAGAAATAAAACACACCCTCAGACTCGCAGGTGTCGAGAAGTTCATGCGGACTCATTTCCAGATAACGCGGAATATCCCTGGAGCTGCCTGCATCCTTTGCCATGACTTTGAGTATATCGCCGGGATTGAGATTCTTCAGAGCCATCTTGGTTTTCAGCAGTGGCATGGGACATTGCAGCTCGCAAACATCCAGCTCAGAAGAAATGTGCAGATCAGAATTAGACACAACGCGGACCTTTTGCCACACTCAGATAAGGTGTGTCTGTCACTGTTGCCGGCGCACCTGAACCATTATGACTAACCGCCGGTCGAAGATACCCGCCCGATACCGATAAAAAGCAGGATTCTTGCGTTGAAAAAGCTGTTTGTTCTGATTCTGTTTGCACTGTCGTTTTCTGGAAAAGGATATTCTGAAACCGAGCTTCCGGCACTGGGTGATAGTACGTCCGGGCTCATATCCTTGCAACAGGAACAGGAGCTTGGCAGTCTGTGGTTACGCCAGCTGCGCGCCAATCAGGCAACCATTGATGACCCTCTGCTGATCACCTGGTTTACCGACTCTATTTACCAGCTGGTGCCCTTCTCCGAGCTCGCCGTGACCGACCTGCAACTGGTGGTGGTCGACAGCCCGCAGCTCAATGCTTTTGCCGTTCCCGGTGGCATTATCGGTATCAATTACGGCCTGTTTCTCTACACCGCCGATGAGGACGAACTGGCCTCTGTGCTGTCACACGAACTTGTGCACCTGAGCCAGCGCCATTTTGCGCGTCAGGTCGAAGCGGCTCAGCGCCGCAACCCGATTGCGCTTGCCACCCTGCTGGCCAGTATCATCCTGATTGCCACCGACAACCCGGATGCCGGATTTGCCGGCCTGGTCAGCAGTCAGGCTGCCGCCATCCAGAGCCAGCTGGCCTACAGCCGGGATTTTGAACGCGAAGCCGACCGCCTGGGTATGAACATTCTGGTGCAGTCTGGCATGGATGCTCACGCCATGCCGGAAATGTTCAGCAGCATGATGGAGGCCAACCGCTACTCCAGCTCTGCCCTCGAATTTCTTATGACCCACCCGCTGACCCCGTCACGGGTTTCCGATGCCGGTAACCGTGCAGAGCAGTATCCGATCCGTCCGCGCACACGCAGTTTCGAGTTTCTGGCGCTGAAGCTCGGCGCCGAGCGGCGCTATCAGCTGAAGGACAACAGTGCCGCCGAGTTCCGCCAGCGTCTGGAAAACGCCAGAGGTGTGGACCGGGATGCCCTGCTCTACCAGCTGGCCGACATAGCACTGGTTCAGCGCGAACCCCAGAAAGGAATGAACTACCTACAGCAGGTTTCCGCAGAATACCGGCAGCATCCGGCTATGGACGCCCTGCAGGCAAAACTTCTGGCGGCAGACAACCAGGTGGCGGATGCCACCTCCCTGCTGCGCCAGAAGCTGCTGATCCACCCCCAGGATCTGTCACTGCGCGAGACCCTGAGCCGCATACTGATCGATACAAACCGCCCGGCTGAAGCCATACCGCTGCTGAAAGATCTGACTGCAGATTACCCGCAGATGCCTTTCTCCTGGTCATTACTGAGCGAGGCAGCGAACGCCGCCGGGGATCAGGTACTTGCGTACAGGGCATTGGGTGAAAGTTATTATTTTTCCGGACGCCGTCAGGATGCGGTACAGCAGTTCCGCTCCGCCATCCGCGAAGCCGCACGCATCAAAGACTTTCAACGAGAGTCGGCCATCCGTGAACGTCTGCGCTATATCGAAGCAAGTGACGACCGCTTACCGGGCTGATCAGCCGCAGAAACGAAAAAGCGAAGAAAAATAGAAAATAATGAAAGACCCAGAGACGAAAAGGGCCGGAAATTCCGGCCCTGAACAGAGTCATTCCGTCTCAGACAACGGCAACCGGACGACGGAAGTTCAGCATCCGGGTCAGGCTCTTTACTGCCTTCACACGCACATCTTCATCCACCAGAATTTCCTGATCGCCATTACGCAGTACATTACGGATCTTCTCCAGCGAGTTCATCCCCATCCAGGGACAATGCGCACAGCTGCGGCAGGCAGCACCATTACCGGCCGTCGGCGCGGCAATCAGCAGCTTATCCGGGGCCGCCTGTTGCATCTTGTAGAAAATCGCCTTATCCGTTGCCACGATCATGGTCTCGTTCGGCAAGGTCTGGGCCGCAGCAATCAGCTGACTGGTTGAACCAACCACATCAGCCAGTCTGACCACCGCCGCAGGCGATTCAGGGTGTACCAGAACGGCCGCGTCCGGATAGACGGTCTTCAGCTCTTCAACACCCAGCGCACGGAATTCATCGTGCACAATACAGGCGCTGTCCCATATCAGCATGTCCGCACCGGTCTGCTGCTGTACGTAGGAGCCCAGATGTTTGTCCGGGGCCCAGATCAGCTTCTCGCCCTGCTCTTTCAGGTGAGTCACGACATCCAGGGCAATGCTGGAGGTGACAACCCAATCAGCGCGTGCTTTGACCGCCGCTGAAGTATTGGCATACACCACAACAGTACGGTCCGGATGCTGATCGCAGAATGCGGTGAACTCATCCGCCGGACAGCCGAGGTCCAGTGAGCAGGTGGCCTCCAGTGTCGGCATCAGGATACGTTTGCCGGGACTGAGAATCTTGGCGGTCTCACCCATAAAACGGACGCCGGCGACGATCAGTGTGGTGGCAGGATGGTCATTGCCGAAGCGGGCCATCTCCAGCGAGTCGGCCACACAGCCTCCGGTAGCTTCAGCCAGCGCCTGAATCTCCGGATCGGTATAGTAATGGGCAACGATGACAGCATTCTCACGTTTCAGCAGCTCCCGGATCTCGTTGATCAGGGCGAGCTGTTCATCCGGGTTGGTCACCGGATCTTCACGGTTCCAGTATGTCCGGATAATGTCTGTCATACGATCGGCTGCAGTCATAACGTTACTTCTGACTCTCACAGAAATTGAAAAAACGCTGCTTACCGGTAGAGCCGGGAATTCAGCTCCGTGATTTTAACACAAAATCGTGTCATTCAGCGCTTGCCTGCCCGGCTCTGTGACCGGGATACAAAAAAGGGAGAAAGCCAATGCTTTCTCCCTTTTTACAGGTGTAATGGTGGGTCGTGCTGGACTCGAACCAGCGACCAATTGGTTAAAAG
>CETZ01125687.1_pt1 | contig 58321 bp, 57 predicted proteins | sample 531441 | NCBI WGS metagenome assembly CETZ01 (sample SAMEA2623098, study PRJEB7988) | marine metagenome | isolation source: saline water (ENVO:00002010), including | reverse complement strand
TGGGCCAGCGCCGGGAGGATGCCGTCCTCCCGGGAGCGTAATGACGCAGATCTTAGATTGAAGGTAAATACCTCATATCGCAGGATACCTATTTCTAGTTATGAAAACTACGGGCGGTTATCCTTATGGCTGTTTTTATAGATTCTCTACGAATTGGTATGCTTCAACTATATAGTTTCTAATGTTTTCCGTTGTACTTTCATTGCTCGTGCTTGACCATTTAAACTGATCGTTTTTTAAAGTAGAAAGTTGAAGAGTAATTTTTTTCGGAAGCATTGAGCTTAAATAAATTTCTGCTGCCACTTCGTTACCAATGAACGTCTTTGCATCAATGTCAACTAGAGGTATGCCTTTGTCATTGTATAGTTTCATCATTCTATACATTGACGTACTCTGTTCTTCACGGATTATGATTTCCGGAATTGGACCAAAGATATCGTAAACAATATTTAAGGTTGTGTTTAATTCATCTTCCCATGTTTTTTTCATATGAATATCCTTTTTATGATTTTTTAAAATGTAATATTAAACCAACCCCGCTGACTTCACCTGCGCCCACATTACCTTACCGGGCTCTAACTGCAGACTGGCCACTGACCGGCGCGTCATCCTCGATAATAACGGCGCATCACCCACCCGCACTTTCACCAGTGCCAGCGCGTCATGGTTATCGCTGGTGATGGCTTCCACAGTGCAGGGCAGAGCGTTCTGAATACTGGTTTCACTCTGAGGTGACACGGCCAGACTGACATCGCGGGCGAGGATACGCAGGCGCGCCATATCACCTTTGCGGTGGCCGCTGTCGCGTATCCAGATACCAAAGCCGTTGCCCACTTCAAATTGGGCAAGATGCCATTGCGGGTCCAGCGCGGTGACATAGGTATCCAGCACGACGCCGGCTTCTTCACCCAGCTGCAGCGGAAAGTCCGGGTCGGCGAGGGTTTCTTCCAGCGAACCCTGAGCCATGACATTACCGTTTTCCATGGCAATTAAATGGTCGGCCAGTCGGGCGACTTCATTCACCGAGTGCGTAACGTAAATCACCGGCAGGGAGAATTCAGAGCGCAGGGATTCCAGATAGGGCAGGATCTCCTGCTTGCGCTGTTCATCGAGCGCGGCCAGTGGTTCGTCCATCAGCAGCAGGCGCGGTTTGCTCAGCAGGGCGCGGGCGATGGCAACGCGCTGGCGTTCACCGCCGGATAAATTGGCCGGGTAACGTTGCAGGGTATGGCCTATGCCGAGCAATTCAATAATGGCGCTTTTTTCACTCTGGCTCACCGGCTGGCGCGCGCGTTTGACGGCAAAGTCGAGGTTGCCCTGTGCACTCAGATGATCGAACAGGCTGGCCTCCTGAAAAACATAAGCCAGAGGCCGCTGATGCACCGGAATAAATACGGTGTCTGACTGCCACACCTCATCGCCCAGAGCGATCTCGGCAGCGGCTTTTTCCAGCCCGGCAATGCAACGCAACAGGGTGGTTTTGCCGGAACCGGAATGACCGAACAGTACGCTGAAACCCGTGCCGGGTAAGTGCAGGTCGGCATTCAGGGTGAAGTCACTGCGTTGCAGGAGCACGCGGGCGCGGATGCGGTCTGCGCTGTTCACAGCCATGATCCACCTCCCTGTTTATTCCGGCGGCGCAGGCCATAGAGTGCCAGCAGCACAATAAAGGCGAACGCCACCATCAGTCCGGATAATGTGTGCGCCTGACCGTAATTCAGGGCTTCGACGTGGTCGTAAATCTGCACCGAAATCACCCGGGTCTGGTCCGGAATATTACCGCCGATCATGAGTACAACGCCGAATTCGCCGACGGTATGGGTAAAGCCGAGAACGGCAGCGGTTAAAAACCCCGGTTTCGCCAGTGGCAGGGTGACGTGGAAAAAGCTGTCGATGGGGCCAGCGCCTAAGGTCGCAGCGACCTCGCCGGGGCGTTTACCCAGAGCGGTTAACGCGTTCTGAATGGGCTGTACAACAAAGGGCAGGGAATAAATCACTGAGGCCACAACCAGCCCGGTAAAGGTGAAAGGCAAGGTCCCCAGGCCGAGCGACTGTGTGAATTGCCCGAGCGGGCCATTAGGGCCCATGGCAATCAGCAGATAAAACCCCAGCACACTGGGAGGCAGCACCAGCGGCAGGGCAACCACGGCGCTGACCACACCGGTAAAGCGGCTCTGGCTGCGGCTCAGCCACAGGGCGATGGGGGTGGCTACCACGAGCAGAATCAGGGTAACCAGGGTTGCCAGTTTCAGCGTCAGCCAGATGGCACTGAGATCAGAATCGGACAGATGCATAACGGCGGGTGTCCGCCTCCCTGCTCAGAATAAACAATATCTGTCTGGCATCATCGCCGAATAACCCGGCAAGGTGAAGGGCGATGGTCGATTCTGTCGCCCGTATTGCGCGGCGCTGCTCTGTGCTCAGGGCGTTACCGGGAAGTTGCCGTAGCCGTAACGCTGCAGAATAACCGCGGCATTTTCAGACTGCAGGTACGCAAGCCAGGCGGTTGCGGCGTCGTTCTGCACGGCGCGCTTCAGCAGAACGGCGTCCTGCTTTACCGGCTGATAATATTCCGGCGGAATTATCCAGGCATTTCCGGATGTAATACTGCCGTCTTTCATAACCTGCGACAGAGCAACAAAGCCGATTTCGGCATTACCACTGGCGATGAACTGCCAGGTCTGGGTAATGTTCTCACCCATTACCCGACGGGGTTGGCTGCTGCCGGTGAGGTCGAGATGTTCCAGCACCTGTTCGGCGGCCACGCCGTAAGGCGCCAGACGCGGGTTGGCGATAGCGATGTGCTGATACTGGTCGTTGCGCAGAATGGCTTCTGCAGATGAACCACTGTCGGCGGTCCAGAGTGCCAGAGTGCCCAGTGCATAAGTGAAGCGCGTTCCTTTCACCGCCAGCCCATCATGCTCCAGCTTTTCAGGTTTTGCCTGATCCGCCGACATAAACACATCGTAAGGTGCACCGTTGACGATCTGCGCCAGCATTTTGCCGGACGAGCCGAAACTGAGCGTGATCTTGTGGCCGGTGTCTTTTTCAAACATGGCGGCCAGATCTTTCGCCGGGGCGGTGAAGTTGGAGGCCACAGCAACCAGAGCCTCGGCAGCGATACCGGCGTGACTCAGGCTCAGCCCGGTACAGAGGCTGAACAGAACCACGGCGGCTCTGCCGGGCTTTTTCAATAAACGCTTTGTTAAGCGCTTGCCTGCGCTCAGCGGATGTCTTACGGCCACGCTCACCTTCTTTATTAAGGTTTCTTTTTTACCCATCGCCCTGCGCTGCGAATACCTGGGTATCAGGCAGTTTTACGTGCCGGACGCAGCAAACGCAGACAGCCCACACTGCTGGCCAGATCCAGAGCGGTAAAGCCCTCCGGGGTTTCGGCTGTGGTGTCGGCGCCGTTCTCCAGCAGGAATTTTACCCACTCGGTTTTACCGGCTGACGAGGCGTACATCAGGGCTGTTGCGCCATTTTCATTGATGTTATCCAGATCGATACCGGCGGTCAGCAGTTTTTCGGCAATCGGAAAACTGTCTGCAACGATGGCCGCCCACAGAGCATTGGTGCCATCCATATTACGGTGATTCAGCGCGATTTCTTCAGCGGACAGGGTCAGCAGGTCGGTAACGACATCTTCGCGGCCGCGACGGCTGGCGAGAATCAGCGGGGTATCCTGATAACGGGCCGGGTATGCAGGGCAGGACGGATTAAACCCCTGCTCCAGTAACCATTGAAATGTCTGTGGGCGCAGGCTGCGGGTATTCATATTTCTGATCATGTTCATTGTGTATGACCTCTTCTTGAAGTCTCTTGTCTGAAAGGTGGCAGAGCTCTTGCTCTGGATAATTAAGTCCTGATTCACGTTTTGTACCTGACAGGCCCGGTTTAGTTGCAGTCTTTACATGCTCCTGATTTTTCTGGTGATTTTTCACAGTATTAACCGGGGCGTAAAAAGCTGAGTGACAGGCCCGAGGCAGTTTTGTCGCACATCCGACAACAGGAAGTTCACAAAATTCGGTTCGGGACAGACTTTCAACGTCGTGTAGCAAAGGAAACAACCATGAGTGCATTCGAAAAAGGCGATGCGGTATTTGCCGCAACCACCATCATCAACGACGGCTCCGTGCCGGGTTATCCTGAAAATCAGGTATTTGCTGAGCCGGGCACCATGGGGATGCTGGTGAATACCGGCCACCTGGAAGAAGACCCGTCGCAGGAAGTGTTTCTGGTTGGCTTTGAAGATGCCAATGGCGGTCTGGCGCTGGTGACCTGTCTGCCGGACGAAATTACCGCCGAGCCACCGACCACACACTGAGAAGCCTTGTGGATATTCTTGAGTATCACAGGCGGACAAAACACCGCCCGGACGCCTATGCCAAAGGCCCGGCAAGCATTGACTGGGAAGCCCAGCCAGATCCGTTCCGCCGCTATGACGGCTGCGATATTGTCGCCCTGCCATTGGAGGGTATGCAGGCCCCATCAACCTGGGCCAGCCTCTGGCAGGACAGCGGAGACCGCTCTCTGACCACAGTGCGGGATGTCGGGTGTCTGCTTGAACTGTCGCTGGCCTTGTCGGCGTGGAAGCAATACGGTGGTTCCAGCTGGTCGCTGCGGGTCAATCCGTCGAGCGGCAATCTGCACCCCACAGAATGCTATGTACTGGCATCGGGCGTGGATGGTCTGGTTGATGGTGTGTACCACTACCGCGCCGATCTGCATGCGCTGGAACTGCGCTGCTGTTTTACCTCAGTGAATTCTGACTCACCCTCACTGGCGCTCGGTTTCACCTCGGTGCACTGGCGCGAGGCCTGGAAATACGGCGAGCGCGCCTTCCGTTACTGTCAGCACGACGTCGGGCATGCGCTGGCGTCCGTCAGTTATGCTGCTGCGACGCTGGGTGTGAATGCGGCGGATATCCGGCCACTGATGATTACGGATGATGAACTTGCTGCGCTGACAGGCATTGATCGCGCTGAGGATTATCCTGAGGGAGCAGAGGCCGAACATCCGGATTGTCTGATCACTCTCAGTGGGGGTAAGAGCGGCTCTCTTACCGGCAGTGACTGGCTGTCTCTGGCACAACAAGGCAGCTGGAAGGGTATTGCCAACGTTCTGGATAGACGCCACTTTTATGAGTGGGATGTTATAGAAGAGGCTGCGCAGGCAACCCGTATTCTTGAGCGCCCCGCGCCTGATCATCCTGAATATTGTGAAACGCCTGCGATCATTTCACAGGGGATAAGAGCCACAGACAAAGCCGCACAGATTATTTATCAGCGCCGCTCGGCACAGGCGTTTGATCAGAGTGCCGGAGCCATTTCACAGCAGACGTTTTTCACCCTGCTCGATCACACCCTTGCGCGCAGGCATTGCCCGCCGTGGAATGCGCTGCCATCCGTTAATGGCATAAATCTGTTCGTCTTTGTGCATAAAGTCGATGGCCTTAAACCCGGGTTATATGCGCTGATACGTGATGCCGAATCGTCTGAATTTCAGAACCGTATGCGCGAGCAGTTTGTCTGGGAAAGCGTGGATGGTGCACCAGAGCATCTGGGGCTTTATTGCCTGTTGAATGCTGGCACCCAGCGCACTGCTGCAAACATTTCCTGCCAGCAGGCGATTGCCGGAGACAGCGCCTTCAGTCTGGGAATGCTCGCCGATATGCGCGGTCTTGAAGCTGAGCCTTATCAGTACCGTCAGTTGTTCTGGCAGGCGGGTGCAATCGGCCAGACGCTTTATCTGGACGCCGAGGCCGAAGGCCTGCGCGGAACCGGCATCGGCTGTTATTACGACGACTTTATGCACGACCTTCTGGGTCTGAGCGCAGAGGACTATCAGGTGCTGTATCACTTCACCGTCGGCGTGCCCCTGACCGATCATCGCATCACGACCTGGCGACCGTATCAGGAACGGCGCTGAATTGCGTTTTAGAGTTGTGCTTTGTAGGTTGGGTTAGCACAGCGTGCGTAACCCAACTTGAAGGTTACTATCCATGTTGGGTTACGCCATGCGATGGCTAACCCAACCTACCCGTTCAGTCGGTGGCGTTGATCTTCTCTGAAAACCCATCCATCCTCTGGTGAGTATGGTTTGAAAAGAATGCTCTGAATATGCCTGATGTTGTAAAGCGCTATCTGACCGCATCCGCAATCCTGATCTCGTTCGGGATCTTTTCTCTGCTGATCTTTTTCTCGTTTTCCTGGTCTTTCAGGCTGCCACGGGTATTGGGTTTTATCTTTCCTGTGGTTGTGATTATCGGTTTGCCAGCCATCACTTATTTCAGCATCACCCGCTACCGATTAATCTGGTGGTTTCCCCCAGTTGTTTATCTGATCTCTGTCCTGCTCGTGAGTCTGGCCGATCAGATCAGTGCTGACTCCAGTATTACACTGTTTATTCTGTTGGGTGTGGTGTCATTGATTCTGACCGTCCCGGCTGCGCTGGCGGCAAGGAATTCCAGCAGGTTGGGTTAGCCACAGTGCGTAACCCAGCGGATACACGCCAACCGTTTTATCCCAGCTTACCCGCCTCCAGAATCACGCCCCAGAACAGAATAAGAAAGCCACCGATCTCAGCTGCGATCAGTGTCCACATTTAAAGCGGAATCATTTTCTGAACCTGAGTCTGCTGTTCAGGCTCAGGAAGCTTCAGCTGGTTGTTCGTATCCTGACGGATGCCATGCACAAAATAACTGATCACCGCGGTAGCGAAATACACAACCAGCAACACCACGGCGAGCAGTTCAAGCCAGTCGCTCAGCTGGCTGATCAGTACAAACTGATAGATCAGTAAACAGGCGAAGGCGTACATCAATGAGGCCCGGTGGCAGGTGTCGATATAGATGTGAGCACGGCCCCTGGGCGAGGCCATGATCTGCTGGTACTTGATCACTCCCGTGATCAGTCCGAAGAGAAAAAACGCGCCAGTAGCGATGATGGCAAGACCTGCGGCAGGCATACCCTGACCTCCGGTTAAAAGGGGACAGAGTACCCGTATTGCCCGGAATCCCCCAGCCTGACTGGTGAACGGCCTGACACTTCTTTTCGGCGCTGGCACGAAACAGACTATTTCAGACGTTCAAATTCCGAACAGACAGGCGTAGCGTGTATCTGACAGGTACAGTCATTCAGCTTTTACGGTCTGCCCAGCGTTCTGAGCAGAAAACCAACGGAGGTTTACCATGAAAGTGATCAGTGTGTTTGTTCTTACCGCTCTGCTGCCCATCATAGCCATTGGTGGTCTGGCATTCGTCGTGTCCTACCTGATGGCCAAGGCCGTCGATCTGGGTCTGAAGAAGTCCCCGGTTCCGGTTCAGATTGACGACCCGCACTGAGCCGGCAGTTACATTTCTCTTCCGCTTCTGGCGCGATACGTCTTATCTGGTCGTTCATTTCCGCACCAGACCGGCGTAGCGTGTTCAGGCAACGCACGGCAACGTGTGATCTGAGGCACCGGATAGACGGTGCCATTCTGCAGGATCATTCACTCAGCCACGCATGCAAGGGAGGTGTGTTATGGGTATTCTCGGTTTTGTGATTCTGGCCGTTCTGGCCGTCATCATCGCTACGGTCGCCCGGGTTTTCTATCTTTCCGGTCTGATGGCAGAAGCCACAGACGTGGGGCGTCAGACGAGTCCGATAGAAATCGACACCACACACTGAGCCTGCTGATCAGGCGGCGGCGGTCTGAGCAGCACGGATGTGCCGTTGCCCGACGATGCGCAGCCGTGTGATCAGTGCCACGGCGGCGGCGGTGAGGCCGATAATCAGGCCGATCCAGAAGCCTGCTGCTCCCAGTGGTTCATCTCTCAGATACGCCAGGTACCAGCCGCTGCAGAAGCCGATTACCCAGTAGGCAACGAAGGTAATCAGCATCACCGCGAAGGTGTCTTCATAGGCCCGCAGAGCACCTGCTGTGGCCACCTGTATGGTGTCCGGAATCTGGAACAGTGCGGCATACACCAGCAGTGACGCGCCCATGGCGACGACCGCCGGGTCCGGGCTGTAGAGGCTGGCAATCGTATCTGCCCCCAGCCAGATGACGCTGGCATTGAGCAGCGCAATCACCAGATTCATGCCGATGCCCGTCAGGGCACAGTAACGCGCCCCGGCAAAATCATTCATCCCCAGGTAATGACCGACACGCACAGTCAGCGCCAGACTGATGCTCAGCGGGAACATAAAGGTGATCGACGAAACGTTGATGGCCACCTGATGCCCGGCAACCACCACCGGGCCCAGATCGGTCAGGAACAGGGCGGTCGCGGTGAACAGGCTGACTTCAAAAAACAGTGCGATACCGATGGGTACTCCAATCCGGTTCATCTCCATCAGACTGCGCTTGCGCGAGGCCTCAAGCGACCAGACGTCCTGCCACAGCGGAAAACCCACAGGCAGGCGGCGTTTGCGGGTGTTACGCAACAGCGCCAGCGCCATAAACGTAAACACCACGGAGCTGGCTACCCCGCAACCGATACCGCCCAGAGCGGGCAATAACTGAACATCCCCGAGTGTGATGCCGTGAATAAACAGAAAATTCAGCGGTACGTTCAGCGCCAGGCCGGTAAGCATGATCCGCGTGACCTGACCGGGTTCGTTCAGGGCTTCAGCGTGAAACCGCAGCGCCAGAAATAACCCGGATGACGGGAAAGCCGGGGCTATGGCCAGAAGATAAAACATGGCGACATCGGCGCTGGTTTTATCCTCAATCCACAGGGGCAGGCCCCAGCCGATCAGCACCAGCAACAGGCCGAGCAGGGTGCCCCAGAGCAGCCCGAGAACAATACCGGCCTGCAGCAGTTTGGGTACATCATCGTGGCGCTGAGCGGAATTGGCGCGGGCAACCGAGGATGACAGGGCGACCATGAGACCCGCGAGAAACAGCCAGACCGGTGTCCAGATGGCGGCACCGATGGCGACACCCGCCAGATCCAGCGTACTGACATAGCCCGACATCACGGTATCCAGCGTGCCCATGCCGACCATCGCCAGTTGGGTTGCCATTATCGGCAGAGCAAGGCGGAGCAGGGTGCGGGATTCTCCCGCAGCGAAGGATGCGAACGACATGATGGGCAGGGCTATGATGCAGAAAAAGAAACCGCATTCTGCCTCAGCAGGGCCAGGGCTGCCACTGCTGTGCAGATGCGGTTCTGCCCGGGGAGGGAATCAGATGGTGAATTTACCGATCAGGGTCAGCAGCTGACGGGCTTCGGTTTCCTGCTGACGTGCCGCTTTTTCAGAAGCACTGGAAGAGGTGTTCGCGCTCTCCGCCATTTCGCGCACCTCACAGATGGCTTTGTTGAGCTGGGTGGCGACTTTGTTCTGCTCCTGCATCGCCTGGAATATCTGGGTAACCCGGCTGGACATATCTGACATCACCTCAGAAATTCCAGTTGCTGCTTCCCCCGCCTGACGGCTGAAGGTCACGCTGCTGGTGATCTCTTCATTACCGGCTTCAATGACTCTGGTGGCGTGGCCCGAGGCTTCCTGCAGTTTGGTGATCATGGCCTGAATTTCTTCAATCGACGATTGAGTACGTTGCGCCAGAGAACGCACTTCATCGGCAACAACTGCAAACCCACGTCCCTGCTCACCGGCCCGGGCGGCTTCAATGGCGGCGTTCAGCGCCAGCAGGTTGGTCTGATCGGCAATGGAGCGGATGACGTCAAGAATGCCACCGATGTTCTGGCTGTCGGAATGCAGGGTATGAATGGCTGCAGTCGCTTTTTCCAGCTGGCTGCTGGCACGACTGATGGAGTCCACCGTGGCCTGAATACTGCCAGCGACCTGATGTGTGGATTTATCCGTACGCACGACCGCTTCGGCTGCCTGACGGGTATTTTCAGATACCTCAAGTACCGAGGCTTCCAGCTGCTTCACGGTTTCTGAAATCTGCGCCGCGCCTTTGGCCTGCTGATCCATAATGCCGGAACAGGTGTGCGTGTGGGTGGTGGCCTCTGCGGAGGTCATGACCATGGTATGCCCTGCTTTACTGATGGCGCCGAACAGCTGCTGCAGACTTTCCAGAAAGGCGTTGATGCCTTTTGCCAGCCCGCCGATTTCATCCTGGCGATCGAGATCAATACGGTAGGTGAGGTCACCGCCCGCGCGGGCCAGATTCTGTACCAGACGTCTGAGTTTGGTGATGCTGCGTACTACGGATTGCCCCAGCAACAGGGAGACGGCCGCAGCCACAGCAATACCGGAAAGAAGAATAATCAGAATATTGATGGTGTTCTGCGTCATATCGGAGAAATTCTCCGACATGGAAGCCACGATAACATGATCAGTCTGACGGCTCAGTTCGCGGATTTCATATTGCACGGCGGTTTTTTCCTGCTGTATACGCGCCAGATTTTCAATGAAGGTTTCCAGCAGAGACTGCAGTTGCATGTTGGCGGTGAGACCAGCTTTGGCCTTATCGGCGAACGGAGTACCTTCCAGCTTTTTCACGTCGCTCTGGGTGTTGGTGACCAGCTTCTGCAGGTGCACACGGGCTTCGTCAGCCGATGCGATGCCCTGATACAGCTCGGAAAACATTCTCTGGGTTTCATAATTGCTGATGGTATTGACCAGTGCACCGGCAATCACCAGACGCTCCAGCGTGCTGACCTCATTGCGCGCCGTTTCATCGGCCAGATTTTTACTCATCTCATTGATGTAAAAATTGGATTGAGAAGAGGAGTTGGCCGTGAGGTCATACATGTCGGTCATGATCTGCTGGTTGGCTTTAAAGGTTTCATCCAGCGAAGTCACGCTGGCTTCAATGCGGACCAGTCCTTCCAGCAGCGGAGCATCGATTTCTTCCGTGAGTTTTTCTTTGACCGCTTTTGTGGTGGTCAGTACCTCTGAGGCCGCAGCACCCTCATTGATAAAGTCTTCGGTAATAAGCGACAGATTGTTGAGGTTGCGGCTGATGCTGCTGATGACGGAGACTTCTTCTTCGGCCTCACCCAGAGAATCGCGGCTGTCAAGAAACAGGACCACGGCAACAACAATCAGAATGACCTGCAGAGCGACCGGCAACAGCAGTTTTTTGCCGATGCTCAGATTGGAGAAAAATGCGTTCATAGGCACAAACTTCCGGATGGTTTCTGATAAAGGCTAGTGCAGACCGCGCCTTCTGCCAGCAACTGGCCGGAGGGAACCCGGCTTCTCGCAGAGGAGCGGGCACCTGGTGAGCTGCAGCACCTATTGCACAGGCAGCACGTAGGTCGTGAAGGTGCGGTCCAGAAGCGAAGTGGAACGTATGCTGGTGGCCCTGTTTTGCAGGAAGCGGTAGTCCCGGCGGGTGTCGAGCAGGTGAATGATGACCTGCTCATGCCCCAGCTCCCCGGCCCAGCCCAGCAGATCGCGGAAGATACGGGGGCCGGTTCCCCAGGCCTCCGGTGTGATGACAATCGCCATCTCCGCATCCTCCCCGCTACGCTGCAGGCCACACCAGCCAATCAGCTGTTCATTGCTCAGCACCGCACGCACACGGCAACCGGGCAACCGGTCCTCTTCCACTTTGGCGTCGATCCAGGCGTTCAGGCTGTCGGTGCTGAAGAGCGGATGCTGAATGAGGTGATTGCGGATCTGTGGGTCATTCAGCAGGGTCAGAAGCGCCGGGGGTGAGACCTCTGTCAGGGGGACATAGCGGATGGTGGACATGTACTGCTCTCTGAGATGACGGGGTATGGATGAGTCGTTATGAGCAGGGAATTTCTTACAGCTGCACCGACAGAACCGTTAGGCGGGTTCGGTAGCCACCGGGATGGGGATGACGTCTGCGTTGCAGACGTCAGATTCTGAACTTACCGATCAGGTCCAGCAGCTCACGCGCTTCGGTCACCTGCTGGTTGGCGGCATTCTCGGCTGTAGTTGACGAGGTGTTCGATTCTCCGGCCATGTCTTTGACGCTCAGGATCTCCTTGTTGATGCCGGAGGCCAGCTGGCTCTGTGCCTGCATTGCCTGCGCAATCTGGCTGATGCGGCTGGACATATCGGTCATCAGGGCGGAAATCTGATTGGCTTCTTCGCCTGCCTGCTGGCTGGCGGAGACGCTGGAGGTGATCTGGCGGCCCCCCGATTCGATGATCACCGTAGCGTTATCCGAGGCTTCCTGCAGCTTGGTGATCATGCGGTTGATCTCTTCGATGGAAGACTGAGTCCGCTGTGCCAGTGAGCGCACCTCATCGGCCACCACCGCAAAGCCGCGTCCCTGTTCTCCGGCCCGGGCGGCCTCAATGGCGGCGTTCAGGGCCAGCAGATTGGTCTGTTCCGCGATGCCGCGGATCACATCCAGAATGCCGCCTATGTTCTGGCTGTCGGCCTGCAGGGTGTGAATGGCTCCGGTAGCCTTTTCCAACTGGGTATTGGCGTTGCTGATGGCAGCAACCACCTGGTGCACACTGGAGGTCACCCGGTCAGACGCCTGATTGGTGGTGGTGACTGAGGCAGCGGCCTGAGCGGTGTTCTCTGAGACATCGCGGACTGAGCTCTCCAGAGCCTTCACTGAGTTGGTTACTTCCGCGGTTTTTGAGCTCTGGCGTTCCATGATGTTTGAGCAGTTACGGGTACTCATCAAGGCCTGTTCGGCGCTGCTCATCATGCTATGACCGGCTTTGCTGATAGCGGTGAACAGGGTCTGCAGGCTTTCCAGAAAATGGTTCAGCTGGGTGGCAAGGCTGGCAACTTCGTCTTTACCATCGATGCCGATGCGGAAGGTCAGGTCACCTCCGGACTGTGCCAGACCGGTGATCAGTTTAATCAGGCGGTTGATGCTGCGGGTGACCGTCCGGCCGATCAGAACAGAGCACAGGGCCGCAAACGCAATGCCGGCCAGCATGATCAGAATAATGCTCACCATGCTGCTGATCAGTGACTCAAAATTGCCGTGGATGGCGTCCCCAATGCTTTTCTCGGTGTCGTTGGAGAGTTTCTGGATCAGGTCGCGGATGGCCTGATGATCCGCCAGATTCTGCTCACGCACGCTCAGGTACATTTCCAGCAGTTCCTGAATACGCAGGTTGGTCACCAGACCGGCCTGTGCCTTCGACTGAAACGGCGTGCCTTCCAGCAACCCGATGTCGGTGCGGGTATTGTGCAGCTTCTTTTCCATGTGCTCGCGCGCTGTCTGAGGCTCTATCTCATTCTGCAGCAGCTTGCTGAACATCCGCTGGGTTTCGTAGTTTCTGGTGGTGTTCAGCAGAGCTCCGGTGATGACCTGACGTTCCAGTGTCGACACGTCTGCCCGGGTATCTTCCCCGGCCAGCCGCTCACTGACGGCATGGATGTAGCTGTTCGACTGACTGATGGAAAGCTGAGTGCGCTCTTCCATCTCAGCGATGATCTCGCGGGTCTGAGCAAAGTGTGCTTCCAGAGCCCCGATGCGCTCTTCGATGGCAAGCAGATCCTCGCTCAGAGTGGCGTCGACGCTTTCGGTCAGACTGGTCCGCAGGGTTCTGATCTCAGCCAGAATCTCTGAGGCCGGAAGCTCGTCACTCAGAAAGGCGTCAATCCCCAGTGACAGGTTACTGAGCTGGTGGCTCAGATGGTTGAGATCCGAAATTTCGACTCTGGCAACGTCAACGACACTGAGATTACGGACATACACCGCGACAACGATGACAATGAGAATAACCTGGATAATGACAGGTAACAGCAGCTTTTTACCGATGGTAAAACGGCCGAGGAAGTGGTTCATAGCTGGACGTCCTGATGTCTCGCATTTTCCCTAAGGCTAGTGCAGTTAATGACTTTTGCCATGGCGGACGTATATCCACTTCAGTCCCGGTTTATTCACCGCACCGGCGAAGTGGATAATGGCATCGTCGGCAATGCCACAGCAGCGTCTGGCAACGGCCGTAAAAAGGGTACAGGCAGCAGGCACTGAACAAGAGATCCGTTTGGGGTAAAGTAACCCCGTCCACTTTTCGGGAGTTGTTATGAACAAGATGATCAACGCATCGCTGTGTCTGGCGGTCTTCGTACCTGTAATTTCTTACGCCGCAGACTTTACCCTGACCAGCACGGATATCGCGGAAGGCGAAATGATGCCAGACGCACAGGAGTTTGTGGGTTTTGGTTGTGAAGGTGGTAACACCTCACCGCAGCTGGCGTGGAGCGGTGCCCCAGAAGGCACCAGAAGCTTTGCCCTGACCGTCTATGACCCGGATGCCCCGACCGGCAGCGGCTGGTGGCACTGGCAGGCGGTGAATATCCCGGCGGATGTCACTGAGCTGAAAACCGGTGCAGGCAGTGTCGGAAAGAACATGATGCCCGAAGGCAGCATGCAGATTGTGAACGATTACGGCAGCCGTGGTTTTGGTGGTGCCTGCCCTCCGGTAGGGGATAAAGCGCATCGCTACCAGTTCACCCTGCATGCATTGAAGGTGGAGAAGCTGGAACTGCCGGAAGATGCCTCAGGTGCGCTGGCGGGATATATGATCAATGCGAATGCGATTGAAACCGCAACCATCGAAGCTCTGTATAAAAAATAAAAAAATGGTTGGCTATCGGCTAGAGAACTGACAGATCCCGCGATTTGTGGAGGTCGCCTTCGACTCGCGGGATCTGTAAGCCGGATAAAAAACAGTCTCTCCGTTTATACTATGGGTGATATTCAGGATGAAACACCGCTTACTCGTCTTAGTTTTAATACCCTCCTTTCTTTCTGCAGGCCAGTGCCCCGACCCGAGCGATTGCCATTCAGCGATGTTGTGGGAATATGGTGATTTTCTGCAGACATTAGAAAACAAAAAAGATCAGGAATTGCCGGATTTTTTCAATGAGCACTCAGTCATTGGTTTTGGCGGTTTAACAGGGTATCAGGGGTTTCAGCTGGAGATACAAGTAAAGCCTGACTGCTATGAGAATCTGGTCTTTGCTCTGAAGCAGGGATGTTTATTCAAAGGGGAGGGTTCTGCGCCCGAATGCACAGCACCACCCCAGTTCAGTGACGACAATATCCTCTATCTGGGTGCCAGAGTAACGTTATATCTGGATGAGCAGGGACAGGGAAAAGTGCGCCGCTTCATCTGCGGAGGGGGCTAAGCAAAGCCCCTTAGTTCATGTCACAACCCCAACAATCCCGCATTGTCATAATTCTTCCAACATTTCTGGCTTGTCGTATTTGTGACATAGCCTTTCCTGCTACAAACCTTTCTGAATCAATGGCTTAACCCTCTGGCCTCAGGTTTGCACCTGCTACAGAACGATGACATCCGTTCTATGAATCCAGCAGGGGGTACCGATGAAAGCCAAAGACATCGCCGAATTGCTCGATGAACCGGCCTGCGAGCACAACAAAAAGGAGAAATCCGGTTGTGCCAAACCCAAGCCCGGTGCGACGGATGGCGGCTGTGCTTTTGACGGTGCTCAGATTGCGTTACTGCCCATCGCTGATGTCGCCCATGTGGTCCACGGCCCCATTGCCTGTGCCGGCAGCTCCTGGGATAACCGCGGTACCCGCTCCAGTGGTCCGACTCTGTACAAAATTGGTATGACCACCGACCTGACGGAGCAGGATGTGATTATGGGCCGTGGTGAAAAACGCCTGTTCCATTCGATTAAACAGACGATCGAAGAACACAGCCCGGAAGCCGTGTTTGTCTATAACACCTGCGTGCCGGCATTGATCGGTGACGACGTCGATGCCGTGTGTAAAGCCGCCGAAGAACGTTGGGGTGTGCCCATTGTGCCGGTTGATGCCGCGGGATTTTACGGCACCAAAAACCTCGGTAACCGCATCGCCGGTGAGGCCATGGTCAAGTATGTGATCGGCACCCGTGAGCCAGAGCCGAAAAAGCCGGAATGGGAATCCGACGGTAAAAAGATTCACGATGTGAATTTAATTGGTGAATACAACATTGCCGGTGAGTTCTGGTTTGTTCTGCCACTGCTGGATGAGTTAGGTCTGCGCGTACTGTGCACTCTGTCCGGTGATGCCCGCTTCCATGAAGTGCAGACCATGCACCGCGCCGAAGTGAACATGATGGTCTGCTCCAAGGCCATGCTGAATGTCGCGCGTAAACTGCAGGACCGTTATCAGACGCCGTGGTTTGAGGGCAGTTTTTACGGCATCACCGATACGTCTCAGTCATTGCGTGATTTCGCCAGAATCATTAATGACCCGGATTTAACTGAGCGTACCGAGGCCCTGATTGCCCGTGAAGAAGTGCGCATCCGCAAAGAGCTGGAGCCCTGGCGTGAGCGCCTGCAGGGCAAACGCGTGCTGCTCTACACCGGCGGTGTGAAATCCTGGTCAGTGATTTCTGCGTTGCAGGATCTGGGTATGAAAGTGGTGGCGACCGGTGCGAAAAAATCCACCGAAGAAGACAAGCAGCGCATCCGCGAACTCATGGGTGACGACGTCAAAATGCTCGACGAAGGTAACCCACGCGCGCTGCTGAAAACCGTTGAAGAATACAAAGCCGACATCCTGATTGCCGGTGGCCGCAATATGTACACCGCGCTGAAAGCGCGTATTCCTTTCCTCGATATTAATCAGGAACGCGAGTTCGGTTACGCCGGTTACGACGGCATGCTGGAGCTGGTGAAGCAGCTGGCACTGACGCTGGAAAGCCCGGTCTGGGAAGCAGTACGCCGCCCTGAGCCCTGGGCAACAGCGGCCAAAGGTATTCCGGTCACCATGAATGAATCATCCGCATCAGAATCTGATGAAAGGAAAGCCTCATGAGCGTGAAAAAGCGCCAGAAAGCGCTTTCCGTCAGCCCGCTGAAAACCAGCCAGACCATAGGCGCGACACTGGCCTTTCTCGGCGTAAAAGGTGCAGTGCCACTGATGCACGGCTCTCAGGGCTGTACTGCCTTTGCCAAAGTATTTTTTGTACGGCATTTCCGCGAGCCGGTACCGCTGCAGACCACCGCAATGGATCAGGTGACCTCGGTAATGGGCGCTGATGACAACATCACTGAAGCGCTGAAAACCATTTGCGATAAAAATCAGCCGGATCTGATTGGTGTAGCCACTACCGGGCTGGCCGAAACTCAGGGTGCTGACCTGAACAGCGGGTTATACAACTTCCGCAAAAAGCACGAGGAGTACGACGATATTCCCGTGGTGCTCGTCAGTACACCGGATTTTAAAGGCAGCTTCGAGACCGGGTTTGCCATTGCGGTAAAAGGCATGCTGAAAACTCTGGTGCCGGACGGTACAGCCAAACCCGGCAGCCGCCGCCGTCAGGTCACCGTGCTGTGCGGTGCCAACCTGACTCCGGGGGATCTTGAATATGTGCAGGACAGCATCAGTGCCTTCGGTCTGCGTCCGCTGTTGATTCCGGATGTGTCCGGCTCGCTCGATGGCCACCTGGAAGAGGCCTCGTTCAACCCACTGACCACCGGTGGTGTGACCGTGGACGAAATCGCGACAGCCGGCGACAGCATTGCGGTGCTGGCCATCGGGGAGAGCCTGCACAGTGTGGCCGAAGAATTTGGTGAGCGCGTCGGCCTGAAAGCCCACTGTTTTGGTCACCTGATCGGATTGGATGCCAACGACGACTGGTTAATGTGTCTGCACGGGCTCAGTGGTGAACCGGTGCCGGAGCGCTATCAGCGCCATCGCCGTCAACTGCAGGACGCCATGCTGGATACGCACTTTATGTTGGGTACCACCCGTGTGGCGGTGGCCGGTGATGGTGATCTGGTCGCGGGGTTCACCCGTCTGGTACAGGCCATGGGAGGCGATGTGACCAGCCTGGTGGTACCGACCATGAGCCCGGGTGTGCAGGCTCTGGATAAGGTAAATCCGATGGTTGGTGATCTGGAAGAGGTGGAAAAAACCGCGCGAGCCAGCGCCGCTCAGATCCTGATTACCAACAGCCATGGTGTCGCTACGGCAGAGCGCCTGGGTATTCCGATTCTGCGTGCCGGCTTCCCTCAGTATGACCTGTTGGGTGGGTTCCAGCGCTGCTGGTTTGGTTACCGGGGAACCTCCCAGACCTTGTTTGATCTGGCCAATTTAAAGCTGACCAAACACGAAGACGTACCACCGTATTACTCCGTGTATTCACAGAAACACGACGAACCGGTGCAGGGCTGTATTAATCACTGATCCGCTTGAGGAACGCGTCATGACCGTGACCCGAAGTCTGCAGGTGATTGATGATCACCCGGAGAGTGTGCTGAAAGTGGCATTTGCCACCTCAGACCGGGAATTCGTTGATCAGCATTTTGGCTCAGCAACGGCCTTTGCTGTCTACGGCATCAACCCGGATGACACCTGGCTGCTGCAGGTAGCCGAATTCGGTGAACTGGAACAGGACGGCAACGAAGACAAGCTGAAAGAAAAGCTGGCGCTGCTGAAAGACTGTGTCGCCGTGTATTGCCGGGCCTGTGGTGCATCTGCCGTACGTCAGTTGATAGAGATGGGTGTGCAGCCGGTAAAAATTCACGAGGGCGCACGCATCGACGAATTACTGGAGTCATTGCAGAAAGAAGTTCTGCTGGGCCCCTCAGGCTGGCTGGCCAAAGCCATGCGCAGCAAAACCCTGAATGCCCCATCGCGCTTTGATGATATGGAAGCCGAAGGGTGGAATGAATAATCCGGAAATCCGGACCATTTACTAAACCAGAAAAGGCACCGTGGTGAACGGACGCCGGGAGTACACAAGATGAGTACAGAAGCTACAGCCGAAGCGGTGGATATGTCCGCCCCAGTCGTGCGTCAGATCGTAACCCAGTTACGTGCAATGGACAGTTACGGCACCTACGACACCTGGACGGATGAAAAAGTCATCGCACCTATGATTCTGACCAAGGCCCAGCGTCGTGAAATCCCGGTCGTGGGTGATCCGGACGAAACCACCATCTCGCGCGTGAAGGCCTATTACAACGCCATTGCCACTCTGATCGAACAGGAATGCGGACTGATGGCCGTGCCCATGATCAACCTGTCACATGAAGGTTTTGGCCGCGCCATCATCAGCATCGGCAAACTCATTGTGGTGGATAAAACCCTGCGTGATGTGCACCGCTTTGGTTTCGACTCCATCGAAAAACTGACCGAAGAAGTGGAAAAAATCACCACTAAAGCACTGTCGTTCGTCACCGATCACCGTGATGTCGCCAAGCTCTGATTTCGCAGAAAGATAAGGAGAAACCTATGTCTGATGAACTGAAAACACTGCGCAAAGATGCCAGCAAGAAGAAGCGTCTGGCATCGGATATCGCCTCAAAAATTCACGATCTGGTAGAGGATACCTACTGGACTGAGTACGACCAGCTGCCCGCATTGGCTCAGGAAGCCATCGCGGCCTGCGAAGCCTGGGCAGAGGCACAGAAGCTGTTTGATGAAGCCAGCGCCGAAGCAGAAAGCGCTTGAGATTGATCCTTGCGAAGCAACTTCTGAAAAATGTAACTAAAGCAGTTTGTGGCAGGAAAAGACGGAACAGAAAGACAGAATTTACACCGTGTAAATGAGCACTTTCAGTCCGGTTTAATCCCCGCAGGCAAGGCAGGTAATTTTTCAGGAGTTTCCTAACGATGAATTTATGAGAGAGGAGGTCGTCATGAGCGATAAAATTACCGGGCGGACCCGGGGTGGAGCAGAGTGGGTGCCGGAATTCGTCACCGATCTGAACGCCGAAACCTGTATTGGCTGCGGCCGTTGCTACAAAGTCTGTCCACGCGATGTATTCAATCTGGTAGAGCGTGGCGACGTTGTCGATATGGAAGATGATGACTTCTATGACGAAGACGACGAGATGATGGTGATGACCATTGTGAATGCAGATGACTGCATTGGTTGTGTGGCATGTGCGAAGGTGTGCCCGAAAAATTGCCATACTCACGAAGCTGCCGCCGCTTGATGAATGGAGCTGTCTGCGTTATCTGAGCGGTGTTAAAACCTCATCCGGGAATGCTCATTTACAACACGTAAACTCCGCTTTCCGGATGAGGTTTTGCCTTGCTCAGACTGCCTCGACGACGCTCCTTCTAAGGAATGGGTGGTATTTGCGATCTGACCTATCGGCTTGCTGACGCTCAGAATAACTTCGATTGGAACTGGCTGTATCGCCGACGATTCTTTTGAATAGGTGTTCGCTGACGTTCGGGAAGTATTTGGCTGAGGCTGTCTGCTTTTCCAGAGCGGTATTAAAACCTTATCCGGAAATGCACATATACAACCGTATACATCTTATACGGATGAGCCGTTATTTAACGTAGGGTGCGCACTGCGCACCAGATCGACTCCGGGTGTTTATGGTGCGCAGTGCGCACCCTACTTAGGATGAAGTTATTAAATTCAGCACAGGCGAGCTGATATCTGAATTACCGTAATTGGGGGAATTACCATGCCAAAACCAGAGATCCATGTTTTTGTCTGCAGCCAGCAGCGTCCTGCCGGTCACCCGCGTGGCAGCTGTGGTGAGAAAGGTGCTATGAACGTACTGCAGGTATTTTCTGAAAAACTGATTCAGAAAAACCTGATGAATAAAGTGTCTCTGGTGGCTACCGGATGCCTTGGCCCATGCCGTGCCGGTACGAACGTACTGGTCTATCCGGGTGGTACCTGGTATATGGCAATTGAGCCCTCGGATATTGATGGCATTATCGATCAGCATCTGATCGGTGGCGGTGTCTATGAAGACAAGCTGATGCCGGAGCAGGTGTGGCAATGAGTACGGCGCCTGTGAATATGGATGCTGAGGCTAAGGTCGTCGGAATAGAAACCAGCTTTGTGCGTCGGGTGGAGCGCATTCAGGCTCAGCTTCGGCAGATAACGGATAAAGCCAATGTCGTGGTCCGCGGGTTCGAAGAACCCTTTACCGAACTGGAAAAGCGCATCGACCCCTACGACTCCAGCTTTACCCAATATGGTTTCTGGCGTGGCCGTAATGGCGAATTACTCGGCTCAGTGCAGATTCATCAGAACGGCCAGGTCTACGCCGAATACGACGTGGGCTGCGTGCACCCGGGTAAGCCGGGATGGTTTATTGAGTCGGCCACCGTCTGGGGAAATGACGAGCGACTGACCGGTGAACTGCAATGCCTGAAAATGCCGGACTGAGCAGCCCCGCGAAACCGGCTCTGACCGGTATCTACCTTCTGATCGCTGAGCAGGCGGAGTCATCCTGCATCATCCGGGATGTCACCATGGGGCTGGCCTGGACCTGTATTCAGGTTGAAGATCCTGCTACGGGCCAGCTGGGTTCAGGGCTGTGTTTCAGTCCCACTGTGCATGACCGCAATATCCCATGGTCCGGAACACTGACAGGCAAACCTGTAAATGATCTACTGCCCTGGTTGCAGAGCTGGCATGCCACCGAAACGGCAGTCGCCATCGCCGCCGCTAATGCGGTGCTCAGCATGAATAATCCCATGATCGGGCAGGCGACACCGATCCCGACCCCGGTCCGGGCAATTACTGATTCGAATTTATCGGTATTTCAGTATTTTGCACCACGCCTGCGGGAAACCACAGCACAGGGGTCTCACTCGCAGAAGAAAAACGTCACCATCATTGGCCGCTATCCGGGGATCGATAAACTGCGCAGTCAGTTTGATTTCGCCATTATCGAACAGAACCCGCAAGGGAACGATTACCCTGCAGTCGCGGCTGATTATGTGCTGCCGGATTCAGACTGGGTATTTATTACTGCCAGCAGTTTATTCAATAAAACCCTGCCACATTTACTGTCGTTGTCGCAGAACGCCGAGGTGGTACTGATGGGGCCGACCATGCCCTGGCTGGCGCAATGGAAAGCGTATGGTGTGGACCATCTGGCGGGTGTGGAAGTGAAAGATTATGAGTTGCTGAAGCGGATAGCAATGGAAGGCGGTGGGACGAGGATTTTTGATGAGGCGGTGGAGTATAGGGTGCTGGGGCTTTAGTTCCAGAATAAATGACACAGTGAAATATTATTCGTCATCCCGCGGCTTGCGGAACTCGCCCTCGAGTCACGGGATCCAGTGGTATTCAAGATTGTCATTGCGATACGTCGTTACGAACGAGCGGAGCAATCCAGAACCTCTGTGAATCGAAATTCCTATTTTAGTTTGCTCCCTGGGGGATGGCATCCCCCGGGCGCAGGCCCTTCCCCCTGCTTCGCGCTGTGTTACTCACTATTTCGCGATTTTCTTCAAACTCACGACGACCACGGGGCAATTCGGCGTCCTGCCTCAGTGCCCCTGCTTCGACGTCCTGTCTCAGCGGTCTGCTCGTTTTTTGAAAATCGCAGTTCGTAACAGGCGCATTTTCAACCAGAGATATTAACTCACTAAATAAAATCACTGGGGGCCTTAACAGCATTAAAAGTGAGTCGAGGCTCCCAGTGATAAACCTTTGAGCACTGTGTTTCTGGTTGAAAGTGCGCCTCTGGGGCCGCCGATATTTCTGCAATAACGAAAGGGTTGCGAGGCAGGACGCCGAGCAAGTCCACGCGGGCCACGGACGGCCCGTGAGGGCGCACCCTGAAAGTTATAAAGAAATGGAGGAAATACGGCCCAGAAAAGCGCGAAGCAGGTGGGGGGGCCAGCGCCGGGAGGATGCCGTCCTCCCAGGAGCGTAAAACAATTTCCAATAAAAGGGATAGCTAGCGCCTGTCGGGACTGGGCGTCCCCATGCCGTCCTCCCAAGAAGCAACAAAAAAACGATACCGCTTAAACCAAAGCTTCTGGATTGCTTCGCATTCGTTCGCAATGACGGCCCAGAAACATCTCTGGATCCCGTGGTCAAGCCACGGGATGACGGTATTTAACTATTCAGTTACCTACCCAGGGAACAACCAAAATAGAAACCTCTGATCACTAAGGCTCTGGATTGCTTTGCGATCTCCAGTAACGACAGCCTCGATAAAGCCACTGTATCCCGTGGTCATCTCTTCTCCCGCTGGTCGAAGCAGCCACGGGATGACGTACTCAACTCTCAATACACTCCTGGCTAATTGACATATATCAACACACCCCATACTCCCCAAATTTACAAGAATCACCACCTGAGATATCTTACGGCCTGTTTATAACCCCGATTTTTATCCGTACACATACCCGTACATCTACCATCGGAGATCAACATGGCCACACCTCCTCTCAAGTACAACAAAGCGCAGATCATGCTGCACTGGCTGTCCGCTGCGCTGATCATCATCATGCTGTTCGCTGGTCTGGTGGTGCTGCCGAATCTGCCGGACGGCGGTTTCAAAGCCTTTGCCGTGCAGATGCACATGCTCACCGGTATCGCGATTTTCTTCCTCACGCTGGTGCGTATTGTTCTGAAGAAAAAGCTGCAACAGCCACTGTACGCCTCCACCGGGAATGCGTTGCTGGATAAGCTGGGAGTGGTTACTCACTATGCGCTGAACATTGTTACTCTGCTGGTGGTATTGGCAGGTATCGGTTTTGCCCTGTCGGCAGGTTTCTGGGATGTTCTGTGGGGTGTGTATGTGATGCCTGCTCATACCGACAGTGCGCTGGTTGGCTTCTTCCATGAGGCCCATGAGATTCTGGCGTTTGTGCTGATCGGTCTGATTGTGCTGCACGTTGCCGGTGCTGTTTTCCATCAGCATGTTCTGAAGGACAATCTGATCAGCCGCATGAAAATGCGCTGAGTCCCGGTTCAGTTTCCTCCTGCGGGTGCGGTCTCCTCTCTGGCCGCATCTGCAACCTCCTGTTTGTCGGTTTTCCCCTTCGTTGTGTCTGTAATCTGTTTGTTATAACTGCGACAAAGCCCTTCTTTCTGTCATTGTCGTATGTACTACAAATCCCCCTTCTGAACGCCGGTTACACTTAAAGTCCGCTGGCTCATTCTGTCTCAACTCACTGAAATCCATACAGTTTCCGAATCTGTTCTGGCTCTGTCCGGGCCGTGGCATCTGGATTGCAATTCCATTCATAAGGCTAACCACCACTGCGGCGGATGCCCGCGAGAAGCATCCCCACAACGCCACAGGAGGCAACCATGATCAACATGACTGACAGTGCAATTTCAGCAGTACAGCGCTTTATGCAGACCACCGAGACGCCGATGGTAGGTTTGCGCATCAAAGTAGAAGGCGGCGGTTGTTCCGGCTTTCAGTACGGAATGAAGCTGGAAGAGCAGGTCGGTCAGGGTGATGAGGTGCTGGATTTTTCCGGCCTGAAAATCCTGGTGGATGAAAACAGCGCGGCACTGCTGGACGGTGTCACTGTGGATTTCGTCGACGGCTTTGAAGGCAGTGGCTTCAAATTCGAAAACCCCAATGCCTCAGCCAGTTGTGGTTGCGGTAAATCATTCAGCTGCTGATAACAGAACCGGAGAGAGAGCCATGTGGGATTATTCTGAAAAAGTTAAAGAACATTTTTATAACCCTAAAAACGCCGGTGCTGTTGCAGATACCAACGCCGTTGGTGATGTGGGTTCCATCAGCTGTGGTGACGCCCTGCGCCTGACCCTGAAAGTCGACCCTGAAACCGACATCATCCTGGATGCGGGTTTTCAGACCTTTGGTTGTGGTTCGGCCATTGCGTCTTCTTCAGCTCTGACCGAAATGGTCAAAGGTATGCACGTGGATGAGGCGCTGAAGATCTCCAACCAGGACATCGCTGACTTCCTCGACGGTCTGCCACCGGAAAAAATGCACTGCTCTGTAATGGGCCGTGAAGCCCTGCAGGCTGCCATCGCCAACTACCGCGGTGAAGAGTGGGTGGATGATCACGAAGAAGGCGCACTGGTGTGTAAGTGCTTCGCTATCGATGACGTGATGATCCGCGAGACCATCCGCGAAAACGGCCTGAGCACTGTTGAAGACGTCACCAACTACACCAAAGCCGGTGGCGGTTGCTCATCCTGTCACGAAGGCATCGAAAACATCCTGACTGAAGAACTGGCCCTGCGTGGCGAGACCTTCGTACCGGGCGGTGCCAGCAAGAAAGCCAAGAAGAAAGAAGCCCTCGTATCACTCGACACCGGCGCCCCATCTGCGACTCCAATGACGGCTGTGCAGCGCATCCTGGTGATTGAGCAGGTACTGGAAGGTCTGCGTCCGGCGCTGAAAGCCGATGGCGGTGACGTGCAGCTGGTCGATGTCGAAGGCAAAAACATCTATGTGAACCTGATTGGCGCCTGCAACGGTTGCCAGATGGCGGCCATGACTCTGGGCGGCGTTCAGCAGAAGCTGATCGAAACCCTGGGCGAATTCGTGAAAGTGATTCCTCACACCGAACGTGAAGCAGCGGAGGCATAAGATGAGCGATATTTATCTCGATAATAACGCGACTACCCGGGTCGACCCTGAAATCGTCGAAGCCATGCTGCCGTATTTTACCGAGCAGTTCGGTAACCCGTCTTCACTGCACAGCTTCGGCAATAAAGTCGGCTTCGCACTGAAAAACGCGCGCAAGCAGGTGCAGACGCTGCTGGGTGCAGAGCACGAGTCGGAAATCATCTTCACGTCCTGCGGTTCTGAGTCTGACTCCACCGCGATTCTGTCGGCTCTGAAAGCCAACCCGGAAAGAAAGACCATCATCACCACCACGGTTGAGCACCCGGCCGTGCTGACACTGTGTGATTACCTCGAAACCGAGGGTTACACCGTGCATAAGCTGAAGGTGGATGGTAAAGGTCGTCTGGATCTCGAAGAGTACAAAAAGCTGCTGACCGACGACGTGGCCATTGTCTCTGTGATGTGGGCCAACAACGAAACCGGCACCATCTTCCCGGTGCTGGAAATGGCTGAGATGGCCGATGACGAAGGCATCCTGTTCCACACTGACGCTGTACAGGCCGTGGGCAAGATTCCGATGAACCTCGAAGACAGCAGCATCCACATGCTGTCACTGTCTGGCCACAAGCTGCACGCTCCGAAAGGCGTTGGCGTTCTGTACCTGAAGCGCGGTGTGCGTTTCCGTCCGCTGCTGCGCGGTGGTCACCAGGAGCGCGGTCGTCGTGCCGGTACTGAAAACGTCACCAGCATCATCGGTCTGGGCGTTGCCTGCGAGCAGGCCATGAAGCACATGGAATACGAAAACACCGAAGTGGCGCGTCTGCGTGACAAGCTGCAGGCCGGCATCCTGTCTCAGGTGACTCATGCCTTTGCCACCGGTGATGTCGACAACCGTCTGCCAAACACCGCCAACATCGCGTTCGAATACATCGAAGGTGAAGCGATTCTGCTGCTGATGAACAAGGCGGGTATCGCCGCATCATCCGGTTCCGCCTGTACTTCAGGTTCACTGGAGCCATCCCACGTCATGAAAGCCATGGGCATTCCTTACACCGCCGCACACGGCACCGTTCGTTTCTCTCTGTCGCGCTACACCACAGAAGAAGAAATCGATCGCGTGATCGAAGCCGTACCACCGATTGTGGCCCAGCTGCGCAAACTGTCGCCTTACTGGGGTGACGGCAAGCCGCTGGAAAATCCGGAAGAAGCGTTCGCGCCGGTTTACGCGTAACGCATCCGCTGAGGGCACTGATATGACGCGTCCTGCATTTGTCACTGTGAACGATACGACGCTGCGCGATGGCGAACAGAGTGCAGGCGTCGCGTTCAGTGCCGAAGAAAAGCTCGAAATCGCCCGCCGCCTCAGTGCCATGGGTGTCCCTGAGCTGGAAGTCGGTATCCCAGCCATGGGCGACGAAGAGCAGGACATCATTCAGGCCATCGCGACGCTGAATTTACCGGCAAAACTGATGGCCTGGTGCCGTATGTTTGCCAAAGACCTGCACGCCGCCAGACACCTGAATGTGCAGATGCTCGACCTGTCACTGCCGGTGTCAGATCAGCATCTGAAGCACAAGCTGAACAAAGGCCGTGGCTGGGCACTGGCTCAGGCCGCACGTCTGATCCGCGAAGCGCGTTATATGGGCTTTGAGATCTGCGTCGGTATGGAAGACGCGTCCCGCGCGGACATGGACTTCCTCAAGCAACTGGCCGAAGTCGCACAGGAAGCCGGAGCCAAGCGTCTGCGTTTTGCCGACACCGTCGGCATCATGGAGCCCTTCAGCCTGATGGAGCGCATGCGCGACCTGCGCTCAGCGACGGATCTCGAACTGGAGATGCACGCCCACGACGACTACGGTCTGGCCACGGCCAATACCCTGGCGGCGGTTCTGGGTGGCGCCACTCACATCAACACCACAGTGAATGGTCTGGGTGAGCGTGCCGGCAATGCCGCACTGGAAGAGTGTGTGCTGGCGCTGAAGAATCTACACGGTATCGATACTGGCATTGATTCGTTCGCTATCACCGAAATCTCGCAGATGGTCGAGAAGGCCTCGGGCCGCGCAGTGAGCTGGAACAAGAGCATCGTCGGTGCCGGTGTGTTCACCCACGAAGCCGGTATCCATGTCGATGGCCTGATGAAAGACCGTCGCAATTATCAGGGCCTCGATCCACTGGAAGTGGGCCGCGACCACGTCCTGATGCTTGGCAAGCATTCTGGCAGTAAAGGCGTTCTGGATGCCTATCTGCGCCTGGGTATCGAACCGACCACCTGGCAACTGACCCTGCTGCTGTCACAGATCCGCGCTCTGGTGACCCGCACCAAGCGCACCCCGTCAGACATTGAGTTACTTAACCTGTATCTGGCGTTACCGGAAGCACTGAACCCACTCAACTCAGCCGCTGCAGCCCCTGCAGCGAACTCTGCAGATATGTCGTCCGCAGAAGGAGAAGCCGCATGTCAGCCTCAGATACTTCAAGCCTGAAGCCTGCAGCCACAGCAGCAAAACGTCCGTCGATCTGGCAGCAATGGTCAGAAGACATCGGCAGTGTGTTCGAACGGGACCCGGCGGCCCGCAACCGCTTTGAAGTACTGATGACTTACCCGGGTGTACACGCTCTGCTGGTGCACCGGGTCAGCCACTGGTTATGGCAGCGCCGCGCATACTTTGCTGCCAGGGTACTCGCCTTCTGGGGGCGTCTGTTCAGCAACGTGGATATCCATCCCGGTGCGCAGATTGGTGCCCGTTTTTTTATCGACCACGGCGCCTGCGTGGTTATCGGTGAAACCGCCGTGATCGGCGACGACGTCACCCTCTATCACGGTGTCACCCTCGGCGGCACCAGCTGGAAGAAGGGCAAGCGTCACCCGACGTTGGGCAACGGTGTGATGGTGGGTGCCGGTGCCAAGGTACTGGGCAATATCACCCTCAGCGACAACGTACGGGTAGGTGCCAACTCGGTGGTGGTCGAAGACGTACCGGAAAGCTGCACCGTCGTCGGTATCCCCGGCAAGATCGTGCGCCTGCGTGAGGCCGGTCAGCTCAATCCTTATGGCATCGATCTGGATCATCACCTGATTCCGGACCCGGTGGGCAAAGCCATTAACTGTCTGCTGGAGCGCATCGACGCACTCGAAGCACAAGTCACGCAGAAGTCCGCTGAAGAACGTTACAAAGATTGTGATCCGGACAACGAAGTCTGTGAGAACGACTGTCCGGGGGCAGCCCACGCTGGGGGAAATATTGCACTGCGCAATAAACCCCATCAGCTGGTGACGAGCCCACGCTGACTCATGAGCCGGAATTAATGGTGTAGGAACAGAAAGGTAAGCACGAATGGATCTGCAGGATTTTGAAGGCCAGAGCATGTATTTCGATGAGCAGACACCCGCTGAGGTGGAAGCTCTGATACAGCAGGCGTCTGAACTGTATGGCGAAGGCAACGCGGAAGCGCCGCTGTTGAAAGCGAAGGAACTCGCCCCGGATAACATGCTCGTGCTGGTGGCCCTGTACCGTTTTTATTACTACCAGCATCGTCTGGAAGAGGCGCTGGACGTCGCTGATCAGGTAATGGGTGTCATTGCCCCGAGCATTGATTTCCCGGCGAACTGGCGTGACCTGACGTTCCGCCACCTGGCTAACGGCGTGTTGGAGTCCTTCACCAAGGTGCGCTTTTACCTGCTGGCGCTGAAGGGTGCCGCGTATCTTAATCTGCGCCTTGGCCGTCGTGCCGAAGCGGTGGAAATGCTGAATATGGTCGTGGAATACGACAGTAAAGACCGGCTCGGAGCGCGCTCCCTGCTGCGTGTGGTCGGCCCGGTACTGGTGAGCGAAAACGCCTGATGCTTTTACAGGAAAGCCTCCGGCGAAGGCCCGCCGCACACATAACGAACACAATGAGGAGAGACTGCCATGACTGATGATCTGACTTTGGATGAAGCGCTGGACGAACTGGTATCGGCTGAGGATTTTCTGGAGTACTTCCAGATTCCGTTTGAAGCGTCTGTGGTGCACATCAACCGCCTGCACATCATGCAGCGTTTCCACGACTACATGAGCCAGGGTGACGAAACACTGGATGCACAGGACGGCAACGACGATGCCCGTGCTGCCGCCTACAAAGCCCTGCTTACCCGGGCCTATCAGGACTTTGTCGAGTCCGATGCCCTGACCGAAAAAGTCTTCAAGGTGTTCAAAATGCACGAGCCGCAGACCGGTTTTGTGTCACTGGATTCCATTCTTTAATCCAGCGTCCGCACCGGGGCCGGCATCGTGGTGTCATTGTCCCGGCAACAGGGCCTCAGGAGTTGAGCTATGAAACCCGCTTACGAATATGGCGACGAAGTCCGTCTTATCCGCAACGTGCGGAACGATGGCACCTATCCCGGTAAGGAAGTCGGGGAGCTGCTGATCCGCCGTGGTGCCATAGGTTGTGTGTTCGATGTCGGCACCTACCTGCAGGACCAGCTGATTTATCGCGTGCATTTTCTCGACCAGAACAAAACCGTCGGTTGCCGTGAAGAAGAGCTGATTGCTGCAGACGCCCCCTGGATCGATAACCTGTTCGAATTCCGCGATGAAGTTATCTGCAAAATTCCGCTGGGTATGAAAGGCGAAGTGATTGCCGAAGCCGGCGACAAAGGCGGCATCGAAAAAGTCATCCGCGAAGAAGACCGCATTCTGTATCACCTGCGCATTAATGGCCGTACCGTCATGGTGCCGGAAGCTGCCCTTGAAGCCTTGCCGAAAGAAGAGGGTGCTGAGGGTGCCCTCGCGGAAGACCCAGTAGCGGAAGAGACAGCATCAGAGGAGAAATCCGCATGAGCGCCCTGCGCCAGCCCGTGGATACTACTGAGTCCGAAAACGGTTACCGCTTTCTGCGCATTGCCAGCGAGCGTTTTGATACCGCACTGAATGATCTGACCGACGAGCAGTGGAAAGAAGTGCGTAAAATTGCACTGCTGGAAACTCAGCTGGAAATCGCCGTTCTGTCCAGCAAAGAGGCCTCGCAGGTCGCCGTTCCGGAAAGCCAGTTAATGGAAGCACTGGGGCAGGTTAAAAACCGCTTCACCGACGACGATGAATACGAGCAGATCCTCGATAACATCAAGATGAGCGAAGACGAACTCAAGGCCGCGTTATCGCGCAGCCTGCGCGTTGAAGCCGTGATGGATCTGGTCGCCAGCCGTGAAACTCCGGTCAGCGAGACTGACGCCCGCCTGTTTTATTACCTGCATCTGGATAAATTCGAACAGCCCGAGCGCCGTATTGCCAGCCATATTCTGATTACGGTGAATGATGACCTGGAAGGCAGCGACGAAGTCTCTGCCAAACAGAAGGCCGATGCGATTTATGAGCGTTTGCTCAAGCATCCCAAATGGTTTGCCGAACAGGCACTGAAACACTCGGAATGTCCGACCAGCCTGAACCAGGGCCTGCTGGGTGAAATCAGCCGAGGCACTCTGTACCCGGAGCTTGAAGAAGCGTTGTTCGCCATGAAACCACATTCACTGGCAGAGCCCGTACGCAGTGAACTGGGCTGGCACATTCTTCATTGCGCGGATGTCAGCCCGGCTGAAACCATGCCGCTGAAAAAAGCCCTGCCGCAATTACTCGACAGCCTGCAGTCCCGCCAGAACCGTAAGGTTCAGCGTCGCTGGGTTGCAGAACAGATGAAAGCCTCCGGCGTGACCGGACAGGAGAGCCGTTAATGTCTGAACCGAAAGGTCTTGTACCTGTTTGCTCCTTTTGCGGAGCTGAGAAATCCCCCGAACTGCCGCTGATTGCAGGCAATAACGGCCACATCTGCCAGCAGTGTGTAACGCTGGCATTTCAGGTCATCAGCAGCTGGGGCAGTAAAAAAAGCGTGGATACGCCGGAGCTGAAAACCCCGGTGGCCATCAAGGATTTTCTCGACCAGTACATTATCGGACAGGATCAGGCCAAGCGGACGCTCTCCGTTGCTGTTTACAACCATTATCTGCGCCTGCGCATGCAGGGCCAGAGTACTCAGGACATGACTCTGGACGGAGCAGGCAGCGGCGTGGATTTTGAAAAATCCAACATCATCATGGTCGGCCCATCCGGCAGTGGTAAAACCCTGCTGGTCAAAACCCTCGCCAAAATCATCGGCGTGCCCTTTGTGGTCGGCGATGCCACCACGCTGACTCAGGCTGGTTATGTTGGTGAAGACGTCGACAGCATTCTGAAGCGCCTGTTAGAAGCCGCCGAAGGTAATGTTGATCAGGCCAAATGGGGTATCGTCTACATCGACGAAATCGACAAGCTCGCCAAGCGCGGCGGTGGTAATGCCGGTGTACGCGATGTGTCCGGCGAAGGCGTACAGCAGGCGCTGCTGAAAATGGTCGAAGGCAGTGAATTCCGCCTTGCTAAAAATGGCGGCCGTCGCGAAGGCGGCGAAGAAGTCGTACTCGATACCACCAATATTCTGTTCATTGTTGGCGGTGCCTTCCCGGGTCTGACCGACATGGTCTCCGCCCGTCTTCACCCGCGTAAAACCAGCATTGGTTTCAAGGCACCCGTGGTACACGACAAAGGTGAAGAAAACATCTCCAAACTGCTTGAAGCACTGCAGCCGGATGACCTGCTGCAATTCGGATTAATCCCTGAATTTATCGGACGCTTCCCGGTGATCACCTTCCTCCAGGATCTGGATGTCGAAGCGCTGAAAAAGATTCTTACCGAACCGCGCAACGCTCTCACCAAACAGTACCAGCAGCTGTTTGAATTCCAGAAAGTGCATCTGAATTTTGAAGATGACGCCCTGACTCATATTGCCGAACAGGCCGTCAAGCGTGGCACAGGTGCCCGTGGCCTGCGCGCCATGATGGAAAGCCTGCTGATGCCGGTGATGTTCGACCTGCCAACCGATACCGGCCTGGATACCTGTGATGTGGTACTGGAAAAAGCTGAAGAGTCTGAGACGCTGAAAGTGAATAAAGCGTACGACGAAGATAAAGCGGCTGCTGTGGTTGAGGAAGTGAAGGACGAGAAGAAGGAAGAGCGCCCGAATCTGACGGTGACGGTTTAAGATTACTGATACGGTCTTTCAGACTTCGTCATTGCGAGCGAACGCGAAGCAATCCAGAATTTCAGTGTATTAAAACTTACTTTTTTGGTTGCTCCCAGGGGGAATGCATCCCCCGGGCGCACGCCCTCCCCCCAGCTTCGCGCTTTCCTGGGCCATGTTGCCTTATTTGTTTATAACTTGCCGGGTACGCACACACAGGACGTCCCTGTCCTGCGTGTGCTTGTTCGGCGTCCTGCCTCACACCCCTATCGTTATTGCACAAATTTCGGCGGCCCCAGAGGCGCATATTCAACCAGCGACAACGGTGAAGAAGATATAAATCATTGTGGGCCTTAACGATAGGAATAGGGCGTGGAGGCTCCCAGTGATAAGTTTTGAGCACGGTGTTTCTGGTTGAAACTGCGCCTGTTGTGAGCCACGGATTTCAAAAACGAACAGACCTACAGAACATGGATGTTCTGTAAGGTCCGCTGAGGCAGGACGCCGAATCGGATCGTGGTCGTCGTGAGTTTGCAGAATGACGTGAGACAGCGAGGAACACAGCGCGAAGCAGGGGGACGGGCATGTGCCCGGGGGATGCATTCCCCCAGGGAGCAACCAAAAACTGTCCTTGAATCCTAAAAGTTCTGGATTGCTTCGCATTCGCTCGCAATGACACCCTGGTCATTCTAAAAGATGTTTAGACGGAAACTCTGCAGCTGGAAAATCGACACAGCCTCCAAATAAAAAGAAAGCTTATTTTTAAAACCACGTCATTGCGAGCGGACGCGAAGCAATCCAGTTTTTTAAGTAAGAGATCTGTCTGAATCTTCGGTGTGGGAGTATTGATATGAAGTTGAAATCTAAGCGAATTTAAATAAGAAGATATTTTCATCAAAAAATAAAAAAGCGCAGCCCCTGACTCTCTGAAAAGGAACTGCGCAAGGGTTCTGCCCTATGACTATCAGGCAGGCAAACCAAACTCACCCGCAATCATCGACAGCCAGGTGGTCAGACGCTCTTCGGTCATGCCAGACTGGTTATCAAGATCGAGTGCCAGGCCAACGAACTTACCGTCCAGGATGGCCTTGGATTCATCAAATTCATAACCTTCGTTCGGCCATGCACCGACAATTTTTGCACCACGCTCAGAGAAGAACTCATACAGTTCGCCCATGGCGTCGAGGAATTCATCGGGATAACCCACCTGATCACCCAGGCCGAAAATAGCGATGGTTTTGCCGCTGAAATCGGTATCTTCAATCTGTGGCAGGAATTCTTCCCAGCTCTCTGCATCACAGTCGGATGACAGGCCCGGCAGTTCGCCGTCGCCCAGTGTCGGGGTGCCGATGATGAGATATTCATAGGCTGCGAAGTCTTCCGCGGTGGTGCGGTTTACGTTCAGTGGGGCTGCCATCAGATCATCGTCGTATTTCTTTTTGATCATCTTTGCGACTTTACGGGTTTTACCGGTGTTGCTGCCGAAAAATAAACCGATCTTCGCCATGGGTATCTCCTCATAGTTTCTGATTATTAACAGGTGTCTGTTCTGTTACAGGTGCTGTTGCAGGAGGTGTGCCGCAAATATGTGGTTTTTAACTGTTTGAAATATAAGGAGTTGTTTTTCTGTGTCAGAAGGATTGTCGCGAAGATAACAACTTGAAAAGCGCGCCTTTTCAGCCTGTGTCGCATTTGCGACAAGCAAAATAACTCAGCTGAAGTTGCCGCCGCTGTTTGGCGTAAACCCGACAGAAAGGCTCATGCCCTCTGGTTCAGAGGGGTGGATCGTTGTCGAAATCGCTGTGCAGAACAATGCGGAAAGGGAACCACTCACCGGACATCACGGCACCGGCGATGGCCGGATCAGCCAGCATAATGGCTTCGGCTTCTTCATCAGATGCCGCTTCATACACCACGATACCAAAGGCTTCGGAACCCGTGGTGCGGCCTACGAACAGAGCTACTCCACGTTCGGTGAGACGTTTCAGATATTTGAAGTGCAGTGTGATCAGGCCAGCCTCAGCATCGGTCGGGCCATCACTGATCATGGCACGACGGGTGGGGTGAAGGCGGTAAAGGTAGCGGTTCATCGTCGTGGATTGACCGGGAAATCATCTTCGTCTTTGCGGACCGGTGCGAAGATCAGATAGAAGATCCATGAAAACCAGGAAATAAAAATGACCAGCAGAATCCAGGCGAGACGCTCACGGCCTGAGGCCCGGTCTGAAGTTGCGATAAGCAGGATCGGTAAGATCCAGATGATAAATGGCAGCAGGATCAGTCCTGCCAGCAACACTTCGGCACCCATTAGTTTCCCCATGATAGTGGTGGAGCCCTACAGGGTGCGGGTTGCAGACACCTGATCCTGTGCTGAGTGATCCTGATGGCAGCATCCGGAGATCGGCCATGCATTGCTCAACGCCCAGACCTGAAGCACTACAACACGCACGCGCTGTCTGTCTGAAATATTCAGAGGCCCGTTAAAACTATCACGCACAATATTCACCAGCAACAACAGGGGGCGCGGTTTTCCCGGCGTCTTTACACGCCATACCCTTGTGGCCACCTGGTCAGATGTTACTGTGCCTGCAGGAATAAATTCAGTGACTTTCGTCGTGACTCATTTTCAGAGCATGCAACGGTATTACACTGATGATTAACCGCGTTCAGACAGGGAGGGTCCTATGCGACTGAGTCTGATTCTGGTAGCTGTGCTCTGTTGTACACAGGCTCAGGCAGATGGATTAAGGTTCGGATTGCTGGCGAAAAGCACGTCTGATCATAATTTTGTGGATGCCTGGCAGGGGTGTCAGCAGGCCGCTGCTGCCGATGGCAACCAGTGTGATCTGCTCGGAGCGGATGGGCCTGCCAATGCCCACGTGCAATGGGTGGAGCTGGAAAAAGCCCTGGGCAGTGGCGAGTATGCCTCGATCGCGATTTCAGTGACGGCATCTGCTTTTCTGGCGCGCCATGTCGGCTCAGTAGAGATTCCGCTGCTGACCTTTGATTCCCCGTTTGATGCCAGTGATCAGGGCCTGTCAGAAGGCTATATCGGCCCGGATAACTATGCCTTTGGCAAGCAGCTGGCCGAACTGGCGCTGTCTTATCGTCCCGACGGCGGTGTTCTCTGCATTGTGAGTGTCGGACAGGACCCGAACCTCGAAACCCGGGTGCGTGCGGTACGCAAAACCCTGGCCGGTGATGAGCCCCTGAAGAACATGGGCAAGCTCAACGGTGAAGGTGGCTGGCACGAGCACGAACGGTGCCCGCGTATGACACTGGGCTCCCCCGAGCAGGTAGACACCCAGTTCCGCTCCATCCTCACCGACATCCAGCCCCATGTGATTATCTCAGTTGGTCACTGGCCGGTGGTGGATGCCATGCTCTACCGCCGGATTGTGCGGGATATTCAGGAGCAGCTGATCAACCATCGGATAATGCTGTTTGTGGGGGTCGGGCAGATCTCACCGGCCTACCGGGCACTGCTGGACGAAGGCCTGGTACATGGACTGGTCAGTATTGATTTCACAGAGATCGGTCGTGTGACCTACGAACAGATGAAGCAGGCCGCTGCCGGTCAGGAGATCCCCCGCGTGACACACACTCAGAAGCGGCTGGTATATCCAGAATGGCTGGTGGATAACCGCGTGTCTCGGCCCGACTGAGATATAACGTGCATCACAGCCACAGCGGTTGCCTGGCATGGCATACTGGCGGCCGGATGAATTAACCGGAGTACCGCGTGGACAGCCTGGTGTTTGCCGGAATCAGCTTCCCGCTGATCCCGTTTCTGGGGCTCACTGCCCTCGGCCTGTTTGCCCTTCTTAACCGCTTTCTTCCCGGAGCCGTCGCCGGACTGAGCGATGCGTTCCTCAACCGCCTGCTGCTCGCTCTGGTCGTCGCCCGTGTGGCCTTTGTGGTTCTGCATCTCCGCCAGTATGACAACCTCATCAGCATGCTGGATATCCGCGACCGTGGCTTCCATGCAGCGGCTTTCGCGCTGACCCTGACGGTTTTGCTGGCGCAGCTGGCTGCATCTTCCCGTGCTATCCGTCGGCGCCTGCTGATTCTTCTGCCGCTGCTGCTGGTGTGGACCGGTGGCGGCTACGGCCTCTACCGCTACTTCAATCCTACGCCAGAGGTCTGGCCGCAGCAGTCGTTTGTGGCGCTCAGTGGCGAGCCGGTGCAGTTCACAACCACCGATGTTGCCTCTCCGCGTCTGACACTGGTCAACCTCTGGGCGACCTGGTGCCCATCCTGCCGCACTGAAATGCCCGCCCTGATGAAGGCTCAGCAAGACCATCCGGATGTCCGCATCGTGATGCTCAATCAGGGGGAAAACGCCGCTGAGATAGCGGCCTTCCTGCAGGAGAACGGCTACGCCTTTGAGCATGTCTGGCTCGATCCGCAGGCCCGCATGGGACAATGGCTGGGGCAGGGCGCCTTACCGGTAACCCTGGTGTTTGATGATACCGGCAGACTGGTGGACGGGCATATGGGAGTGGTCAGTGCAGCCGTACTGGAAGACTTGCTGTCGCCAACGCCCGAGTAAGCGGGTTTGCTATTCCGCTGCCGGCAACCTATGTTGATGGCTCCAATAACAATAACCCCGCATTAAAGGACGAATGACGATGGCCTTTCCAACCGCAGTTAATAACCAGATCACTGACTCCATCACCCAGAGCAATGTCAAAGTCATCGCCGATGCCCCGGCCGTGGCCATGGGCAATCTCTATCAGGCGACGTCACAGGCACTGTCGAATGCCGCCCACAACGCCACCACCAATCAACAGCAGATGGGCATCACCATGCAGGCGGCCCTCGTTCAGGGCATCACCACCCTGTACGGGATAGACGTTGCCTCCGGGGCTACTCCGGCGTCACACCTCTACCGCACGCAGGTGTCCGGCCCGTCGGAGCAGATTTCTCAGCCACCGGCCTCAGTCACCGACAGCGCCGCTCAGGTGGCGGAACTGAGTGAAACACTGGCGGCAGAGCAGCAGGACGCCAGTCGCAAAATCGAAGACGCCGTACGCTTCGCGCTCGACTGCAACCTGGATTCCGCCGACCGCTTCAACCACGCCGTACGTGAAGTGATGGATGCCTTCGTCACCTCACTGCAGGCCATCGGCGACAGCCAGTACCGCAGCGCCCTCGACATGATCCGTATGGCAGGCATCACCATGACGCTCAAAGCCATGATCGAACAACCCGGCGAGCACGAGCATTACGCTCAGATACTGGAAAGCATTAAAAACCTCTGAGCCCATCAGGCAGCCTGCATACCTCAGTGCGGATAACGCTGATATACTGTTTTTAAATACAGTGTATGAGTGAGGCCATGCAGGCAGCACAAACCCTCAGCTTCGCCGACGTGCGCCGCCGCTTCGGCTTTAAAAGCATCGAAATTGGCCGTTGGGTAAAACCCGATGAGCGCGACCGGGCCGCCATCGCCTTCAACAACGCTCTGACCGACCTCATGCTCACCCTGCAGGGGCCGGAGACTCTTATATCCTTGCGCGAAACCCTCGGCCTGCAGTTCGGCATCGGCGGACGCCCCGGCGTTTCCGCCCATTACATACCCAATACCCGCCAGCTCGCCCTCGCCAAAAACGCCGGAGCAGGCAGCCTAGCCCACGAATGGTTTCACGCGTTTGATCACTACATAGCCCCAAAAGCCTTCCACGACGCCAGCCGTCACCACTTCGGCTCCTGCCTGTTCGGCAAACACGGCGAACCGAATGAGCATCGGTTGAATCAACTGCTGTTCGACTGCTACTACAGCATCCTCGCCGTCGGTGACGACCACGGCCCTAACCCACTGGTCGAAGCTTCTCTTAAGGCCGACCGCCAACATGGCACCCGCTACTACGCCATGCCCGAAGAACTCTGCGCCCGCGCCTTCGAAGCCTTTGTTGAAGACAGCGGCCCGGTAAACCGCTTTTTAGTGCGGGGCACGCTGGGGTCCGCTGAGGCGAAAGCCGGGTTGTACCCGCAGGGGCAGCAGAGAAGGGCGATTAACGACGCGTTCGGGCGGTATTTTGCGGGGTTGGGTGGGGCGTTGAAAAAGCTAGCCTAGTAAATTGAAAGCAGAAAACGCGTGAGGGATTTCACGCGTCATCCAACATATTGTCCCAAAAATCCGAATCTCTTTTCTTCAGCGTGAGAGTCTGTACTTCCTGCATTCCAAGCCCGAATTCGTAGATGTATTGACTTAATTGTTCACCATCGATCAGTACTATCGTGGTTGAACCATTAAGGCTCTGCACATATTCGATAGCGCCTCGGGTGAAATAGGAAGTGGTAATAAAGACCCCTTTCTGAGACTGAGCGACAGCAAGAGCGCCAACAAATTTCTGGATTTCTTCTCTGCCGATTCCGCTGTCACGCTTATAACGCTTAGCCTGGAGATTTATGCGGCCCAAGCCTAAAACATCTTCTTTAATGATACCGTCTATGCCGCCATCTCCTGAGGCTTTGGTCACTAAAAGAGAGTCTGCTGTTTTGCCGCCATATCCCATTCGACCTAAAAGACGAACCACCAGTTTTTCAAATTCATAAGGATTCTTGGTGAGGATAGTGTCTAGTATTTGCTCACACTCCGCTGCACGAATAGATTCATAGGCACTGAGAAGCTGCTCCTGAGGTGTCGTACTGGTACCAGTAATCATCAATTGTTCGGCGCTAGATTCAGCGGCTGTTGTATCTTCTGAACGCCGGCGACTTCGGGCGGCAATCGTCTGTTTAACAAAGTTTTTCAAACCCTCTTCATCGCTCAGATATCGCCTGCCCAGATCAGTAATCTGACAATGGCCGCGTTTGGGTCTTTCTGCAAGACCTGAATTCACCAGATAACTGATACTCCAGCTGAGTCGGTCAAGAAACACAGTCCCATTACCTGTCTGATATTCAATGGTCAGATCCTCATCATTGAGATGGAAGGCTTCAGCAACGGGCTTTTCCAGTGCTCTCCAGGGCATCGGCTCGGTGTTGCTGAGATGCCGGAGAATAACAATGAACATGTCGTCAAAGCGGGGCAGGTGATCATAATTACTCATGATGATTTCTTTAATCCTCAAGGGCCCGACAGATAATTCCTGAAGATACAGCACAACATGAATGAAGCAAAACGACATCAGGCAACTTGTTCTTTGATGCGTTTGGCGGATGTCTTTGTAATCCAGCATGCCTGCTGGATCGTCTTTTTCTGTATTGATTGATAGTCTGGGTGCATTAATAGCTTTCTGATTGTTAAAATATCACTATTGATAACATTTTGTGTCTTAGAGGGTGAAAAAAAGCTGCCTCAGTGAAGTAACGAGCCGGTAGTGGTCGAAAGGTAGCCTTGGATGCGTCGCCTCTTTGCACTGCTGGGTAGTGCATTGGCTGAGTGAGCGTGGTGGAAGAAAATCTCACATTCGTGCTGAAGGTTGGGGGGCCTCTTATCAAGCTCGATCAGCTTAAGGCTGTGCAGAGGCTTTCTTTACTTTAAAATCAGTCACTTTTGGCAGTAAGAGTGGTTGCGAAACAAGCAACCAGATTCCGCAGAGCAACAGGTAGGCAGCGTATTGGTCTCGAAAGCATACAGAATAGGGTTTGCGCGTACTGCGTTACTCAGAGAGACGGTTGTTGTCGCTCAACTCTTCAACGAGCTGAAAGACTGGTCTCAAGTTAAACAGACCGTGATCGCCGATAACGTCCTCCAGGCTCGTGCCATTCGCACTGGTAGCATCATCTTCAGCGAGATTCACAAGCGGCTGACGCTTCTTACTGATGAGCAGATAGAGCTGATTGGTGAAGATTCTCCTCAAGATGTCCGGCAGTTGGTATGGATCGGTATCTGCAAGCAATATCAGTTCATCGGTGAATTCTCAGTTGAGGTCCTGGCTGCTGCGGTTGCGTCCCGGCGCTATGAGATAACCTATGACGATTATGGCTATTTCTTTAACGCCAAGGCTGAGTGGCATCCTAAGCTTGAGCAGATCTCCGACAAAACACGTTCTAACTCTCGTCAGATGCTGTTTCAGATGATGCGTCAGTGCGAGCTGCTCAATGATAGCGGCCAGCTTATTCCCCAGCTGCTTTCTGCAGCAATACAAAACTGCTCACCAGAGTCAGACCTAGCCTTTATTCCAGGAGCTATTCGTTTATGAGCCAGGTCTCATCCAACACCTCGCAGATTAATACGGTAACAGCAAAGAATCTGGCCGAGAGCCAGGTACACCTCGAGAATGTAATTTCCAGCCAACGTTTTCTGAAAAATGAAGGGCTCAACAACGAAGTTCCATTTCATATTTGCCCCTTCGGGCCGGAAATCACAGAGGACATGAACCACGCGGTCAGGCAGCTCAAAAACGAGCTCGCCGATAAAGGTATCGCTGTACTTGAGATTAACCTGTATGACCTTGTGGTGGAGATTCTTAAAGACGAGGGGGATTGGGAATGGTTAATCGAGAACGAGACCACCCTTTCCCGAGATGAATTAAAGGAAGAGTTGCAGGGCATCCTGGATACCGAAACTGTGCTGATCCCTGCCATCGTTAAAAAAATGAAAATGGCGAGCTTCAGTGTCATGTTCATTACAGGTGTTGGTGAGGTGTTTCCCTACATCCGGTCTCATAACATCCTGAACAACTTACAGCGCGTCGCTAAAGAACAGCCGACCGTGATGTTCTTTCCCGGCAGGTATCAACATTCTCTGGCCAGTGGTGCATCTCTGCGCCTGTTCGACAAACTGACCGATGATAAATATTACCGTGCGTTCAATATTCTCGATCGAGCGAACTGATTTAAGGAGTTTTTATGCTACTGGAACAGCTATTTAACAAACCCGTTGACCGCGCGATCGAAGGGGTTATCAAAGCCGATGATGATGTGAGCTTGTACGTTGAGCTGGACGAGTATGTCATCACCAACGAAGTTGCCAAACGACTCGACGAGTTTTTGGATGCCTATCTGAACTACGCCGGTGCCAATGGTGTGTGGGTGTCTGGTTTCTTTGGTTCGGGTAAATCGCACTTGCTGAAAATGCTCGCATTGCTCCTGCAAAATCAGCCGATTGAAAACACCTACTACCCGCTTGACCTGTTCCTTGAAAAGCACCCGTTCAGCGAGGGGGGCATGCAGGCAGAAGATTTAAAGCGCGCTGTTGCTATTCCGTCTGAAAGCATCCTGTTCAATATCGATCAGAAAGCCGATGTTATTTCTAAAGATGAGTTGGATGCGCTGATTGCAGTATTTGTGAAGGTATTTGATGAGCACTGTGGCTACTACGGCAAGCATCCCTATATTGCACAATTCGAGCGCGAGCTCGACGTAGATGGTCAGTTTGATGCGTTCAAAGCCGCGTTTGCCGAATTTTCCGGACGGGATTGGGAATCGGGGCGTCAGCGTGCAAAACGTATGGCGCAGTACATCGATCAGGCCTATACCAAAGTGACCGGCACATCCGTGACGGATATTCTGGATAAGTATCGTGATGACTACCGCTTATCCATCGAGGATTTTGCGGAACAGGTCAACGCCTATATTGAGACGAAAGGGGATACCTTCCGTCTGAACTTCTTCGTCGATGAGGTCGGTCAGTACATCGCCGATAACGTCAAACTGATGACCAACCTGCAAACGGTGGCTGAATCACTGGCAACAAAGTGTAAAGGTCGCTCCTGGGTGGTGGTGACCGCACAAGAGGATATGTCGGCCGTGCTGGGTGATGACGCTCAGCAGTCGAACGACTTCACCAAGATCCAGGCGCGCTTCAAAAATCGCATGAAACTCAGTAGCCAAGACGTTGCTGAAGTTATTCAGCGCCGCTTGCTGGCCAAACGTCAGGAATATATCAACGACCTGTCTGACCTTTATCACCAGCAGCAACCCAACTTTAAAACACTGTTTGATTTTGCTGATGGTTCTGCGGCTTATCGTAACTTCAGGGATCGCGAGCACTTTATTCAGAGCTATCCATTCGTACCCTATCAGTTTGAACTGTTCCAGGCGGCAATCAAAAACCTGTCACGCCACAGTGCGTTTGAAGGCAAGCACAGCTCGGTCGGTGAGCGTTCGATGCTGGGTGTGTTCCAGCAGGTTGCGATTGGCATTAAAAGGCATCAACTGGGCGATCTGGCGACCTTCGATCAGATGTTTGAGGGGATTCGCACCGCCCTGAAAGGATCGATTCAGTCGTCCATTTTGCGGGCTGAGAATACGCTTACAAACGATTTTGCGCTGCGCGTGCTTAAAGCACTGTTCCTTGTTAAGTACGTTAAAGAGTTCAAGCCCACCGTGCGCAATATCTGCGTGCTGATGCAAAATAACTTTGGTACATCGATTACCGCACTGAAGGCGGATGTCGAAGAAGCCCTGGCGTTACTCGAAAATCAGACGCTTATTCAACGCAACGGTGAGCTCTACGAATACCTCACGGATGAAGAGCAAGACGTCGAAGCGGAGATCAAGAACACCGAGATTGATACCCAGGCGGTCGCCACCGAGCTGGAGAAGCTGGTGTTTGATGGTGTGATTAAAAATCGCAAGATCCGCTGGGATGAGAGTGGGCAAGACTACCCGTTCACCCGCAAGCTGGATGACGTGCAGATAGGCCGTGAACATGAACTGGCAATCAACGTTATTACCTCTTTCCACGACCATCGCGATGCCTTTGATAAGCACAAGACCGATACCGTCTATAACGACGAACTGCGTGTTGTGATGCCAGAGAATGATCGCCTGATCCGTGACTTGATGCTCTTCAAGAAAACGGAGAAATACATCAATCACGAAACCCGCACGACCCAGCAGGATTCGGTCAAACGCATCCTCGCCGAAAAAGCGGCCCAAAATGGCGAGCGCTACGCTCAGCTTAAAACATTGATTTCATCCTTAATGGGCAAGGCCGTTTATTTCGTCGGCGGCAAAGAGATTGAACTGGCCGGGGAAGACGGCCAGAGCAAAGTACAGCGTGCGTTTGTAGAGCTGGCCAAGCAGACCTATCCCAACCTGAGAATGCTCCGTGGCCAACAGTATCAAGAAAGTCAGGTTGCATCGATTCTCACCCAGGGGCAGCAGGGCCTGTTTGGTGATGAAACCAGCCTGCCAGAAGCGCAACAAGAGATGTTCTCGCATATCCAGAGCAATCATCGCGGCGGCATTCGCACGACCGTGAAACTGCTGTTGGAAAAGTTTGAACGTAAGCCCTATGGCTGGTCTTATGCGGCGGTGCTCTGCACCCTCGCTCATCTTTGTGCGCGCGGCAAAATCGAAGTCCGTGAATCCACCAACTTACTGGATGATGCCGACCTTGCCCGCGCCCTCGCTAACTCCAACGTGCAGGGTAACCTGATCCTCGACCCGCAGGTAGAATTCACCCCCGGGCAGGTTAAAAAGCTTAAAGAGTTCTTCAATGACTATTTCGACAAGGTTGCCCATGCAACCGAAGCGAAGGCGCTGGCAAACGAAACCAAAGCGACGTTTGCTAACCAAAAGAACGAGCTCGAAAAACTGCACATGCAGTCCGAGCGTTATCCATTCCTGCGCGCACTCACAAACATTATTAGCGACCTGGCCGAGCTTGAAAGCCATCCGTATCAGTGGTTCGTTATCGAGCTGACCCGTGATGAGGATAAATGGCTCGACGATTATAAAGATCGCATCATCGACCCTATCCTGACCTTTATGAAGGGCCCTAACAAAGCCCAGCTGGATGAAGCCAGTCGTCTGCTTAACGAGCACAAAGCGAATCTGAGTTACGTGCAGGCTGAGGAGCTCGATGCCATCAAAGCGGCCGTGGTCGACCCCAATATCTACAAAGGCAATGCAATACAGGCCTTGGTGAGCAACATGCAGTCGCTTAAATCCAGGCTGGATGTCGCGATTGATGATGAAAAAGCCCATGCGCTGAGCAAAATCGAGAGCCTTGAGCAAAAACTCAGCCAGTACGACGGTTACACCGCACTGGCCGAAGATCGCAAATCAACGGTTCAGGCCGCTTTTGATGCTGCTAAACAGAAGGTCGACGCACACAGTCTGATTGCGATGATCCGCGATGCGGCCAACGACTTTGAAAACCACCAATACAGCGTCTTGCTTCAGCAAATTGAGGACTGGAACACGCCAGCGCCTGCGGTCGCAGAACAGCCGCTCACGCCCTATAACGGTCACGGCGACGATGGCAAGCAGCCAGTTACTCCGCCAACGCCGCCCGCAACGCCGAAACCCAAGGTGGAAATCGTTGGCGCACGTGATTTGCTGGTGTCGTTCAACAAACCGCTGCTTGAATCCGAAGCAGACATTGATGCTTATCTGGAAAGCTACAAGCAAGCCCTGGTCAATACAGTTAAACAAGGTAAGAAGGTGCGCCTCTGATGGATAGCCAAAAAATGGAAACAAGTGCGTTAAAGAAATTTGCACAAGCGGCGCGTCAGGAGCTCCTCGAGCAAGTCGGCAGTAAACTCGCGTTTGTCTTAAAGCCAGAAAGCCCTGCTCGCCGTGAATCTCCAACGGTGGTTAATGAGCTTGAAAAGGCGCTGTCTACGCATGGCAAAGCGGCGCTGATTGACCAGGTAGCCTACACCTGGTTCAACCGCTTCTGTGCCCTGCGCTTTATGGATGTAAACGGCTACAACCGTGTTGGTGTTGTATCACCCGCCGAAGGACAGGTGCAGCCTGAGATCCTCGCGGAAGCCAAATCGGGCGTGATCGACGAAGACCAGATCAACGCAACAACCGTTGAGAAAATTCGTGGCCTGCTGAATGGCTCTATCCCAAGCCCGGATGCACAGAGCGAAGCTTACCGCTTGCTCATTGTGGGTTCGTGCAACGCGCTGTACGACCGTATGCCTTACCTGTTTGAGCGCATAGCAGATTTCACCGAACTGCTGATGCCGGATGATCTGCTTTCAGATAACTCGATTCTGACGAAAATGCGTAAGGTGATGACGCCAGAATCCTGCACGGATGTTGAGATCATCGGCTGGCTGTATCAGTTCTACATCTCTGAGAAAAAAGACGAAGTATTCGCAGCGCTGAAGAAGAACCAGAAGATCACTGCCGAAAATATCCCGGCTGCGACTCAGCTGTTCACACCGCACTGGATCGTGCGCTACCTGGTAGAGAACTCCTTGGGTCGTCTCTGGATGCTGAACCGCCCCAACTCCAGGCTCACCGAGCAGATGGAGTATTACATCGAACCAGAGGAGCCGGAGACTGACTTTATAAAGGTTAGTAGCCCTGAAGAACTCCGAATTGCCGACCCAGCAGTCGGTTCAGGCCATATGCTCACCTACGCCTTTGATCTGCTGTATGCCATCTATGAGGAAGAAGGCTACGACCCGAACGATATTCCGGGGCTGATCCTTAGCAACAACCTGTACGGCATTGAGATTGATGAACGTGCCGGAGCATTAGCGTCGTTTGCGCTAGAGATGAAAGCCGCAGCAAAACTTGGCCGCCGCCGTTTCCTCCGCATGGATGCTAAACCTAACGTCTGTGTACTCGAAGATGTCACTTTCACCGATTCCGAGATGGATGATGTGATGTCCATCGTGGGTAAGGATCTTTACTCAGCAGATCTGCGCGAAACATTGACTCAGTTTGAGCAAGCCAAAAACTTTGGTTCTCTGATCGTGCCCAAACTCAAAGATCCCGCTGAAACACTGCGACTGATCGAGACAAAAGATCTCGCAAGCGATATGTGGCTCGCTGAGGTGCATAAGCGTTTAGTTAAAGTGCTGCGCATGGCTGAATACCTGTCGCCGAAGTACCATGTGGTTGTTGCCAATCCGCCATATGCTTCCGCGAGTGGGTTAAATGATGTTCTACGCGCGTACTCTGAAATCAGCTACCCAAAGAGCAAGAATGATTTGTACTCAATGTTCATTGAGAGAAATAGAACACTCGCGAAGGCATCAGCTTATGTTGGCATGATTGCCATGCAATCTTGGATGTATCTAAAGACATTCATGGAGGTTCGTGACTTGGTCCTGAGGAAGACGAGCATTGTATCGTTACTGCACCTTGGCCCTAGAGCATTTCCAGAAATCCAAGGTGAGCGAGTACAAGCGGCTTCGTTTGTTCTAAAGAATGTCGCACCAACAAGCGATCATTCACCAGTATTCTTTAGACTCATATCTGGTAAGGGAGCCGAAAAAGAGACTGCATTCTTGCGTCTAGACGGTAAATTCTGCGGTATTCGACAAATAGATTTCCTGAAACTTACTGATAGTTCAGTTGCGTATAAGATGCTTAGTAACCCTTTACTCAAGGAAAAGCTGCTTACAGGTGACACCATTGATTTAGAAGCGAAAATCGGGGCGCAACCAGGTTCTGAATTGATAATTTACTGGTGGGAGGTTCAGTATTCAAAAATCGGGGCGCGCTGGCGTAAATATAATAAGGGGGGAACCTTTCGGCGTTGGTACGGCAATGCGATTTGGATTTTGGATTATGGTAACAAGGGCGAAAACGTACTTAGTGCCGGTGGGCAGCTTTCCAATCAGAACTTTTATGGACAGCGTCACATAAGCTGGACTCGTGTCTCGGATAATATGAACCTGAGGTTTTATAGCGAAGGAACCCTCTTCGACAATACGTCGCCTGCTATTTTTAGCGATTTGGGCTTTGCTCATGGATACCTGAACTCGAAGGTTGGCGAATTTAACCGAACCGGAAAGTTTTCAGGAACAAAAATTGAGGCAGGCCATGTGCAGAGCATTGCTCCCGTATCACCAACGGCAGAACAACGATCTACCGTTGAATCACTTGTTGATGAACTAATACACTTTTCTTGTTTTGACTGGGACGGTTACGAAACCTCTTGGGATTTCAACATGCTCCCGCTGCTCTCGCCCGATCACCGGAGAGAGATTCTGGAGACTAGCTATAGCACCCTCCGCACTCACTGGCAGGGTATGACTGCCGAGATGCAGCGGCTGGAAGAAGAGAACAACCGCATCTTTATCGAGGCTTACGGCCTACAAGACGAGCTAACACCCGAAGTCCCGATCGAGAAAATCACGCTGACCTGTAACCCAGCCTATCGCTACGGCATCAAAGGCACAGAAGAGGAACGCGAAGCACGCTTAAAAGCCGACACCATGGCTGAATTCTTATCGTATGCCGTGGGTTGTATGTTTGGCCGCTACTCACTCGATGAGCCGGGTCTGATCCTCGCTAACCAGGGCGAAACCCTTGCCGACTATTTGGCTCGCATCCCTGAACCGACCTTTATGCCGGACGATGATAACGTCATCCCTATGATCGACTTTGAGGGTGACTGGTTTGAGGACGATATTACCGAACGTTTTAAACAGTTCTTGCGCGTAACCTTTGGCGATAAACACTATGCTGAAAACCTGACCTTTATCGAGGATGCACTGGGTAAAAGTATCCAAAAATACTTTGTTAAAGACTTCTACAACGACCATGTGCAACGTTACAAGAAGCGCCCGATCTACTGGTTGTTCTCAAGTCCTAAAGGTACGTTTAATGCGCTGATCTATATGCACCGCTATACGCCTTCCACCGTCAGTGTGGTGTTGAACGAATACCTGCGTGAGTTCCGTACCAAGCTCGAAGCGCGTCGCGATAGCAACGAACAGATCTCCATCAGCGCCAGCAGCTCGCAGAAAGAGAAAACCGCTGCACTGAAGATGATTCAGAAGCTCGATAAGGCGATTGATGAGGTGAACGACTACGAGCGTGACGTGCTGTACCCGTTAGCCGGTCAGAACATTCCCATCGATCTCGATGACGGCGTGAAACACAACTATCCCTTGTTCGGCAAAGCGCTGAAGAAGATTACAGGTTTGAGCTAAGGCAGAGATGATGACTCAGAATCGCATTCAACAAGCTTTGGCTCGCCTGTTTGAGCGCCAGCGTATTGTCTTCTGGTACGATGATAAAAAAGAGTTCCGTGAGGCGTTTGAAAGCCTTGAGATCGAGGGTGTGGAGAAAGCTGAGATTCAGTCGAATGAATTTACGCTCAAGCACCGCATCTTACGGGAAGCGCCGAAGCAGAATTTCCTGCTGTACTGCGAAGATAAAGAGCCCGAGTACCTTAATAATTGGCTGCTTGATGTTCAGCTGCATAGTGCTGTATTCCGTACCGATCAGTCTGCCATCTGGTTGAGCGAAATGAGCCTGCCGCCGGAGTTTGCCGATGTTGTAACTGAGCATGAAGCCTTCTTCGATGCCGGTCGTGCGCCTAAGCAAGCCGAGACGCGGAAACAGAAGCTACTCGCGTTACTGAAGCCCGATGACCTGAAACAGCATGTACGGCTTAAAATGCTGGCTGTCTGCGCGGATCTGCATCAATTGGCTGACGTACGCCTGGATGTTATTTGCGAGAACCTGTTTGATGAGTTGGTTGAGGATACCCAGCCACGGTTTGCGCTGATCGAACGGTGTAATCTGACGGGCGTGCTGTGGGAGCAGATCGAGCGTCACTATGGGTATGTCTCCGAGACACCTTCCGTCAAAGACTTTTCAATCGAGCTGTTTAAGTCGTGCTACGCACTCTCCGTTGCAAAACCAAAAGCCAGTGATAAGGCCTCGCTGAATAACGATGCGCTCGTGCTGTTCAAGCGCTGGAAAGATAGCCGCAAGCATGAAGCCGTATTCGAAGCCCTGTCAGCGGATTATGCGGCGCTGCTCGATATTGAGAACGATCTGAACAACCGCGATCTGCGTGATGTGATCGAGATGGATTACTACCGCTTGATTGACCAAAAAATCATCGTGGATCTGGTCAATGCCGTGAGCCAACGTACGCTATCTGAAGGTGAAGTCACCAAATACTGCCGAGAGCGTCGTCAGAGCCATTGGTACGGTGCGTTTAAACATTTGTATACCGCAATAGAGGTCGCCAGCCAGTTCCTATCCGGATTGGATAAGGCTCAACTGAACATGAGCAGCACGTCCGATGCCGTGCATGGCTATGTGCGTCACTGGTACAAGATTGATCAGATGTACCGTAAGTTCATCCATGCCCTGAAATCCTCCGGGCAGATGACGCTGTTGAGTAACCTGGTTGATACCGTTGAGAACCTATACACCAACCGCTTCCTGAGCCCACTGGCAACCCAATGGCAGGGCCAGGTGGACGCGATGGATAAATGGTCGGTACCGGATGTTATCCCGCAGCGCCAGTTTTACAACCATTGGGTTAAGCGCTATTCCGAGCGGGGCAATAAAATCTGCGTGATTATCTCGGATGCTTTCCGCTATGAGGCTGCCGAAGAAATGATTGGCCGTATTAACGGTGAGAAGCGCTATCAGGCTTCACTCAGCCACATGCTGTCATCTCTGCCGAGCTATACACAGCTGGGTATGGCTTCTCTGCTTCCGTCTAACGGCGGTGAATTTACCATTTCAGATACCGATGGCTCGGTGTCGATTGGTGGTGTGTCGACGCAAGGCACGGCGAACCGGGACAAGCTGATCAAAGCCGCCTTGGGTGAAACCGCTTGTGCGCAACAAGCCAAATCCATTCTGGATATGACGCAGAGCGAAGGCCGTGAGCTGTTCAAAAATCACGATGTTATCTACATCTATCACAACCGCATCGATCATGCCGGCGATAAGATGCAGTCTGAGGGTGAGGCATTCGACGCAACGGAACGCACCTTTGAAGAGCTGATGACCCTGATTAAGAAGCTGGCAGCGTATAACGCTTCTAACATCCTGATCACCGCCGACCACGGGTTTATCTATCAGAATAAACCCCTCGACGAGAGTGATTTTCTGTCAGCGGACGCCAGTGGTGAGGTGCATTACCGCGACCGTCGCTTTTTACTTGGCAAAGGGTTATCCGCGCCGGATTCCATTAAAGTGTTTAGCCCTGAGCAGCTCGGGCTGGCGGGCGATGTGCACGCGGCCATTCCCAAAGGAATCCAACGCCTGCGCTTGAGTGGTTCGGGTAGCCGGTTCGTTCACGGCGGCGCGACCTTACAAGAAGTCATTGTTCCCGTCATTTCAGTGAATAAGAGTCGTCAGGATGATGTGGCGGTCGTTGAGGTTGATCTGCTGCGCGGTGGTACGAACATCATTTCAGCAGGCCAGCTTTCAGTCACGCTGTATCAGACCGAGCCTGTGACCGACAAGCTCAAACCGCGCCAGCTGCGTTGTGGTATTTACACGGCTTCTGGTCAGCTGATTTCCGACGTGCACAACGTCACTATGGATCTGACATCCGAGAACGCCCGTGAGCGAGAGATAAAACTGCGCTTTGTTCTGACACAAGATGCAGACAGCGCCAATAATCAGGAAGTCAGCCTGAAGCTGGAGGAGCCGGTTTCCGGGACGAACCAATACACTGAATACAAACAGCTGAAGTACACCATGCGCCGGTCGTTCACCAGCGATTTTGATTTTTAAGTTCGCAGATAGGGACTTCGTAGAATGAGTGCGCTGATTGACGCTGTGAAAGCGGGGTGTTTGGAAGACGTAAAATCGGTGATGTCCGCTGAGGGTGTTGCCGCTGGCCACGAAATCAGTACCGAGGCGTTTAGCCTGGCTTTAAATGCCGGCTTTAAAACCATTGCAATGCACCTGCTTGAGTATGAGAGTTTTGAGCCGAATGCGAATGACTCAGAGCCACTCCGGTTGGCAATCAGACTGGGGTATCTTGATATCGCTGCACGGTTATTGGAAAAAGGAGCCAACCCTAACTTCCGCTGTGAAGAGTCCAGCAGTGCGCTTGTGCTTGCGCTGGAGTATGAATATTTCGAGCTGGCCGAGCAGATGGTTGCCTGTGGGGCCGAGGTGAATATTCGTAATGCCAAAGGCTGGACACCGCTTATCTGGGCTGCCATCAAGGGCTATCGCCGCATTGTGGAGTTTCTGCTTGAGAAGGGCGCCGATATCCATATCTGCAATGACGATGGCTGGAATGCCCTGACCGGCGCTTACTTCAAGCAGCGTAGCGATATTGTCGATTTGTTGATTGAACGTGGCGCCTACTTTGGCCGCAAATACAGTGAGGCAGCACTGCTGTCAGCGTACCAACAGGGGTACTCCGAGGTCGTCAAAAAACTGGTTAGTGAAGGTTGTAACGTCAACATCATGGATGCTGAAGGAACACCGTTGCTGATTCTGGCAATACGGCGGGGCGACATTGAAACCGTAAAGCTGCTGTTGGCGCATGGCGCTGATGCCAACGGTAAGTGTGCAAAGGGCACCGCGGCACTGAGCGTAGCTTTAGATGTGCATGATGGTATTGGCGAGCTGCTGATTGCGGGTGGGGCTAATGTGCATGTGGCAAAACAAAATAGTTGGGTACCGCTGCATCAGGCGGCATATCGTGACAATGCCGAGTTGTGCCGCTTAATGCTTGAGCATGGGGTAAATCCGGACCAGAAGACAGAGGACGGATGGACAGCGTTGATGCTTGCGGTGCAGACAGGTCATTTGGCAGTAGCTAAGGTGTTGATCGAAAAAGGTGCGAATTTGAACCTTCAGGCCGACAAAGGTTTAACTGCTCGTCAGATAGCTCAGAGCTATAAGCGGTATGCTTTGAGAGATTACTTGGCTGAGTGTGGTGCAGTTTAAATATGATTGCTCCCTCTGAAGTATTCGAAGCTGTCCAGCGAGGCTATAACGAGCTGGAGACCGCATCGAATGCCGAGATCATCGATTACTTCTCATCCATCGACGATGAAGCCGTAGCTGGGCATGTCAGCCATATCAAAGGTATTCTGTTCGAGCAGGAATATCTGGATCTGCTGGATGTGCAGGGTATTGAAGCACAGGTGTTTGAGGCGACGAACCATCCGGTCACTGATATCGCCATCATGGACGGTGATGAAATTGTCCATGAGTTGCAGCTCAAGGCAACCGATAGCAGCAGTTACATCAATGCTACCCTTGAGGAGCATCCCGATATCGAGATTGTTGCGACAACGGAAGTCGCCTCTGGTTTCGATGCGGATCTGGTGACTGATTCGGGCATTGAGGATGCGGCCCTCGAACAGGCAGTGACGGATACTCTGTTTGATGAAGTAGTGAACCCTATCAGCCCTATATCGGTTATAGGTTGGCTGGTTGGCTTGCCTTTCTAAGTGTTTGTAATAACCAAGGATACCAACGTGAGCATACTGGACGACAAAATCAATCAGCATTTCCCTGGGCTGGTGGTGCGCAAGGACTTAGTCAAAACAGTTAAGGGCAACGCGATTGTGCCTTCCTATGTGTTGGAATATCTGTTGGGTCAGTATTGCGCGACCAATGACGAAGACAGCATCCAAAGCGGCATTCAAACCGTGAAGGAAATTCTGGCCAAGCACTATGTGCATCGTAACGAGGCGGGGCTGATCCGTTCGACGATTCGTGAAAAAGGTCGGCATAAGGTCATCGACAGAGTAACGGTTGCGCTTAACGATAAGAAAGACTGCTACGAAGCCGAGTTTTCAAACCTTGGCATAAAAAAAATCCTTATCGATTCTGGCACTGTTAAGCAGCACCCTAAGCTTCTCGTTGGTGGTGTCTGGGTAATCGCAGATGTCGAATACGAGCATACCGAAGATAAAGATGCAGTCCCCTGGATATTGGCCTCTTTAAAGCCGATTCAGATGTCTCATTTCAATTATGACGGATATCTGGAGGCTCGCCGCCAATTTACATTGGAGGAGTGGATTGACGTTTTGGTCCAGAGTATTGGTTTTAATCCGGAATACTTTGGTGAGCGTAGTAAGCTGACGCAGTTGGTGCGACTCATTCCATTCTGTGAACGCAACTACAACCTGATCGAATTGGGCCCCAAAGGTACGGGTAAGTCGCATATTTATTCGGAGTTTTCACCTCACGGTATTTTGATATCGGGTGGTGAAGTAACAGTACCTAAGCTGTTTGTGAATAATTCAAGCGGTAAGATTGGTCTGGTTGGTTACTGGGATACCGTGGCATTCGATGAATTTGCCGGAAAGCAGAAGAAAGTCGACAAGGCTCTCGTCGATATCATGAAGAACTACATGGCGAACAAGTCATTCTCTCGTGGTGTTGAGACACTGGGCGCTGATGCGTCGATGGCATTTGTGGGGAATACGGAACATAGCCTGCCTTACATGCTCAAGCACTCTGACTTGTTTGACGCTTTGCCTGAGAAATTTTACGACTCTGCATTTCTGGATCGTCTGCATTTTTATATTCCAGGCTGGGAGGTTGATATCATCCGTGGCGAGATGTTCTCGTCTGGGTACGGCTTCGTGGTCGATTACCTGGCAGAAATTCTGCGCCATCTGCGCAACCAGGATTACTCGGATCAGTATAAAGATCACTTCACTCTTTCTTCCGATATTTCTACTCGTGACCGTGATGGTATCAACAAGACCTTTTCGGGCTTGATGAAGATATTGTTCCCGCAGGGAGGGGCAACGAAAGGCGAGATTGAGCAGGTACTGAAGCTATCAATTGAAGGTCGTAAGCGCGTTAAAGACCAGCTTATGAGAATTGACTCAACCTATGGTGCCGTAAAGTTCTTCTATACAGACGGTCAGTTACAGCATCGGGTTTCTACGCTGGAAGAGCTTGAATACCCAAACTATTACAACCAGACCGTTGCCGTGGCTTCTGATGATGACAGCAATGCCTCGGCTGGTAATGTTGATGTAGAGGATAATGAGGCAGCCGATTATGAGCCTAAATCACCGGTTGCCAATGGAGAGAGCCCCGAGGTTCCGCTAAAGGAACAGCACATAGTGATTCAGGAAAATCAGAAAGGTATTTCTTTTGATTCTCTATTTGGCCCTTATCTGGCTGGAGCCACTTCGATTACCCTGACTGATCCCTACATCCGTAAGTTCTTTCAGGCTCGTAATGTGATGGAGCTACTTGAGACCGTAGCTAAAAAGAAACTGCCTGAGGATGAGGTGAGTTTTCACCTTGTTACTGCTGATGACGAATTATCAAGTGACAAACAGATTGAGTACTTTGAGAAGATGCAAGTGTCAGCAGGGACTATAGGCATTCACTTTACCTGGGAGTTCGATTCTAAGAGTGGACTTCATGCTCGGCACATTGTTACTGACACTGGTTGGAAGATCTCACTGGACCGTGGTCTGGATATATTCCAGCAGTATGAAATGAAAGATTCCTTTTCATTCGCGAACCGCTTGCAGAAGCACAGGGCTTGTAGGCGCTTTGAAATAACCTACATCAGGCTACCGTCGACTTAATCTGGGTTATAGATGATCGTTGCTTCACGGACCGATATTATCCACGATTACTGCGTAACCCCGGGTCGAACCTGAGAGGTTCTCACTTATCTGATGCGGGCCCGAAACTGACTTGGCTGCTGTAGGAAGAGCCCTCGGGGAGGGATTCCTGCCATTGCATGGCAATCACCCTTCGGGGGCCTTTGGCGTCTTAACCGGTCTTCGCCGGTTAATCGAACCTGAGAGGTTCTAGCCTATTAGGCGGTATAGAAACGACTTCCGGTGAACTCTGAAGCCCGGAGGATGACCGTCGTCGCAGGCGCCGACGTTCTCTACGGTTACTGCGTAACCTCCGGGTGATTCGCGCCATTGCATGGCACTCACCCTGCGGGCGCCTTCGGCGTCTTAACCGGTCTTCGCCGGTTAATCGAGCCTGAGAGGTTCTCACCCACTCGGCGTTAAATAAAAAGGCTCCCCCATATGCCTGCTTTGCAAGCGCATGGGGGAGCCTTTTTCATTTAATGGCCCGCCCGAGGGGATTCGAACCTCTGACCTTTGCCTCCGGAGAGTACCCCAAGTAGTAGTCAATACTGATGTAAAAAAATAAGTCATTGATAAATAAGCATTTATTTTTCGATCTGATGATCTCGGGAATCAAGTTTTTGGTCACTTGACGCATTTTATGGTCACTTTTTATGGTCCCAAAATGGCCAAAAAATGACCTCTGCCACAAGCCACTCAACTCCATCTTTACATTTTTTTCTGGAAGAAAAGTTGGCACCTGTTTTACGGCTGCCGCCGGATTTTGGCAGATCTGCCGCCGCTAAGTACTCAATCTCGTCTATGTGGATACCTTAAGGCCGTCGGCTCTCTTATTGATCTTGAAGGTGACTGTTATCTTGGTGCTTTTTTATCCAGGCACGATTGAACTTTGGGGATATCTGGAGTATGTTCAATAATAATGAACGTTCAATATTAATGAACAGGTTGCTTATGAACGAAATAGTAGAAACATGCATCAGACAGCTTCAGCAGACAGAAGGCTTGGAGGTTAGTCTGGTTTCATCACGAAGCTCACTGTCGAATGTAGGCAAAGCTCTGTTGATCAACCAAGAATGTTCTCTTCCTATTTATGCCTATACAGATGATGAGCCAGCATCAAGGGTTCTGGAAGAAGGTGGCAAGAACCAGGATCGTCTTGTGGCTCTTCGGCATACAAGTAATCGAGAAGCCAGTAGGCTCAGAGAGCTGGGCGTGCAATTTGTGGATACCGCAGGTAATACATTTGTTAGTCAACCCGGGTGTCATTTGTTAATTACAGGGAAGCGACCACACACAGCAAAGTCTTCTGAAACCAAAATAAAAGCAGCCAAGTCAGTGAGAGGCAATGAGATTACAGGGAAGGCATTTCAGCCTGCAGGGCTGAAAGTGATCTTTGCATTGCTCTCAACCCCTGATCTGGCAGCAGCTTCATTACGCACCGTCGCAGAGGTATCGGATGTTTCTCTGGGAGCCGTCAGCGGAGTGTATAACGACCTTTTGGCACAGGGGTACTTCATTCGTAAAGACGGGAAGATGTTGCCCAAGGATAAAAGGAAACTGGCTTCTCGCTGGGCTGAATCTTACCCATACATGCTGCGAAACAAACGTCACATTGGAACGTACACTACCAATGAACCCGAATGGTGGAAAAATTACCAGCCAGGCATTGGGGTACAGCTGGGAGGAGAAGTGGCTGCCTATCTCTTGAGCCGCTACATCACGCCCATTAACACGCTTGTGTATGTTTCTTCTGATAAGCTGAATTTGCTCATGAATACAGCCAGGTTAAGACGGATAAACGAAGAAGAACATTCCAATAACATGGTTGAACTCTACGAGCCGTTTTGGAATACCAGAGATGACTCAAGTCTGCTGGCTCCAGCATTAGTTATCTTTGGTGATCTGATGGCGACTGATGAAGTACGTAATCACGATGCGGCATGGAGAATTTTTGATGAGCATATTGCTTGATGTAACAGGGAAGTTACCGTCTGGGTTAGTCGAGATGTATCGTGCTGTTAGTGATTCATCTGACGGATTACCGTTCCTGATTGTGGGTGCCATGGCCAGAGATCTTGTGCTTCACCATGGATTTGGTGCGCCAATTGAGCGTGGAACGCGTGATGTTGATTTTGCTATCAGGGTAGATTCTTGGGAAGACTTCCATGAGTTGAAAGTCCGACTGCTAGGTAATGGATTTATGGAAGATAGTCGGCTTAATTACCGTTTCCGATTTACAGATTCAGAAGAATTTGAATGGGAGATGGACATACTTCCGTTCGGAGAAATTGAAGATGAAAGCGGAGATATAGTCTGGCCCCCGGATAATGAGGTCGCTATGTCTATGCTGGGATTTGCAGACGCACTCGAATACTCGTGGGAGGTGACGCTATCAGAGGGATGTGTAGTGAAAGTCGCAACACCCATCTCGATGATAGTACTTAAGCTGGTCGCCTGGACGGAACGTGACCGAAGTCTACGGGCAAAAGATGCTTCCGATGTCGGATACATTATTAAAAATTACAACAAAATTTCAGAAATTGAGAATCGTCTGTTCGAAGAAGGTTTCATGGAGCGTAATGAATGGGATATGGATCTGGCGACATCGGAGTTGGTCGGTTACGAGATACCTGATCAAATAAATGATGCTACTTATGACTATCTTAAAGAGCAGTTTTCAGATGCTAATGTCAGTGAAAATTTTATACGTGATATGAATGTTGGTAACAGCGAAGAAATGTTTATTAATCTCTTTAAGATGATAGTTTGAAACTAGCTATAACTTGTCAGCCCATGACGGGAGAGGGGATATATGTACAACCCTGACACCAGCTCTTATCGTCAATACTGGCTGAAAGGGATGATCCAGTCTCGAGTTATCAAGCACACGAACCTGGTCACAGAGTGGTATGGCGAGTTGTACGTTCTCCAGTATTCGTGGGATACGCGCTCTGACTTTGTCCGGTGGGACGTTATGACCACCTTCCTTCGCGTGCTGGCTGACACGTACCAAATTCAGTTCTGTGGTTTCAATGTGGATAACGACCAGGATGATCTCATAACCGAGTGCCTTGGCCTGCGCGATAAAATCAATTTTCGATGGGTGTGAAAAGACCGTCTCAAAACAGAAGCTCTGGCCTGCCTGTATAAGCTCCATACGCATGTTTTCGGCAATTCTGGCAGCCTCATAGCTATGTGCTTCAGGGGCGTCTGGGAATAACTCTTTGGCGATCACATCGGCATTGATAAATGGTATCCCAAGAGGCTGAAGTGCCTGTTGGTAAAAGGTGCTTTTTCCTGCACCATTCCCACCAACCAACATCCAAAGCTGCTTTTTACTCATTCCGGAATGAATCGACCATTCACGAATTGGCCCACCTCAATCCGACCGTCCGGATAGCAAGCCTCCAGATAACCGGGTTTCGCGACAGACGCCTGGTAACGCACCGAACCAGATGCAATGGCCTCGCTGAGCTCGCCAGAGCTACGGGCATTATCCAAGGCGGCAAATACGGCGTCAGGGTCTACAGGAGATGGATCGATATGCTCTACACGGAGTGTCGCCAGTCCGGCTTTCACAGCCAGCAGGCTTTCCGGGTCTATGGAGCTGGCGACCTTGCGACCGAGATCCGCCCAATATTCAACTTGTTCGGCAGCACTTCGATGCAACAGCATCCCAGCTGCAGTTGCAGAACTCATCAGGCTGCTTTCGAGTCTTACAGGTGATTTTGCTTTAGCCATGAGAATGACCTATGCCTATGAGCTTTTATAGATTGTAGTAGATTGCTACAGTCGTAGTACATGGGTGTAATCATCCGAAATATACCACTGACAGGAAATGACGTACGTGAGCATTCTTAGCCACTCAAGACAGTAGTGGAATGTACTGAAGGCGTGTCTTCACTGTCCCAGTCCCAGTCCCAGTCCCAGTCCCAGTCCCAGTCCCAGTC
>CETZ01125478.1_pt1 | contig 61128 bp, 57 predicted proteins | sample 531441 | NCBI WGS metagenome assembly CETZ01 (sample SAMEA2623098, study PRJEB7988) | marine metagenome | isolation source: saline water (ENVO:00002010), including | reverse complement strand
GGCCGCCAGTATTTCCACGCCCCCCGCCTGAACCTGACGCAGTACCTGAGCGTAAGCAGGGTCTATATGATCGGCCACCGTCACTTCACGGATGCCTTCATGGGGCACGCAGAACAGTAGTACCGCACGGTCACCCCCCTCTTTTAAGGCCTGCAGACGCTGCAGATGTTTGCGGCCGCGTTCTGTCACGGCATCCGGAAAGCAGCCAAGGCCGTTGTCCTGTTCCAGCAGGGTCACACTTTTGACCTCGACCCAACACTGCTCACCGGCGTCTGAGGTCAGCAGAAAATCCAGACGCCCGTCTTCGACTTCAGGCTCGCGTTTTATATCGCTGTAACCATTCAGTTCAGCAATAACCCCCTGCTCCAGTGCTTCGCCCACCAGCTGGTTCGCGCGGGCGGTGTTCACACAGGCGCGGTACTTACCGTCAACTTCCACCCATTCAAAGGTGTAACGGTACTTCCGCGGGGTTTTGCGGGCCAGATTGCTCTGGCTGTCGTACAGCCATACCCGGCTGCCTGGTTCGGCACAGCGTTTCATGGAGCCGGTATTGGGGCAGTGCACGGTAATTTCAGAGCCATCGGCCAGGGTAACATCCGCCAGAAAGCGCTTGTAGCGCCGGATCAGCGTGGCCGCAATCAGTGCCTGATCATACTGCACTGAGCCATCTCCGCAGACGTTCCACTGCTTCCTGCAAGCGGTGGATATCGGTGGTAAACGCAAAGCGTACGTGCTCGCCGCTGCGGTAATCGCCGAAATCCACGCCCGGAGTGATGGCGACGCCGGTCTCACGCAGCAGACGGGCGCAGAAACTCAGACTGTCATTGGTAAAGTGACTGGCATCGGCGTAGATGTAGAGTGCTCCGGCGGGCGGCACAGCCACCTTAAAACCCAGCTCTGGCAATGCCTGAAGCAGGTAGTTACGGCGTTCTTCCAGAATCTGACGGCGCTCTTCGAGGATGGCCATCACCTCCGGGGTAAAAGCCGCCATGGCCGCGTGCTGTGCCGGTGTCGGCGGCGCCAGATAAAGGTTCTGCGCCAGGGTATCGAGTGTGGACACCTTATCCTGCGGCACCACCATCCAGCCGAGACGCCAGCCGGTCATACCAAAGAATTTGGAGAAGCTGTTGAGCACAAACGCATCATCAGCCACAGCCAGCACAGTGTGTGGTTGCAGTTCTGGCTCCGGACCGAAATTAATGCCCTGATAGATTTCATCCACCCAGAATTCACCACCGCGCTCGCGGCACACGTCGGCAATACCCGCCAGCTGCTGCGGGCTCAGGACGGTTCCTGTGGGATTGGCCGGACTGGCTACCAGCACGGCTTTGGTGGAGGGCTGCCAGTGCCGGGCAACCACGTCTGCGGTCAGCTGATAGTCCACTTCCGGCCCGCACGGAATCATCTGCCCATGGGCATCAAACAACTGGGCGAAATGGCGGTTGCAGGGATACCCCGGATCAGCCAGCATCAGACCATCGCCCGGGTTCAGGCTGAGGGCCGACAGCAGCATTAACGCACCGGAGGCACCTGTGGTCAGCACCACCCGTTCCGGGCTGATGGTGACGCCAAAGCGTTGCTGATAATAGGCGGCAATGCGTTCTCGCAGGGCAGGCAGACCCAGCGCCGGGGTGTAATGGGTACGGCCAGCGCGCAGGGCTGTCACTGCCGCTTCGGTCATGGGCTCTGGCGTCGGAAAGTCCGGCTCACCGACTTCCAGATGGATGATATCGCGCCCGGCGGCCTGCAGAGCCTGAGCTTCAGCAAGTATGGCCATCACCTGAAAAGGCCGGATACCCCTGCTACGCTTAGAGTTTTCTGTCATAAAAAAGTACGGGCAAAGGCTGAAAGATGTATTGTGACAGATCGGGAAACCCGGACAAGACGCATATTTGTCAGCCGGGTGGATGAAATTGCTCTGTACCTATTGGCGAAATCAGCGTTATCTGATAGTTTCCCGGGCTTGATTTTTTTGAAGTGGTGTTAAAAAAGCTTATTTAACACCTGTTTAAGGAACAGATGAGGCTGCATCAAGATGCCTGAAGAGAAAAAAGAGTTTGCTCTGTCTGACTTCACTCCCTATGAGATGAAAGAGGGTGAGGAGTACATGAATGAGGCTCAGCTGGAACACTTCGCTAAAATCCTGCGTAACTGGAAACAGGAACTCATGGAAGAAGTTGACCGCACCAAAGAGCACATGCAGACAGAACTCACCAACTACGCGGATCCGAACGACCGCGCCAGTCAGGAAGAAGAGTTCAGTCTGGAGCTGCGCACCCGTGACCGCGAGCGCAAGCTGCTGAAGAAAATCAGCAAGACTCTGGATCTGATTGATAAAGGCGATTACGGCTACTGCGAAGCCTGTGGTATCGAAATTGGTATCCGTCGTCTGGAAGCCCGTCCGACGGCCGATCTGTGCATCGACTGCAAGACGCTGGCTGAAATCAAAGAAAAGCAACTCGGCGTCTGATTATCCCGGACCCGACGGTGCCGGAATCACCAAAAACCGGCACCTGCTTCCTCTGCTGATGTCTGATGACTGACGCCACATGACTCATTACATCGGACGTTTTGCCCCCTCCCCCACCGGGCCACTGCATTTTGGCTCTCTGGTTTCTGCACTCGCCAGTTTTCTCGATGCCCGCGCTGCACAGGGGCAGTGGCTGGTGCGCATTGAAGATCTTGATCCCCCGCGGGAAGACCCCTCCGCCGCCGCAGAGATTCTGCGGATTCTTGATCAGTATGGTCTGTACCATGATGGTGAGGTGGTGTACCAGAGCCAGCGCAGTGATCTGTATCAGGCCGCACTGGAGCAGCTGATCAGCAGTGGCGCGGCGTTTCCCTGCACCTGTTCACGCAGCCAGCTTGGTGGCCGACTGCACCTGGGCATCTGCAGCGCGCGGCCGGGGGAAGACTGCGCGTACCGCTTTCTCTGCCCGGGTACGCACCTGACCCTGCACGATGGCCTGCAGCCCGATCACAGTTACGACTGCCAGCAGAGCATCGGTGATTTTGTCATCCGCCGCCGCGACCACTTGTGGTCTTACCAGCTGGCGGTCGTGGTGGACGATGCGGCCCAGGGCATTACCCACGTAGTCCGCGGTATTGATCTGATGGATTCCACCGCGCGCCAGTACCTGCTGCAACAGGCGCTGGCACTCCCGCATCCGCACTACAGCCACCTGCCGGTGGCCGTGGAGAGGAATGGCCAGAAGCTGAGCAAACAGAATCTGTCGCTGGCCGTCTGTGGTGCAGACGTGGCAGCAACTCTGTTCACTGCGCTGCAATGGCTCAGACAGAGCCCGCCGGACGCGCTTGCCAGTGCCGGGCGCGATGAGATGCTGCAATGGGCGGTGGCACACTGGCAGCCGGCGCTGCTGAGCGGGCTCAGCGGACAACCGGCGCCGTCTTCATTTATGCGCCCGTCATGAAGAATGCGTAGCAGATATGCTATTCTCGGCCTAACCAACCATCGGGTTACCCATGTACCAGTACCGCCTCAGCCTGCTTCTGCTTGTCGGCATATTTCTGATCTCGCCCATCATGATGGACTGGTGGCTGAGTGATAATTCCACCTGGTACAGCCCTTTTGTCATCTGGCTGCTGCTGATCCTCTTCTATATGTGGTTCACCAATAAACAGAAGGATCCGGATGACCTTTAGTCTCACTCATCTGTCCCTGCTGGTTCTTGGTTATCTGGCCATTCTGTTTATTCTGGCCTACGCCGTTGACCGCAACTGGCTGCCCAAGCAGTGGGTGAAGCACCCGCTGGTGTACATACTGTCACTCGGCGTCTACGCCAGTGCCTGGGCCTTCTACGGCTCAGTGGGGCTGGCCAACCAGTACGGCTATGGTTTCCTGGCGTATTATCTGGGGATTTCCGGCGCCTTTATGATGTCGCCGATTCTGCTGCGGCCGATTCTGCGCATCACCCGCATGTACCAGCTCAGCTCACTGGCTGACCTGCTCGCGTTCCGTTACCGCTCGCGTTCCGCCGGGATGCTGGTATCGCTGGTCATGCTGGCGGTGGTGATCCCGATTCTGGCGCTGCAGATCACCGCCATCGGCGATACTCTCTACCTGCTCAACAGTGAATGGCCGGTATCCAAACTGGCGCTGGCCTACTGTCTGGTGATGATTCTGTTCGCCATCCTGTTTGGCGCACGCCATCTGTCACCGCGTGAAAAGCACGAAGGTCTGGTGTTTGCCATCGCCTTTGAATCCCTGCTGAAACTGGTGGCTCTGCTGGTGCTGTGCGGGTTCATCCTGCTCGGTGTCTTCCCTGAAGCTGGCGGCCTTGAACAGTGGCTGCGCGACAATCAGGAGGTACTGGCAAGGCATCAGGTGACTCTGCAGGACGGTCCATGGCGGACTCTGCTGGTGATGTTCTTCACCGCCGCCGTGGCCATGCCGCACATGTTTCACATGGCGTTCACCGAGAACAACAACCCCGGCGCGCTGCGCCATGCCAGCTGGGGCTTTACTCTGTTCATGCTGTTGATGAGTTTCTCGGTACCGCCGATTCTGTGGGCTGGTATTTACCTGAATGTGGATACCGACCCGTCCTATTTTGCTCTGGGAGTGGGTCTGGCCACTGAGTCGCCGGTACTCAGTCTGTTTGTGTTTATCGGCGGTCTGGCGGCGGCCTCGGGCATCATCATTGTGAACACCCTGGCCATGGCCGCCATGTTCATGAACCACCTGGTACTGCCCTTCCGTAAGCCCGGGCCCAGCTATGGTTTCTATTTCTGGCTGCTGTGGATGCGCCGCTCGCTGATCGGCGTGATTCTGCTGGCCGCTTACGGCTTCTACCTGCTGGTTGGTGCCAAGCTGGATCTGAGTCACCTGGGAATTCTGTCGTTTGTCGCGGCGTCGCAGTTCCTGCCCGGGATTCTCGGCATGCTGTACTGGCCACAGTCGCACCACAAGGGTCTGATTTACGGCCTGGCCACCGGTACGCTGAGCTGGGTTTACGGTCTGCTGCTGCCCTTCTACGAACTGACCACCGGCTCGGACATTCCCTTCTACCTGCCACCAGTGGATGAGAGTAACTGGCACCTGGCCGCCATGGGCGCACTGGGTATCAACTTTGCCATTCACATGATTGTCAGCCTCAGCCTCAAACAGAGCGAGGCGGAGCAGGCCGCTGCCGACGCCTGCTCGGTCGATAACCTGTCGAGGCCATCGCGTCTGCCTCTGATGGCGGCAAACTCCAACGAAGTGATTGATGCTCTGTCACGTCCGCTGGGCCGTTACGTCGCCGAGCAGGAAGTGCATCTGGCACTGCAGGATCTGGAATTACCGACGTACGAAGACCGGCCTTACGCTCTGCGCCAGTTGCGTGAGCGCCTGGAGGCCAACCTCTCCGGCCTGATGGGTCCGACCGTAGCGCACGACATCGTCAACCGCCACCTGCCGCTGCGTGAAGACGGCGATGCCCTGCCCACCGGCGATATCCATCAGATGGAACAGCGGCTGGAGAACTACCACGAGCGCCTCAGTGGTCTGGCCAGCGAGCTGGATAACCTGCGCCGTTATCACCGTCAGACGCTGGAGCATCTGCCCATTGGCGTCTGTTCTCTGGCCGAGGACGGCGAAGTGCTGATGTGGAATCAGGTCATGACCAGCCTCACCGGCATCGCTGCCAATGAAATTACCGGGGCTCACATCAACCGCCTGCCGCATCCCTGGGGGGCGTTGCTGTCCGAGTTCCTGCACACCTCCGCCATGCATCAGCACAAGTACCGCATCGACAGCGGCAGCCATCCGCGCTGGTTTGGCCTGCACAAAGCCATACTTAACCCCATCGGCGGACAGCCGGGCGGCACGGTTATCCTGATGGAAGACCAGACCGAAACCCAGCTGCTGGAAGATGAACTGATTCACAGCGAACGTCTGGCCTCCATCGGCCGTCTGGCTGCCGGTGTGGCCCACGAAATCGGCAACCCGGTAACCGGCATCGACTGTCTGGCACAGAACATACGCTACGAAACCGATAACCCGGAACTGCTGCAGATGGCCGATCAGATTCAGGATCAGACCAAGCGCATCAGCCGTATCCTGCAGTCGCTGATGAACTTCTCCCACGCGGGACATCACAGTACCGAACAGGAAGTCGTGAACCTCAGCCACTGTATCGGCGAAGCCATGCAGCTGCTGCGTCTGAACAAGCGCAACGAAGACATCCACTTCATCAACGACTGTCCGGAGCAATGTCTCACTCTGGGTGATGCCCAGCGGCTGGTGCAGGTGTTTGTGAACCTGCTGGGCAACGCCTGCGATGCCTCCGAACCGGGTGGTGAGATACGTGCCACCTGCGAACTGCAGGATCAGAAGGTGGTCATCCGCATCGAGGATGACGGTCATGGCATCCCGGCGGATAAACTGAACCGGATTTTTGAGCCCTTTTTCACCACCAAAGAGGTCGGCAAAGGCACCGGGCTGGGGCTGGCACTGGTCTACAGTATTATTGAAGAGCACTACGGACATATCAGTATCCAGAGTCCGCTGAGCCGCGGTCGCGGAACCTGTGTTACAGTCACCTTCCCACGCTACGAACCGGCACACGAAGCAGAAACCGAATAATGAGCCACAGCGAATGAGCCACATTTTAGTCGTCGAAGACGAAGCCATTATCCGCCACTCAGTCAAGCGACTGCTGGAGCGGCATGACTTTGAAGTCAGCGAAGCGGACTCGCTCGATGCCGCCCGCGCGCTGACCCTGTCGGACTACGGTCTCATCATCAGCGATATGCGACTGCCCGGTGGCGTCGGCACCGATCTCATCGCCCTCGCCGGTGACACACCGGTGCTTATCATGACCAGCTACGCCAGTCTCAAGTCCGCTGTGGATGCCATGAAACTTGGCGCTGTGGACTACATTGCCAAGCCGTTCGACCACGAAGAAATGTTGCGTGCCGTGCGTCAGATTCTCAGCGACAGCCAGCGCCGTGCGCAGGAGCCGGCTGGCAGCACGGGAACCGCACCGGCATCCGCCAGTGGCAAACCAGCGAACGGAGGCATCATCGGCAGCTGCGACACCATGCAGCTGCTGTTCCGCAAGATCACAAAGGTGGCGCCCACCGACGCCACTGTGCTGATTCAGGGTGAATCCGGTACCGGTAAAGAACTGGTCGCCAAAGCCATTCACCAGCAAAGCCGCCGTGCCGACAAAACGCTGATCTCCGTCAACTGTGCGGCCATTCCTGAAACGCTGATTGAATCCGAGCTGTTCGGTCATGAAAAAGGCGCCTTCACCGGCGCCAGCGCCCAGCGTCAGGGTCTGCTGGAAGCCGCTGACGGCGGCACCCTGTTCCTGGATGAAATCGGAGAGTTGCCACTCGAAGCTCAGGCACGCCTGCTGCGCTTCCTGCAGGAAGGCGAAATCCGCCGCGTGGGTGCCATCCAGAACCAGAAGGTGGATGTGCGTCTGATTGCCGCAACCCACCGTAATCTGAAAGAACTGTCGCGCACCGGCGATTTCCGTGAAGACCTGTATTACCGTCTCAATGTGATTGAACTGCACCTGCCGGCTCTGCGTGAACGCGACAGCGATGTACTGGAGATTGCCGACTTCCTGCTCAGACAGTCGGCGGCGCGTCAGCAGCACCCGCAGATGCGTTTCAGCAGTGGTACACGTCAGGCCATTCTGGAGTACAACTGGCCGGGTAATGTGCGCGAACTGGAGAACGCCATTGAGCGCAGTGTGATACTCGCCGATGGTGATGAAATCACACCCGACCTGCTGGGCATTGAATCGTCTTCTGACCGCTACCTCAACGAGGACATGCGCCGTAATCTGCTCGACCCTGAGCCCTTTGAAGACGATGGGGATGATGTGCCACTGTCAGCTGCCGAACAGGGCGACCTGTCGCTGGATGACTACTTCGTGCACTTTGTACTGGAAAACGAAGACACCATGACCGAGACCGATCTGGCGCGTAAATTGGGCATTTCGCGCAAATCTCTGTGGGAACGCCGTCAGCGTCTTGGCATTCCGCGGCGCAAAGGCAGCCGCTGATCACTGAACACCTGTCTGGCAGTATCACTGCCAGTCATCCCCTCTTCTCTGCACATCCAGTAACCAGCCCAGTAACACCCGGGTCCGGACAAAGGTTACACAGTGTTACCCACACTCACTGAGGTGTTACCGAACCGCTCACGAGCGGTAACACTTTTTTGTCAGATTTCCACTTTTGTCTATGTATAAAAACGTAAGTTACTGAAAAATAAGGAATTACAATTTCTGGCACGGCATTCGCTTTATTCTGAGAACGAAGGGCGCACGATCAGAAAAATAAAAATAACAAATTGATCGGTCGCAGCGGGGCAACAATAAAAATAACAAAGCCCCCGCAACCTGAGGCTTGAAGAGCAAGAAGGGTAACACGGTTAGGTTACCCGGCAGGAAAAAGAAAAAAAGAGACAGAGTACTTATAAAAATAACAAAACTCTGACTGCCACCCCAAAACAGCACGATGGGCGCATAATAAAAATAACACAGCCCCGAAGAGCCGCATGATGCGGCTTTTTTCTTGCCTGCAGGAAACCGGCCCTGCCAGATCACCATCGTACCCGGCTGCCACTGCCTGCTCTCCAGCCCACTTCCCCATGATGCCCTCTGTTAGCGGCTTGCATTCCAGGCTCAGAAAGCAGTCCGATCGGGATATCCGGCTGACTCTTACCTCTTTGCCATTCCGGACACCCAATCTGTCAGCCAGGAGTGTTACCCCTGGCCGCGCAAACTGCTACCGGACGCTGTTACCTTACTTCTCAGGAGTGTAAACATACGTAACGGACCAGGTAACAAAACATGCCACCAGTCATCTTTTCAGGACATGAAATTTAACTAAATTATTGATTTTATTGGAATTTTGAAAGTTGGCACGACAATCGCTTTATTACTTACAGAACACAACACAATAAAAATAAAAGAGTGTTCGGTAAGAAGGGTACACAATAACAATAACAAGGTACCTGACAGCCGAGTGGGACATAACAATACTAATAACCAGTCCCGAAGCCGCCATTGTGCGGCTTTTTGTTTATTTGGCGGTTGCTAACCGTTAAACTCGGCGGTCGTTTACCACCTACAGAAGCTGAACCCGTGGTTCTGACAGACCGAGTTAAGCGCTTCTTTGGCAAAAAAAAATCAGCCACTGAAGCCGCCAGCATACCGCTGAAGATTGTTCCCCGCGACGAGCACAGCGTCTCGCGCAGCCAGATCAGTGACGCCGCACTGAAAGTGCTCTATCGCCTGAATAATGCCGGATACGAAGCCTATCTGGTCGGCGGTGGTGTGCGCGACACTCTGCTCGGTCTGAATCCTAAAGATTTTGACGTAGCCACCAACGCCACGCCGGAACAGGTCAACAACCTCTTCCGCAATTCGCGCCTGATCGGCCGCCGTTTCAAACTGGTTCATGTTGTCTTTGGCCGTGAGGTCATCGAAGTCGCCACCTTCCGTGCACCGCATTCCGATGCTGACTCACCCAAGCAGGCGTCTCAGGGTGAACAGGGTATGATCCTGCGTGACAACGTTTACGGCAATAAAGATGAAGACGCCCTGCGCCGTGACTTTACCGTAAACGCGCTCTACTACAGCGTCGCGGATTTCACCGTGCACGCCTACGCCGGTGGCTGGGATGATCTGCAGGCCCGGCGCCTGCGCATGATCGGTGATCCGGAAACCCGTTACCGTGAAGACCCGGTGCGTATGCTGCGCGCCGTACGTTTTGCTGCCAAGCTGGGGTTCACCCTGGAAAAAGCCACTGAGGCCCCGATCCGCGAGCTGGCGCCATTACTGGAGCAGATTCCGCCGGCGCGCCTGTTTGAAGAAGTCCTCAAACTGATTCTTAACGGTGAGGCCGTCTCCACTCTGAATCTGCTGCGCGACTACCGCCTGTTCCATGCCCTGTTCCCGATGGCTGCCCAGGCCATGGATCAGGATGAATATGCGCTGAAGCTGGTCACCAATACCATGACCAATACGGATGCCCGCATCCGTGCCGGCAAGTCGGTCACCCCGTATTTCTTCCTCGCCGCGCTGCTGTGGCCACGGGTGCGTGAACTGCAGGCGGAGCTGGAAGCCAATGGCGAACCGGCCTATCCGGCCATGCAGCAGGCCGCTGACCGGGCACTGGCGCATCAGATCCGTACCACGGCTATCCCCAAGCGCCTGTCGATTCCGATGCGGGAGATCTGGGAGCTGCAGCTGCGCCTGCTGAAAACCCGCTCACGCCGCACCAAAGAGCTGCTCAGCCATCCGCGTTTCCGCGCCGCGTACGATTTCCTGCTGCTGCGTAATGAATCCGGAGAAGATCTGGCCGAATACTGTGAATTCTGGACCCAGATGCAAGAACAGTATCCTGTGGAACCGCGCAGTGAGCGTTCTTCTTCTGACGATCAACCGTCGGATGACCGCGCCCCCAAGCGCCGCCGTCCGCGCCGCAATAACAGCAACCGCCGCCGGTAACGCCTGTGGTCACTGCCTTTATTGGTCTGGGGGCCAATATCCTTGATCCGCAGGCTCAGCTCATCACTGCCCTGCAGGCGCTGCAGAACCTTCCGGAGACCCGGCTGATCACCTGGTCCTCCCTGTACAGCAGCCGCCCTCTCGGGCCGCAGGACCAGCCCGATTACGTCAACGCCGTTGCTGAAATCCACACCGGGTTGAGCGCCCACCTTCTTCTTGAGCAGTTACAGCAGCAGGAAAAGCATCAGGGCCGCCAGAAACTGCGTCACTGGGGCGAGCGCTGTATTGATCTGGATATTCTCCTTTATGGCGACGAACAGATGCGTACTGACGACCTGACTATCCCGCATCCGGGACTGACCGAACGGGATTTTGTCCTGCAGCCACTGCTGGAAATTGCCCCCGCTCTGACCCTGCCCGACGGCCGCAGATTGCAACAGATTGTTCCCTCATTTGATGGCGCCCTGACGCAACTGTACCGACCTGTTATTGACTTATAATCGCCAATCCGCACCATACCTGAGAACTGCCCACCGGGCTTAAAACCGGAGACATACATGAATGCCATCACCATCAGAACCCTGCAGGCTCTGAAAGATAAGCAGCAGAAGTTCGCCATGGTCACAGCCTACGATGCCACCTTCGCCCAGCTCGCGGCGGACGCCGGTATTGAAACTCTGCTGGTGGGGGACTCTCTCGGAAACGTGGTACAGGGACAGGACTCCACCATTCCGGTGACCCTTGAAGAAATGGTGTATCACACCCGCGCCGTTGCGCGGGGTAACGCCCGTGCCGAACGCCCGGCCCTGATCCTGACTGACCTGCCGTTCATGACTTACGGTGATGTGGCAACCGGTGTCGCCAGTGCCCGTGCGGTGATGCAGGCCGGTGCACATATGGTGAAAGTGGAAGGTGACGACTGGCTGGTGCCGCTGGTAAAAAGTCTGGCGCAACAGGGCGTCCCTGTGTGCGCACATCTGGGTCTGACGCCCCAGTCAGTGAATAAGATGGGAGGCTACCGGGTGCAGGGCCGCGATGAAGCCCACGCCGAAGCCATGATCAATCATTCACGTGCACTGGCCGAGGCCGGTGCCGATATCATTCTGCTGGAATGCGTTCCGTCAGAACTGGCCAACCGTATTACCGCAGCCGTGACCGTACCTGTGGTTGGCATCGGTGCCGGTGCCGGCACTGACGCTCAGGTTCTGGTGTGTTACGACCTGCTGGGTCTTAACACAGGTCACATCCCGAAGTTTGTGAAAAACTACATGAGCGGCGGCCGTACCGTACCAGAAGCCCTGCGTGCCTACGCGGACGAGGTACGCGAAGGCTCTTTCCCGGCACCGGAGCACAGTTTCAGCGCATGATCACCTTACACACCGTCACCGACCTGCGTACAGCGGTAAAAGCCGCCCGCCTGGCAGGTAAAACCATCGGCTTCGTGCCGACCATGGGCAACCTGCACGACGGCCACATCAGCCTGATCGAGCGCGCGAAAAAAGAATGTGACTTTGTGGTCGCCAGCATCTTCGTGAACCCTCTGCAGTTCAACGACAAGAATGACCTGAGCCGCTATCCGCGTACTCTGCCGGAAGATCAGGCGCGGCTGGCCCTGGCCAGGTGTGATCTGCTGTTTGCTCCGGATGTGGATGAAATGTACCCGGGCGGACAGGACGGTCAGTCTACCGTGCATGTCCCCGGGGTCTCCGCCGGACTCTGCGGTGGCAGCCGCCCCGGCCACTTTGACGGCGTCGCTACTGTGGTCACCAAGCTGTTCAATCAGGTATTACCGGACAAGGCCTTCTTCGGTGAGAAAGATTTCCAGCAGGTGGCGGTCATCCGCAAGATGGTCGATGACCTGTGTATCCCGGTGGAGATTGTCACTGTGCCGACGGCGCGGGCGAAGGATGGTCTGGCCCTGAGCTCGCGCAACGGCTACCTGACCACAGAAGAGCGCGCTCTGGCCACTGGCCTGTACCGCACGCTCACTGAGATCGGTGAAGCCCTGCAACGCCGGGAAACTCAGGTCAGCATACTGAGTGAAGCAACAGAGCGTCTGAATCAGCGCGGTTTCCGCACCGATTATCTGGAAATCCGCAACGCGGATAACCTCAGCGAAGACATCTCAGGGGCTTCCAGAATTGTCATATTGGGTGCTGCTTTTTTAGGCAAAGCGCGCCTGATTGATAATATAGTTGTAACCTTGATGCACAGGAATGATTAGGGCATACTTGCGCCCCCCTGCCATATTGGGCAGGAAATGAACGATTCTGACAGTGCCCTGAGCACCAGCCAGAGGCCTGTCATGATGAGTCCGAACAGAGTTTTAAGTGGGGTTACCATGCAATCCATTATGCTCAAAGCCAAGCTCCATCAAGCACGGGTGACTCACTCTGTGCTGAACTATGAGGGTTCTTGCGCCATTGACGGCAAGTTACTGGATCTCGCGGGTATGCGTGAATTCGAGCAGATCCAGATCTATAACATTGATAATGGCCAACGCTTCACCACCTACATCATCCGCGGCGAAGATGACTCCGGCATTATTTCCGTCAACGGCGCTGCAGCGCATCTGGCAGGTGTGGGCGACCGCATCATCATCTGCGCGTATGGCAGCTATGACGAGAAAGAACTGGCGACCTTCAAACCAAAGATGGTGTACATGAACGCCGATAATACCGTCAGCCATACCAGCTTCGATATTCCTGTACAGGTTGCCTGAGCGGTTCCCGCCGAGCCCTCTTCCTGAACCCAGCGCAGGGTGATCCGGTTCCGCCAAAGGCGATGCCAGATCGGACAATCTGAATATCAGCCGCCTACGGGCGGCGTTTTTTTGCCCCTGTCATAGTCACCGCTTATACTCAGGTTTTATCGGAAGAAACCCTGAGGACAATAATGGCATACACAGGCGGCCTGACAGAGACGCAAACATGGAAAGATCTGCAGACCCATTTCAACAGTATCCATGACACTCACATGATGGACTGGTTCGGTGAAAATCCGGATCGTTTCCACGACTTCAATGCCGAAGCCGCCGGGCTCAGGCTCGACTACTCCAAAAACCGTATCACCGCCGACACCATGTCCCTGCTGTTCCGCCTTGCGCGTGAACGTGACCTGCCTGCGCACATCGGCGCCATGTTCAGTGGTGAAAACGTTAACCCGAGTGAACAGCGCCCTGCTCTGCACACCGCGCTGCGTAACTTCAGTGACCGCGAAATCTACGTCAACGGCGAAGACATCATGCCGGAGATCCGCTGCACCGTGCAGCGGATGGAAGAGTTCTGCTGGAAGATCCGCCGCAACCAATGGCGCGGCTACACCAACCGTCCGTTCACCGACGTGGTATCCATCGGTATCGGCGGTTCATTCCTTGGCCCTAAGCTGGCCTCCAGCGCGCTCAAGCCCTACTGGGACAGCCGCCTGAACATTCACTATCTGGCGAACATCGACGGCTCACACATTACAGAAATCCTGCGCCGCTTAGACCCGGCGACCACACTGTTTATCGTGCAGTCCAAATCGTTCGGTACCCAGGAAACCCTGAAGAACGCTCTCGCCTGCCGCGAGTGGTTCCTCAATAACGGCGGCGAAGAAGAAGACCTCGGCAAGCACTTCACCGCGGTCTCTTCCAATATTGAAAAAGCCACTGAGTTCGGCATTCTGGAAGAGAACATCTTCCCGATGTGGGACTGGGTCGGCGGGCGTTATTCTCTGTGGTCAGCCATTGGCCTGCCACTGGCACTGGCGATTGGCATTGATAACTTCCGCGAACTGCTGCGCGGTGCCCACGAAATGGATGAGCACTTCCGGACCGCGCCACTGGAATCCAACATGCCGGTTATCATGGCTCTGCTGGGTGTCTGGTACGTGAACTTCTTTGGGGTCAACTCACACGCCATTCTGCCTTATGACCATTACCTGCGTTCACTGCCTGCCCATCTGCAGCAGCTGGATATGGAAAGTAACGGTAAGAGCGTGACCATTGACGGCAAACCGGTGGACTACCAGACTGGCCCTGTGATCTGGGGTGGCGTAGGCACCAACGGTCAGCATGCCTTCCACCAGCTGCTGCATCAGGGTACACACTTCACGCCGAGTGACTTCATCATGCCGATGAATTCACACAACCCGATTGATCACTTCCACGCCGTACTGGTGTCCAACTGCCTGTCGCAGAGTCAGGCACTGCTGCAAGGCAAGTCGTATGAAAAAGCCCTGCAGGAACTGCTCGACAAAGGCATCAGCCAGGACGAAGCGGAAGCACTGGCACCGCATAAGGTGATTCCGGGTAACCGTCCGTCCAACACCCTGTATTTTGAAAAATCGACGCCTCGCACTGTAGGCGCCCTGATTGCTCTGTATGAGCACAAGGTCGCCGCGCAGGGCATGATCTGGGGAGTAAACTCCTTTGATCAGTGGGGGGTGGAACTGGGCAAAGTGCTCGGTGGCAAAGTACTCGGAGCGTTGAACAAAACCTCCTGCGCCGAAGACTTCGATGCCTCCACCACAGGCCTGATCAAAGCCTTCCATCAGATGCAGAGCCTGCTCTGATTCCTCGTTAACCGGGTAAGTGCCTGTGCGCTTACCCCGGTTAAGCGTTAGAATACCGGCCCCTTTACAGGACGCCGGTGCTGCCATGACTGCTTACTCTTCTTCTTTTCATGCCATCGAATGGCGCGGTGAATCGCTCCACCTGCTGGATCAGCGCGTGCTGCCACATACACATCAGGTACTGGATTACACCACGGCTGCGGAAGTCGCCGATGCCATCCGTGAGATGGTGGTGCGTGGAGCACCTGCCATCGGTATTTCTGCAGCTTACGGTTACGCACTGGATGCACTGGCCGGTCGTGATCTGGATCAGGCCTATAAAGTGCTGGCGGAATCCCGCCCGACGGCCGTGAATCTGTTCTGGGCGCTGGAGCGCATGGCCGCGCTGGGCACCGGAGACCCGCATGCTCTGGTGGCCGAAGCCCGCGCCATCCATGAGGAAGACCTGCAGGCCAACCTGGCCATGGGGCAGTATGGTGCCTCCCTGCTCGGTGAGAACTGCCGCATCTATACCCACTGCAATACCGGAGCGCTGGCCACCGGTGGTCACGGTACCGCCCTGGGTATCATCCGCACGGCCATGGCCGACGGCAAGCTGGAGCAGGTCTACGCCGGGGAGACCCGCCCCTGGCTGCAGGGCGCACGCCTGACCGCGTGGGAACTGATGCAGGATCAGATTCCGGTGAAACTGGCCTGTGATGGTGCTGCAGCGCAGCTGTTCCGCAGTGGCGCTGTCGATTGGGTCATTGTCGGTGCCGACCGCATCACCGCCAACGGCGATGTTGCCAACAAGATCGGCACCTACAGTCTTGCCGTGCTGGCCCGGCATCATGGGGTGAAGTTTATGGTCGCCGCCCCGACGACGACGTTTGATCTGACGCTGGAGAACGGTCAGGCCATCCCGATTGAACAGCGCCCGGGCAACGAGGTCACCTCGCTCAATGGCCAGCCGGTTGCACCGGAGGGGTGTGAAGCCATCAATCCGGCCTTTGATATGACCCCGGCGGAACTGATCGACGCCATCGTCACCGAAAAAGGGTATGTTCTGATGCCAGACCGTGAGAGCATCGCCGCTCTGGTTAACCTGTAAGAGACACCATCCATGTCAGTATCTGATCCGCAACAGTTTGCGCAGGCGGCGGAAGACCTCTGCCGCTATGGTCGCATTCTGTACGGTAATAACTGGTCACCGGCGACCAGCTCGAATTATTCAGTGCGCCTGAATGCGGACACCTGCGCCCTGACCAGCTCGGGCAAGCACAAAGGCGAACTGACTCCGGCAGACATTCTTGCTGTGGATATGGAGGGGAACGCTCTCACAGCGGGAAAACCCTCAGCCGAGACCCTGCTGCATACCCAGCTGTACCGCCGTGATGAAAACATCGGCGCCGTGCTGCACACGCACTCACCGACCGTGGTGCTGCTGTCGCAGATCTGGCCGGAAGATCAGCTCAGTATTACTGGCTGGGAGCTGCAGAAAGCCTTTGCCGGAGAAACCACTCACGAAGGCACCGTTACCTTCCCGATTTTTGCCAATGATCAGGACATCGCCCGACTGGCCAGCCGGGTAGAACAGACCATGCAGGAACACGGACAGGGTGTCGCCTATCTGATACGTGGGCATGGCGTGTACACCTGGGGCAAAGATCTGGCAGAGTGTTACCGCCATCTGGAAGCACTGGAACATCTGCTCGGCTATCAGCTCGAGCTTCTGAAAATAAAAGGAGAGAGGCCGCTATGAGTATGCTGCAAGTCTACAACGGCAACGATATGACCAATCTGCTGTTTGCCACCAACAACAAAGCCAAGATCGCCACCGCGCTGGCTGAAGTGGGTGTACGTTACGAGCAGTGGCTGACCGATTCCGGCCTGCAGCCCGGCGCCTCTCAGGATGCCGTCATCGCCGCTTATCAGAAAGACATCGATCGTCTGATCGACAGCGACGGCTATCAGGCCGTGGATGTGGTGAGCATGAACCCGACTCATCCGCAGAAAGACGAATTCCGTCAGAAGTTTCTCAGCGAACACACCCACAGCGAAGATGAAGTGCGCTTCTTTGTCGCCGGTCAGGGGCTGTTCAGCCTGCACATCGGCGAGAACGTATATGAAGTGCTGTGCTCACAGGGCGACCTGATCAGTGTTCCGGCCAATACCCCGCACTGGTTTGATATGGGCCCGGAGCCTTCTTTTATCGCCATCCGCCTGTTCAATAACCCGGAAGGCTGGGTCGCCAACTTCACCGGCAGTGACATCGCCGATCATTTTAACCGCCTGGGCGAAGACTGAATGACACGGATTATCCTGACCGATATCGAAGGCACCACTTCATCGATTCACTTCGTCAAAGAAGTGCTCTTTCCCTACGCCGCTGAACACCTGCCAGCCTTTGTACGCAGTCATCTGGATGACGAAGCGGTTCAGGAAATCCTGTTTGAAACCGCGCGTCTGGCCTCGGTTGAGGGTGAAGCATTTGATCCGAAAAATGTTGGCCTGCTGATTGAGCGTCTGCTGGAATGGATCGCACAGGACCGCAAGGTCACGCCACTGAAAGCTCTGCAGGGCCTGATCTGGGAAACCGGCTACCGCAACGGCGATTATCAGGCGCACATGTACCCGGATGCGACGGAATACCTGAATAAATGGCACAGCGATGACATCCCGCTGTATGTCTATTCCTCGGGTTCGGTTCAGGCGCAGAAACTGTTTTTCGAATTCACCGTCGACGGGAATTTACTGCCGCTGTTTCAGGGGCATTTCGATACACTGGTCGGTGGCAAACGCGAGCCGGACTCGTACCTGAATATTCTCGGTGAACTGCAGAAGCAGCATGTGGGATTAGCCGCTGCTGATGTGTTGTTTTTATCCGACATCAAAGAAGAACTGGATGCCGCAGAACGTGCCGGTATGAAAACCTGCTGGCTGGTGCGTGAAGGTGAACTGCCGGAAATGCCAGTGCATCCTGTGGTGCGGAGTTTTGCAGACATCAACCTGTAATCCGTTTTCACAAGCCGCCTGAGTTATATTCAGCCTGACTGTTGATCCTGCATTTCTTCCCACAACACCTTCAGGTTGGGTTACGCGGCCGGTAAACGAGCCATAGCGGACCCAACCTCTCTCACAGATCAATCACTGTAAAAACGCTCAATACCCTACCGGCAGATCCGCCAGATGAAATGCGATGGCGTGAAAATGGCAGTAGGCACCAATCAGCACAAACACATGCCAGATCTCATGATGACCGAACCAGCGCGGCCAGGGGTCGGGCCAGCGGGTCACAAAAATTACTGCGCCAACTGTGTAGGCTATCCCGCCCCAGAACAACCATTGCATGGCCGCCTGCGGAATAAACTCCAGCGCCGGACCATAAGCAAACACCACCAGCCAGCCCATACCCACGTAAATCAGGGTTGAGAGCCACATGGGTGCGCTCATCCAGAATATTTTCATCAGCACACCCGCTGCTGCCAGCGTCCAGACGCTGATAAATAAGGTCCAGCCTACCGGGCCATTCAGCGGGATCAGACAGAACGGCGTGTAGCTCCCGGCAATCAGCAGAAAAATGGTCATGTGATCAATGCGCCGCAGCCAGAAAATCACATGCTCAGGCGCATGCAGCAGGTGATACACCGCACTGCTGATAAACAGCAGCAGCATGGTCGCACCAAACATCATAAAGGCAACCATGTGAATCACAGTGCCGTGCATAGCGGCCTGGGCACTGAGGATGCAGAGCGCAACAACAGAAAAAATGGCACCGGCCAGATGGGTCAGGCCGTTCATGGGTTCGCGGAAAACGGAATGCATGGAACTCGGATCTCTTAAGGTATGACTGTCAGCTTAACAGACTACCCCTCACGAATGATGACAAGACAGCTGATTCAGTGTGACAGAATCCCAGGGGGCTGGGTTCCGGTTGGCTTATCAGATAAGTCATGCAGTGAACATGAGGGATTAATCAACGGACTGCACCTGTTGCAGCTCCTCAACCACCTGATCAATGGCATCCTGCACCCAATGTGTTGCCACCACGCCCTGTATCTGCATGAGGTAAATATTCTGAAATTCTGCTTCACCCTGTTTCAGCAGCGCCCATTCATAACCAATAATGACTTGCTCATGATCCACTAATGGCAGCAACAGATCAGGATTGGTGCTGAACCTGACTGCACGGTGAAATGCAGAGCTCGGGTCATTAAACAGCGGGAACATGGTATTCCAGACCTCAGACGTCGTGTCCAGCACCTGTCCGTAGCGGGTGAGTGCGCTGCGCAGGCCGGGGCTTTCTATTTTTGCCAGAGCCCCTGAGTTAATCAATTCCAGAAATGTCGTCGACGTTGCAGGGATCACACATTCGTCCAGACTGCATCCAGATAAAGCTTCATCTGTTGCTCATCTTCCGGAGGCTCACCGGAATGGATCAGATCAATAAGAGCACCGGTTCTGCGGGCATATTCCCGGTATGTCTCCTGGCGTGGCGCGTTCTTTTTCTGTGTGTTTTTAAATTCAACCGTCAGGCGCCCAATCCACTGCGCTTCTTCCTGTCGTGCAACCCGGTCTGCATTCCAGTTACTGACCTGAATACCGATAAATACACCGAGTACCACAATCAGGAAATCCAGCCATACCGCCAGCCAGTTCTGTTCTTTGATGTGAACCATCAGGCGGCGCAGCATCATGGCTGTTGTTCCTCCTGGTAACGCTCCAGTAACTCAGCCAGCGCATCAGCCCGGGTAGCAATATCAGATGAAAAATTCGCGGCAAACATATGCATACGTCGTATCCAGCTGAGCGCAGATATCTGGGTGTCGTCATTTCTCAGCGCTGAAAAATCAAAACTTCCGATACGATAAGCGGAGTGCTGCCAGTCAACACCCAGCTGATCATCCAGGATGGTATGAGCAAAAAGTGGTGCTCCGTTACGTATCCAGAATTCCACCTGTATCCCGTCGGATTGCAGAGCGCTCTGTATGTTGAGGTCAAACTGAATCAGAGACTCCCTCAGGGTGTTATTCTGAATAACACCCAATTCACCAGATGAGATCAGTTCAACAAAGGTCGGAGAGCGCTGAATCGGAGTAAGGCGGATGAAGACCTGATTCAGATCCTCAAGTAACAGCGGCTGCTCATCCGGAAGTGGCTCGTCTGATAAAGCAGTTTGCAGAATACGTCCTGCAGCATCAGCACGTCGCTGATAGTCACGAGCATAAGCGTGCGCTTGCGACTGAATCGAACGGACATCCTCTGTCAGACGCTCCAGAACGTAGGTTTCGCGTTCCCGTTCACGACGGTTTTCATTCCACTGGGTGATCTGAAAGGCGATCAGAATACCAGCAACAACAATGACAAAGTCAAGAAACACGGCCAGCCAGTTCTGGTGTTTTACATGATCCATCATGCGACGTAGCAACATGCTGTTTCCCCCCGCGATTTATTCCGGGTCCGAATATTTATCCGAACAAAACACACCACCAGCACCCCAGTTATCTTTACAGACTTCGTCGATAATCACGTAGATGGATGCCACATCACAGCCTGCGATACGTGCCAGCTCTGAAGATAATGATTCAACGATCTCACGCTTCTGCTCAAGCGTTCTGCCTTCCCACATTTCAACGCGTATCACCGGCATATTCTTTCCCTGAAAAAATGATTAACCCGTCAGCTCAGCGTGACCTGATTCGGGCATGTTTTACTCTGCTCTATATCGGTTAAATTCTGCAGTGTGGTAGTGGCAATATTTTCCAGTGCTTCGGCCGTAAAAAATGCCTGATGGCCGGAGATCAGCACATTCGGAAACGTCAGCAGCCGGGCGAACTGATCGTCTTCGAGAATCTGACCGGATTCATCTTCAAAAAACAGGTCTGCTTCTTCTTCGTACACATCCAGGCCGAGATAGCCGATGTGTCCGGTTTTCAGATACTGAATCACGGCCTGAGTATCCACCAGGCCGCCACGACTGGTGTTGATCAGCATAACACCGGGTTTCATGGAGAGAATGGCCGCCTCGTTAACCAGATGATGCGTCGCGGTATTGAGCGGGCAATGCAGACTGATGATGTCGGATTCGCGAAAGAGCGTGGCGAGATCGGTGTATTCAACGCCACACAATTGCAGCCCGGTATTCACCGTCGGATCATACGCCAGCACCCGACAGCCGAAGCCCTGCATTATGCGGCAGAACACCGAGCCAATACGGCCGGTGCCGATCACACCGACGGTGCGGGTATTGAGGTTAAAGCCCAGCAGGCCTTCGAGGGAAAAATTATTTTCGCGTACACGGTTATAGACGCGATAGATCTTGCGGTTAAGCCCGAGAATCAACGCCACCGCATGTTCGGCAACACCATGGGGGGAATATTCCGGCACCCGTACCACAGTAATACCGAGTTCCTGTGCAGCAGCCAGATCAACGTTATTGAATCCGGCACAGCGCAGTGCGACAGTGCCGACGCCCTGATCGTGCAGGGCCTGCAGGCAGGGCCGGTCGAGCTGGTCATTCACGAAGGCACAGACGGCCTCTGCGCCCCTGGCCAATGCGGCGGAGGCCTGATTAAGGTGCGCTTCCAGAAACGTCAGTTCATGATCTGAGCCCTGATTCACCCGTTCAAAGCTGTCCCTGTCGTAGGTTTTAGCCCCGAAAAATACCACCTTCATACCCGTCCTCCTGCTGCCCTGCCAAGGAATACCCTGACAGTATGTCAGATATAGCAGCGGCTTTCAGGCCATCAGAATCAGGCCCGGTCAGGTTTGTCAGAAGGCGTAGGTCAGCCCGGCATTGATGCGTCGCCCTTCCAGCACCACGCCATAGTCATCGGTGCTGACGTTTTTGTTGGTGACGTTGTACACCCCGGCTTTCAGACGCAGATCCGGTGTGGCCGGATAGGCGACGCCAATATCGGCAAAGGCGTATTCCGGCGTGCCTTCCTCGACCGTGTTACGCCCGAGGTAGTCGGAGGTTTCGCCACGGTAATTGATGCGCCCCCAGACGTTCAGCTCACCGGCGGCGTACCAGTCGATATTTACGTTGGCCATGTGCAGCGGAATCTTATTCAACGGCTCACCGGCGAAGTCTCCGGTTTTCTGCTCCGATTCGGTGTACGTGTAATTGCCACTCAGCTTGAGGCTGTAGCCAACCCAGTAACTGACGGAAGATTCCACACCGCGCAGTTCGGCTTCATCAATGTTCTTGCGCGTGCTGAGGAAGTAATACTGATTACCACCGTATTCACAGGCGTAATTGGCGGTGTCGTCGCGGTCCACGTCCGGGCTTTCGCAGTAACGGTCTTCGGCAATCTTGTCTTTGAATTGAGTGTTGAACAACATCAGGCTGGCGGTCAGGTTGGCGGCTTTATCATCCCAGATGAATCCGGCCTCGTAGTTCACACTGGTTTCCGGTTTCAGGTCCGGGTTGCCGACGATCAGCGCGCGCGAAATCGGCGTGCCATCGGCGGTCAGGTTCGGTGAGCCACTGCCTCCGGTACCGCGGCCAAATCCGGCGGTCGCATTTGCTAATGACGGCTGCGAATAACCGGTGGAAATACCACCTTTAAAGGTCAGGCGCTCGCTGCTGTGCCAGTTCAGATAGGCGCGCGGTGACAGGTGTCCGCCGAACAGCTCGTCATCGTCGTAACGCACCCCGGTGGTCAGCCCCAGAGATTCAGCCAGCTTCCATTCTGCCTCGACAAAGACGGCGGCAATCCAGCGGTCTACGGTATCAGTGGCTCCTGCAACATTGGCGTCGAGCAGACCGTTGGTCTCGTCCACTAAGGTCTCAGTTTTGTAGCGCCCGCCCAGGGTATAGACATGACGGTCAGAGACGTAGGTCGCCTGGCTGTTGAGGGTGATGATCTCTTCTTTTTTATCGTCCGTCTGCACCCGCTCTGACAGATCCTGCTGCAGATAGGTGGTGGTGCTCAGACGGCCATAACGGCCGTTGTGACTGAGGCTGAACATCTCTTTGCTGTAGTCGTAGGCAACCGGGTCAGCATCGTCTGGCAGAGAACGTCCGGGGGCGTGATCAAACGATAATTTGGCGTAATCGTAATCAAAGCCCAGCCGGTTCTGCTCACTGACATCCCAGCTCAGGCTGGCACCCAGACTGCGGGTATCCGACTCCGGATTACTCGCGGCATTGTCATCGCCACCGGCGTAGTCGCTTTCATCCAGATGAATAAAACTGCCGGTCAGCTCCAGCCCAAGTGTGTCACTGACCAGCGGGCCACCCAGATAAAGGTCTGTGGTCCAGGTGTCGTTGCTGATGTCATTCAGGGAATGTGTGTACTGGGCGCCGAGTTCACCACCCCAGACATCCGGCGCCGCGCGGGTAATGACGTTCACCACACCGCCCATAGCTTCAGAACCATAGAGCGACGACATGGGCCCACGGATCACTTCAATACGCTCGACCATCGACAACGGCGGCAGGCCGATCTGCTTGCCACCATCTGCGCCGTTGGTATTCACCGAGCGGCCCGCCGATACCGGACGGCCATCCACCAGATACAGGGTGTAGGGGTCATCCATACCGCGGATGCTGATGTCCTGCATGTTACCGCCTCCGGTAACGAACACACCGGGGATATCCTGCACCGCATCGACAATGGAACGGTAGGATTTTTTCTCCAGCTCTTCTTTACTGATCACTGAGATCGACGCCGGTGCGTTCACGATTTTCTGCTGATAGCCCGACGCCGTTACCACATAATCATCCAGCTCAACCGGGGCGTCTTCTGTGGCTGCCTGTGCCAGAGGTGCAACGACGGTAAACAGCATCAGCGCAGCTGCACACTGAGCGGGGGAAGGGTAAAACATAATCTGACTCCGGGAGGGTGTGTGATAGCCGGACCGCCTGAAGCGGGCCGGGCTGAAGATCAGGCGCGACAATAATGCAAATGACATTGATTTGCATTAATAACAGAAAGGCGAATCAGACTGTTCCGGTGAACGGACAATCACTCAGATGTCCGGCGGGAGAAACCCGCAGAAGGGGCGCAGGTAGCGTGGGAAAAAGAAAGACGTACAGCGGACATGGCAAACAGAACAGTCCGCTGTCAGAGCGGGTTATGGCTTCTGCTCTGGTTCTGCGAACTTCATGATCACCGGCCAGCACAGACCGGCAATCAGAAAGAAGGCGCCCGTTGCAGGCACCTCTGAGACGAACATATAAACACCCGCCGCCATAAACAGTGCGGCTGTCAGCCAGTGCATTTTATTGCGCGTCACGCGCTTGCCCAGCCAGCTCATGGGGTCACTGTTCCTGAAGTGATCAGCTCAAAGCCGACCGGAGCCCCGGGCCCCAGTGGCAGGCCGAGCAGCACCCAGAACACCGTCAGCAGCACACCGGTTATCAGCATCCATACCGAGTACGGAATCATCATGGCCGTGAGTGAGCCGATACCAAAGTCTTTCTGCCAACGCTGGGCAAAAATCAGCACCAGAGGGAAGTACACCATCAGCGGTGAAATGATGTTGGTGGCGGAATCACCCACACGGTAAGTTGCCGTCGCACCTTCCGGGCTGATGCCCAATAACAACAGCATAGGTACGAGTACGGGTGCCAGCAGGGCCCATTTGGCACTGGCCGAACCGACAAACAGATTCAGAAACGCCGAGAACAGCACAATCAATCCCATCGCCAGCGGCAGCGGCAGACCACTCTGCTCAATCACATGGGCACCGTGCACGGCGGTGATCAGGCCCAGATTGGACCAGTTGAACATGGCCACAAAGTGCGCAGCAGCAAACGCCAGCACCAGATAGTAGCCCATGTCTTTCATGGATTCAGACATCATGGCCACCAGATCGCGGTGGTCTTTGATGGTGCCGGCAGCTTTACCGTAGGCCCAGCCGGATGCCAGAAACAGAATAAAAAACCCAGCAACCAGGGATTTGAAAAACGGCGTGGCAGTGACGTACCAGGGCTGGCCATCCACGGCGGTTTCGTCATTCAGCAGCGGCGTGCCCGGGCCAAAGGTCATCAGCAGCCAGGCCACAACCACACCCAGAATCGCATACCCGGCCCAGCGCAGACCTTTCTTCTCAACGTCGGTCAGCGGCTTGTCTTCTTCAGCATTACCAACAGCACCGTGCTCTGCACCCGGCGTCCACTTGTCCAGACGTGGCTCAATGACTTTATCTGTCACGTACCAGATCACTGGCAGATAAATCACCAGCAGCGCGATAATGAAGTACCAGTTACCGGCGATGTTCATTGACCAGCCAGCGTCAATCTGAGAGGCATCCATGGAGGCTTCGGTAATACCGAACAGCAGCGCATCCAGCTGACCCGGCGTCACGTTGGCCGAGAAACCACCGGATACCCCGGCAAAACCGGCCGCGATACCCGCCAGCGGATGACGCCCGGCCGCTGCGTAAATAAACGCCGCCAGTGGAATCATCACCACGTAACCGGCATCTGCCGCGTGGTTGGAGAGCATGGCCACCAGAGCAACCACTGGTGTCAGCAATGTGGTCGGCGCATTGCGCATGGCCTGACGGATACCGCTGGCAAACAGACCGGAACGCTCTGCCACACCGGCGCCCAGCATCACCACCAGCACATAACCCAGCGGGTGGAAGTGCGTGAAGGTGGCGGGCATTTCCGTCCAGAGTTTTTTGATGTTATCCCCTGAGAGCAGGCTCTGAGCCTCAATCAGCAGCGGTGAGCCATCGGCTGCCAGCTGTGTCGGATGCAAGGCTGAAACGCCGGTGAAGGCGCAGATGAGCGACACACCGATCAGACCGAGAATCAGATAAAAGAAAATAAATACCGGATCGGGCAATCCATTACCGACGCGCTCTACAAAGCCGAGAAAACCTTTCTGGCCAGATCCGGAGGAATTGGGGTTGGCGTTCGCCGTCATCAGAACTCCTGCAACTGCGGATAATTATTGTTCTGCCACCTTAAGGAAGCCGGGCGGCACAGGCAACAGGGATTGGCCGCTCTGAAGGGTGAGTTAAAGTATGTTCAGCTATCCCGGCCAGCCAATCATCCCGCATCTTTTTATTCCGACACCGGTTGGCCATGAAAAAAGCAAAAAAAAACCCGGCGGGGGCCGGGCAAAAGAAGGAATGCAATATTCCGTGGAGAACTATTTAAGATATTGCGCATGAAAGCGCAGATGATCTTCGATAAAACTCGAGATGAAAAAGTAGCTGTGGTCGTAGCCTTCGTGCTGGCGCAGAGTCAGCGGGTAACTGGTTTCTGCAGCAGCGGCTTCGAGGGTTTCCGGCTTCAGCTGTTCCTCAAGGAAGCTGTCCGCCAGGCCCTGATCCACCAGCATCGGCAGCTGGATCTGAGCTTTTTTCATCAACTCGACTGAGTCGTATTTTTCCCACAGGGTACGGTCATCTCCCAGATAACGGCGCAGCGCCTTGTCACCCCAGGGGCAGTCCAGCGGATGACAGATAGGGCTGAACGCCGAAATGGAACGGTAACGCCCCGGGTTTTTCAGACCAATGGTGATCGCACCGTGGCCACCCATGGAATGACCACTGATGGCACGGGCCGCGGTAACCGGGAATTCTGCTTCCACAATTTCCGGCAGCTCATTCACCACATAATCGTACATGCGGTAGTTTTTATCCCAGGGAGCCTGCGTGGCATTCAGGTAAAAACCGGCACCATGGCCAAAGTCATACGCTCCGTCCGGATCATCCGGCACACCGTCACCACGCGGGGAAGTATCCGGCATAATCAGAGCTATACCGAGATCCGATGCCAGACGCTGGGCCCCGGCTTTCTGGGTAAAGTTTTCATCGGTACAGGTCAACCCGGAGAGCCAGTAAAGCACGGGCACCGGGCGGGATTCCGCCTGTGGCGGCAGAAATACGCCGAAGCGCATTTCACAGCCGAGCACATCCGAATCGTGCGTGTACTGCAGTTGACGGCCGTCAAAGCAGCGGTATTCACTGATCTTTTTCATCGGCCCCATCCTCAGTAATGAATGACACTGCGGATGCTTTTCCCTTCGTGCATCAGGTCAAAGGCTTCGTTGATCTGATCCAGCGGCATGGTATGCGTGATAAAGTCGCTGAGTTTGAACTCACCGGCCAGGTAACGCTCAACGTAATCCGGCAGCTCAGAACGGCCCTTCACGCCACCAAAGGCACTGCCACGCCAGACGCGGCCAGTCACCAGCTGGAACGGACGGGTAGAGATTTCCTGCCCGGCACCGGCCACACCGATGATCACAGACTCACCCCAGCCTTTGTGACAGCATTCCAGAGCGGAACGCATCACGTTCACGTTGCCGATACACTCGAACGAGTAATCGACACCGCCGTCGGTCAGCTCAACGATCACGTCCTGAATCGGCTTGTCGTAGTTTTTCGGGTTGATGCAGTCAGTGGCACCCAGCTTGGTCGCCAGTTCAAACTTGGACTCATTGATATCAATGGCGATAATGCGCGAGGCCTTGGCCATGGTCGCACCGATAATGGCCGACAGACCGATACCACCGAGACCGAAAATGGCAACCGTAGCGCCCTCTTCCACCTTGGCCGTATTCATCACCGCACCCATACCTGTGGTAACACCACAGCCAAGCAGACAGACTTCTTCCAGCGGGGCTTCCGGGTTGACCTTGGCCAGAGAGATTTCCGGCAGAACCGTGTACTCAGAGAAGGTCGAACAGCCCATATAATGGAAAATCGGCTCACCCTTGCAGGTAAAACGGGTGGTACCATCCGGCATCAGACCTTTACCCTGAGTGGCACGTACGGCCTGACACAGGTTGGTTTTGCCAGACAGACAGAACTTACACTTGCCACACTCGGCGGTGTACAGCGGAATCACGTGATCGCCCGGCTTCAGGCTGGTCACGCCCTCGCCAACCGATTCAACAATACCGCCGCCCTCATGACCGAGGATGGCAGGAAAAATACCTTCCGGATCATCACCGGACAGTGTGAAAGCATCCGTGTGGCAAACGCCGGTAGCGACGATTTTCACACGCACCTCACCAGCTTTCGGCGGGGCAACCTGTACCTCTTCGATCGACAGAGGCTCTCCGGCTTTCCAGGCAATGGCAGCGCGGCAGGTAATGGTCTCAGACATGCAATACTCCTGAAATTAATTCGTAGGAAGCATTGTAGTTCGTTACCAGATAGAGATAATCTGGGTAAATATAAAATCACTGTTACATATAGGTAATAATGAGTCTTTGGCAGGGTGTGAGTGAATTTGTCGCCGTCGCGGACGCCCAGAGCTTCACCCGCGCAGCTGATCATCTGGACATTTCCACCGCTCAGGTGAGCCGTCAGGTGCGTATGCTGGAAAAACGTCTCGGTACCGACCTGCTGTACCGTACAACCCGCCGCGTGCACCTGACCGAAGCCGGGCAACTCTATTATCAGTCGTGCCGTCCGCTGCTTGAGGCCCTCAACGATGCCGGGCACGCCGTGCAGCAGCTGCAGAGTGTGCCACAGGGTCTGATCCGCCTGACCGCGCCGGTCACCTGGGGGGAGCGACATCTCACCGTTCTGCTCAACGACTTCCTGCTGCAGTACCCGGACATCCGCCTCTATTGTGAGCTGACCAACGAAAAGCTCGACCTGATCGCCGATGACTATGACCTTGCCATCCGCCTTGGACGCGCCGACACCCCGCAGCTGATTGCCCGCCGCCTGAGTGGCCGCTTTCTCAACACCTGCGCCTCGCCGGAGTATCTGGCTCGCTGGGGCACGCCCCGGGCCCTGTCGCAGCTGGCCGGTCATAACTGTCTGATGGGCACACTCGACTACTGGCGCTTCCGGGACGACAGCGGGGAGCGTATGCTCAGGATTCAGGGACGCCTGCGCTGCAACAGTGGCAGCGCATTACTCGATGCCGCATTGCGGGGGCTCGGAATTATCCAGCTGCCCGATTACTATACCCGTGAGCATCTGGAGCGCGGTGAGCTGATTGAAATACTCACTGACTACGCTCCCGACGAAGAAGGAGTCTGGGCCTTGTATCCGCCCGGCCGCCAGCTGTCACCGAAAATACGTATCCTGCTGGATTTTTTAACCGAACGGCTCTGACCGGTGGCCGGAACCCGGTGGCCGGAACCCGGTGGCCGGAACCCCGACAGCGGAGATCTGTCTTCCCTGCAGCCCCAAACTACATGACCAAGAGAGAACGCCATGCTGTCTGATAAACCCCACCTTGAACTCTGCAACCTGACTTTCGCGCAATACAGCCAGATCAAGCAGATGATGGATGAAGCCTATCCGGAACTCGGCGGCGCCTGGCCAGAGCACACCATCCAGCGTCTGATTGAAGAATTCCCGGAAGGCCAGATCGGTGTCGTCGACGGCGATGAATTGGTCGGCATCGCGCTCGCAGTACAGGTGGATTATCAGCGTTTTTCCAACCCCCACACCTACGAAGACATCGTCGACAGCAACGACAACGTCTTCAATAATCCGGAAGGTAACGCGCTCTACGGTCTGGATGTCGTTATCCGTAAATCGCACCGGGGCATGCGGATTGGCCGCCGTCTTTACGATGCACGGAAAGAACTCTGCCGTCAGTACAATTTCCGCGCGATTCTGGCCGGTGGCCGTATCCCGAGTTACCACACTTACCGCAATGAAATGACCCCGGCGGAATTCATCGGTAAAGTCGCCGCCAAAGAGATTTACGATCCGATTTTAACCTTCCAGTTATCCAACGATTTTCAGGTCACGCGACTGCTGAAAAAATATCTGCCGGAAGACGAAGAATCCAGCGGTTACGCCACCCTGCTGGAGTGGAACAACATCTTTTATGAACCCACGGATACAGTTCTGGATTTCCGCAAAACCACCGTGCGAATCGGAGCCGTACAATGGCAGATGCGTACCGTTCAATCGGTTGAGGAACTGCTGAAACAGGTCGAGTATTTCGTCGATACTGTCTCCGATTATCAGTGTGACTTCATTCTTTTTCCGGAATTTTTCAACGCGCCATTAATGGGGCTGTGTGAAGAAACCTCACAGACAGAAGCCATCCGCTTTTTAGCCGGATTCACCGACCAGATCCGCGATGCCATGTCGCGTATGGCGGTGGAATACAACGCCAATATCATCACCGGCTCCATGCCACTGAACGAAGACGGCAGCATTTATAACGTGTCTTACCTCTGCCACCGCAGCGGTAAAGTGGATGAGCAGCGCAAAATACATATTACTCCGCATGAGAAAAATGACTGGGTCATTAAAGGCGGAAACCAGATCGGTGTCTTTGAGACCGACGCCGGTAAAGTCGGTATTCTCATCTGTTACGACGTGGAATTCCCTGAACTGCCTCGCATCATGTCGGAACAGGGCATGGAAATTCTGTTCGTGCCTTTCTGGACCGACACCAAAAACAGCTACCTGCGCGTACGCCACTGTGCCCAGGCCCGCGCCATTGAAAATGAATGCTACGTGGTGATTGCCGGCAGCGTCGGTAACCTGCCGGAAGTAGAAAGCCTCGACGTACAGTACAGCCAGTCTGCGGTACTGACACCGTCTGACTTCCCCTTCCCGCACGATGCCGTACTGTCAGAAGCCACCGCCAATACTGAAATGCTGCTGTTCTCGGATCTCGACATGGATAAGCTGAAAATCCTCAACAGCGAAGGCTCTGTCAGAAACCTGAAAGATCGCCGTAAAGATCTCTATGATATTGTGGTGAAGAAATAAGGGTGCCCCTGATTCTCCGGCCTGTGACCTCGCTCCCAAGCCGGAAGAAAAATGAACAATGCAGGGTGCGCACTGCGCACCCTACGGAACTGAACGTTCGCCGTAATGACCCCCGGGATATTGTGGGGAAGAAATAACCACAGACTGCCAGGCCACGGAGTCTCTGTTCGTCATCCCGTGCTTTAAGCACGGGATCCATACCATTCTGAATTCCTGTCCTGCAGAACTTCCGCAGTCAATAAACACCGGAGAGCCTTATGCCAGCCCGCCAGCACCTGATCAGCACAGCCACCTTAACCGTGCTGCTGTCGCTGGCATCCTCACAGGCTCTGTCTGAAGACTCAGACAATACACCGCTGTCCTTCGTTGTGGTCGGCGACATGCCCTACAGCACCGCCGAAGAAGACGCTCTCAACGGCCCCATTTTCGCAGCCATTCAGACCTCGAAAACGCCTCTGCTGATTCACGTGGGCGATATCAAGTCCGGTGGTGATTCCTGCTCAAAAACCTTTTTTGAAATGCGTCACCGTCAATTGCTGAACCTGCTGCCCGGCCGTACCGTATACACACCCGGTGACAATGAATGGACCGACTGCGACCGCCTTACTCTGACACACCCGGTTTCTGAACTGGAAATGCTCGACGAAGTGCGCCAGCAGATCGTCCGGGATATGCCCGATTATCCCGCAGACTGGCACCTCAGAACCCAGCCCGGTTATCCGGAAAACAGCCTCTGGCAGCTGCACAATACCCAGTTTGTCACCCTGCATCAGACCGGTACCAGCAACGGCCGCGTACAGATCCTAAAGAGCGATGAAGCAGACACCCTGAATCAGGTCGCAGCACGCGACTCCGCCAACCTCAGCTGGCTCACCCTAGCGTTTGAAAACGCCCGTAACAGCGCAGCAGACGCCCTCATCGTCAGCCATCATGCCGATATCACTCAGGTGAAATACAAAGATGTCGCCTGCAGCTCTGGCAATCCGCGGGAGTGCGACCCCTATCTGGCCTACCGCCAGCGCCTCAGCGAACTTGCCGCAGACTTCAAAGACGCCAGCGGCCAATTAAAACCGGTGCTTGTGATTCATGGCGACACCCACGAATACTGCATGGCAAAGGATATGGACGGCGAAAATATCTGGCGCCTGAACGCCTGGGGTGACTTCAAAGTACCGGCAGATGCCACACGGGTTGAGGTGAAGGCAGAAGATAAAGAAGCACCTTTCTCAGTTAAGACCCTGGTGCATGGGTTCACGCCGGAGGGGTGTTAGAGCTCATATCAGCCGGAGAACGACAGAAGCCAGAAACGGGCAAGCCAGATTTAAGTGTGCCCTCGGTTGCACACGAAGTGATATCCAACCCAATAAAAAAGAGCCCCGCAGGGCTCTTTTTGAATCAACATCAGCGTCTGCAATCAGATACTGAAGCTGTGACGCAGAACGATGGTCTCTTCGCGGTCAGGGCCGGTGGAGATGATATCGATCGGTGCTTCAATGGCGTCTTCAATAAAGCGGATGTAGGCACGGGCGTTGTCCGGCAGGTCGGCCATGCTGCGTGCGCCGAAAGTCGTTTCCTTCCAGCCCGGCAGGTCTTTGTAGACCGGTTTGATTTTGCAGAACTGGTCGGCACTGGCCGGGACGTTCAGGCGGTTGCCGTTCTCGTCTTCATAACCCACACACACGCGGATGGTGTCCAGACCGTCGAGCACGTCGAGCTTGGTCAGACAGATGGTGTTGATGGAGTTCACACGGATGGAGTGCTTCACCAGCATGGCATCGAACCAGCCACAACGGCGTGCACGGCCGGTGGTGGTGCCTTTTTCGTTACCTTTTACCGACAGATGCTCGCCGACTTTGTCGAACAGTTCGGTCGGGAACGGGCCTGAGCCTACGCGGGTGGTGTAGGCTTTGGTGATCCCCAGGATCTGGTCCAGATACAGCGGGCCGACGCCGGAACCGGTCGCGACACCACCGGCGGTGGTGTTGGATGAGGTTACGAACGGGTAGGTACCGTGGTCGATGTCCAGCAGTGTGCCCTGGGCACCTTCGAACATGATGTCACCGCCGCTCAGGCGCACGCTGTGCACCAGATCGACCGCGTCTACAACGATGTCTTTGATCTGTGCCGCCCAGTCCAGTGCCGCAGCCAGTGTGTCTTCATAGCTGACCGCATCCACACCGTAGTAATTGGTGAGTACGAAGTTATGGTATTCCATCACTTCTTTCAGCTTGTCGGCAAATTCCGGCTGGTACATGTCACCAACGCGCAGACCGCGACGGCTGACCTTGTCTTCATACGCCGGGCCGATACCGCGGCCGGTAGTACCGATTTTGTCGTTGCCGCGTTTGATTTCACGGGCCTGGTCCAGTGCCGCGTGGTACGGCATGATCAGCGGACAGGCGTGGGAAACACGCAGACGCTCCATCACAGGTACGCCACGGGCTTCCAGTGCGTTAATTTCTTTCAGCAGTGCATCCGGCGCCAGTACCACACCGTTACCAATCACGCAGGTCACGCCATCACGCAGGATACCGGACGGGATCAGGTGCAGTGCGGTTTTTTCACCGTTGATCACCAGTGTATGACCGGCGTTATGGCCGCCCTGAAAACGTACGACGGCGGCTGCTTTTTCGGTCAGCAGGTCAACGATTTTACCTTTCCCTTCGTCACCCCACTGGGTGCCGAGGACAACAACATTTTTACCCATGGTGTTTGTTCCCAATTATCAGGCGGAAGTCAGCTGCCACTGACCATCAATAAGTTGCAGACGCTGATCGCAGGGGATGTCGTCTTCATTCAGTTGTACCAGCACGCGTTTGCCTTCGCTGCGCAGCTGCTGGATGGTCTGCCACAGTGCCGGGTCATCCGACACCGGGGCAGATACGCAAAGTTTTTCACCGGCGTTGCGCTGACCAAGGCGCGCCAGCACCTTGAGGTCAGCACTGAAACCGGTGGCCGGACGGGCACGGCCGAACACCGCACCAGTTTCGTCGTAACGGCCACCCTGTGCTACGGCATCGCCATAACCGGGGACATACGCCGCAAACACCAGACCCGTATGGTAATCATAGCCGCGCAGTTCGGTCAGATCACAGGTCATGCTGATCTCCGGAAAGCGCTGACTCAGACGGTCAGTCACTTCACGGAGGTAACCAATTTCTTCAGCGGTATCCGGTACCAGCCCCTGAAGTTCGTTCAGACGCTCTTTCAGTGAAGCGGTACTGCCCTGCAGATCCGCCAGCACAGAGAAGGCCTGAATCAGGGTCTGATCAGACAGATTCGTTTTCAGCCAGCCGCGGGTGTCACTGCTGCAACGCAGCTTCAACAGATCCGACAGTTCATTCAGCTGGCTGTCAGTCAGTTCTGCTGCTGACGCCAGAATGCGGAACAGGCCAACATTGCCGATATCCAGGTGCACACTGCTGATGCCACTCTGTTCGAGCAGACTCAGCATCACGCTGATGATCTCAACATCCGCACGGATGCCCGCTTCGCCATAAAGTTCGGCGCCGATCTGGGTCGGCGTGCGGCTGGCCAGCAGTGAACCCGGCTTGGTATGGAACACTGTCCGGCAGTAGCTCAGGCGGCTGATGCCCTCCGGTGCCAGACTGTGAGCATCGATACGGGCAACCTGTGGCGTGGTATCGGCGCTCAGCCCCATCAGGCGGCCGGACAGCTGGTCAGTCACCTTGAAGGTTTTCAGATCCAGATCTTTGCCGGTGCCGGTCAGCAGGGAATCGAGATATTCCAGTGCTGGCGGGATGACCAGGTCATAACCGCAGTTATCCAGGTAATCCAGCAGGTGGCGGCGAAGTTGTTCGATACTTCTGGCCTGCGGTGGCAGAATTTCATCAATACCATCCGGCAACAGCCAGCGGTCGGCGTTTGTCATCTTCCAGCCTCAGGGCCTGCGTGCAGACGCAGACTCAATTGTTAATCAGATAAAGCAGGGCCAGCCCGATCAGCATACTGCTGAGACCCATCATCCGCATGGTGCGGTTGTCGGTTCTGGCCAGCATGGCGACCATACGCCGCCAGCGCGAAGGATACAGGAAAGGCAGAATGCCTTCGATGATAAATACCAGGCTGATGGCCAGTGCCAGCTCATGCCAGAGATCGGTGTTCAAAGAATGCCCCTGTGCCCTGTGTCACCGGCCCGCAGTACCGGCATACCGGCGAACAGACCGCACAAAAAAACCGGGACATCTGCCCGGTTTCTGTGATTTTACCAAAGCCGCACCCGAATGGGTACATTCAGGGGCGGCTGCTGACGCAGTTACTTGCCTTTCGCGTCCTTCAGGTAGCGGAAGAAGTCGCTGTCAGGCTCCAGCAGCAGCATGTCGCCACTGTTGAAGGTCTCGGTGTAGGCCTTGAGACTGCGGGTAAAGGAATAGAACTCCGGGTTTTTATTGAAGGCCGAAGCATAGATACCTGCCGCTTCAGCGTCCCCTTCACCACGGATGCGCTCGGCATCACGGTAAGCTTCGGCTTCGATGACGGTCTTCTGACGGTCGGCGTCCGCTTCGATCCCTTCCGCCAGCTCTTTACCCTGCGAACGGATCTCACGGGACTCACGGCCACGTTCCGCCGACATACGGTCATAGACGTTGTTGCTCAGCTCGTCCGGCAGGTCAATGGCCTTAACGCGCACGTCCAGCACTTCGATGCCCAGTTCAAACTGAGTTTCGGTATTCAGCTGGGCGGTGAGCTTGGTCATCAGCTGATCACGCTCACCGGAAACAACCTCATACATACTGCGCGCGGCGATTTCATCACGCAGGCCTTTGTTGACCAGGTTTTCCAGCAGGGCTTCGGCACGGCGACGGTCACCGGATGAGGCCTGGTAGTAAGCCCGCACGTCTTTAATGCGCCATTTGGCATAGGAATCGACGATCACGTATTTCTTACCGGACGTCAGGAAACGCTGCGGATTGGTATCCAGCGTCAGGACCCGGGCATCAAAGCGTTTCACGGTTTCCATGAAAGGCACCTTCCAGTCGAGACCCGGTGACATGTCGGCATCCACGATCTGACCGAATTTCAGTTTGATGGCACGTTCAGTTTCTTTAACGATCACCAGCGACTGACTCAGTGCCAGGACAATAACGGCAACCGCAATCAGAAAACTTAATACTCTGGCAGACATTAACGACCCTCCCGGCGTGTGGTGCTGGTTGAATTCTGACGGGCGCGCAGTTCACTCAGAACCTGATCGGTCAGACGCGAAATATCACTCTGGCTCATAGCACCGGCCTGTCCGCTGACGGTCTGCACCTGACGGGTCAGCTGATCCAGAGGCAGATACATCATGTTGTTACCACCCTCGACATCCACCAGGACTTTGGACGACCTTGTGTACACTTCTGTGATGGCATCAATGTACAGACGCTCACGGGTCACCTGCGGCGCCTTGTTGTATTCGGTCAGCAGCTTCTCGAAACGTTCCGCTTCACCTTCCGCGCGGGCTATCACTCGGTCTTTGTAGGCGCGGGCTTCTTCCATCTGACGCTGGGCACGACCACGGGCCTCAGGTACCACGGAGTTGGCGTAGGCTTCGGCATCGTTGATGTAGCGGTCTTTATCCTGCTTGGCGCGCTGCACATCGTCGAACGCTTCTTTCACAGCCGCAGGCGGTGTGGCGCCCTTGATGTTGGCGTTGGTCAGCGTGATACCGGTTTCGTATTCATCCAGGTAATTCTGCAGACGGGCTTTTACGCCTTCGGCGAGAACCACACGTCCTGTGGTCAGGATCAGGTCCATTTCGGTCGAACCGACTTCATGACGCAGCGCGCTTTCCGCAGCAGAAGCCAGACTGGCTTCCGGGTTTTCCACACGCAGAGCGTACGACACAGGATCAGTCACACGGTACTGAACGTTGAGCTGCACTTCGACGATGTTCTCGTCTTCGGTCAGCATGCTTTCACGCAGTTCAGTTTCGCGCACACGGGTGGCGTTCACTTTGATCACATCTTCAATGATCGGAATGCGGAAACGCAGACCCGGCATTTCAGTACGTTCGTACTTACCGGTACGCAGGACCACACCACGCTCCTGTTCATCCAGGGTGTAGACGGAACTCAGGGCCAGGAAGACAGCGCCGACAATGGCGAGGACGATTATGAAGCCCCAGAAACCACCGTCGCCGTTACCGGACGGTTTATTACCACCGAACATAGAACCGAGTTTATCCAGCAGTTTACGGATGGCTTCATCCAGATCCGGTGGCTGATTTCCGCCGCCACCATTATTATTGTTCCCACGGTTTTTATTTCCCCAAGGGTCCTTGGGGTTATTTCCCCCAGGCTCATTCCAGGCCATATTTTACTCCAGCCGTGTGCAAGTCTGTTCTGGCCTGATGCATCTTCCAGGCCGGGTCGGTGAGCATGATAGCCCATTTCAGAGTGAGGGACAGCCCGGATTTCCCGGGTTCCGGGACCTGTTCCCGGTGAGACGCGCTCACCAGGGATCAGACGGGACGCTGATAAAACGTTCTTCTCGGACACCGGCACGGGCCAATACCCGGCGGAAGTCCTGCAGCTGCATCCTTACCTGTAATTTCATGCCGCCATCATCCCCGAAAGTTTCCTCGCGGACAGCTCCTTCTTCGTAAAGAAGTGCACGCAGGCGGGCATCGTCCGGATTGAGGCTGAGGTCGGCTTCAAACAGTTCCTGCCCCAGCAGGCCGGCAATGCCTTCAAGCAGGCCACTGAAGCCCTGTTGTTCGCGTGCCGATAACCACACCACCGCCGGGTCGCCATGTTCATTGCAGTCCAGGCGGGCCTGTGCGGCCGGGATCAGATCAATTTTGTTGTACACCCTCAGCTGCGGCAGCGCATCGGCACCGATTTCACGCAGTACCTTTTCCACTTCACGGATATTGCCATCACGTTCCGGGCTGGCGGCATCGATCACGTGCAGCAGCAGATCGGCTTCAGCGGCTTCCTGCAGAGTGGCACGGAATGCCTCAACCAGTTTATGCGGCAGATGACGGATAAAACCCACCGTATCGGCCAGCACCACTTCACCCAGATCCGGCACCTGCAGACGGCGCAGAGTCGGATCGAGGGTAGCGAACAGCTGGTCAGCCGCGTACACCTCTGACGTGGTCAGGGCATTAAACAGGGTGGATTTACCGGCGTTGGTATAACCAACAATTGCAACAGTCGGTACTTCGGAGCGCTTACGCGCACGGCGGTTAAGATCGCGCTGAGCGCGGACTTTCTCGAGTCGGGCATTAATATTTTTTACCCGTTCACGCAGCAGACGACGGTCGGTTTCAAGCTGGGTTTCCCCCGGGCCACGCATACCGATACCGCCCTTCTGACGCTCAAGGTGAGTCCAGCCGCGGATAAGGCGGGTCGACTGATGTTCCAGCTGCGCCAGTTCAACCTGCAACTTACCTTCGTGGGTACGCGCACGCTGGGCAAAAATATCGAGAATCAGACCGGTACGGTCAAGCACACGCGCCTGCAGCTCACGCTCCAGGTTACGTTCCTGACTGGGAGAGAGGGCGTGGTTGAAAATCACCAGCTCAGCGCCGTGCAGACGCAGCGCAGCGGCGACGTCTTCGACTTTGCCTTTGCCGATAAAAGTCCGGGTGTCCGGGGTTACCCGGCGGGTGGTTATCAGATCGACGGGGTCCGCACCGGCAGAAATCACCAGTTCACGGAACTCGTCCAGGTCTTCACGGTTGTCGCCTTCCGGAAAATCCACGTGGACCATAACCACAGCTTCATTTCCGGAATCCGGACGTTCAAAGAACAATTAATTGGCTCCGGAGATTACTCGCTGTCGCTCTCGGTACCGAGGTCTGACGGCGTCAGACGGACATTCCGCGAAGGCACTACAGTAGAAATAGCGTGCTTATAAACCATCTGGGATACAGTATTTTTCAGCAGAATAACGAACTGATCGAACGACTCGATCTGTCCCTGCAGCTTGATACCGTTGACCAGGAAGATGGATACAGGGACACGTTCCTTGCGCAACTGATTGAGATAAGGGTCTTGTAATGACTGCCCTTTTGACATGATTTACTCCTGATACGGAAGTAGCCATCCAATACAGGGATGGTGATAAAAAGAAGAAAAGCCCCAAAACAGCCCGGAGAAATTTTTATTCAGACTGTCACAAATATGACGCGTCAGTACGAAACAAGTCCCAAGTCAGGCCGATGCGCTAAATATGGCCTTGACCGCAGGTATTTTCAAGGTATTTCGCAATATATCGGGATCATCTGTGTCGAGCCAGTGTAAATCAGGCCAGCTGCGCAGCCAGGTAATCTGACGTTTTGCCAGTTGCCGGGTGGCGGCAATGCCCTTCTCCACCATCTCATCGTAGCCGTATTCGCCATCGAGATAATCCCATACCTGACGGTAGCCGACACAACGCATGGACGGCAGATTTTTATGCAGGTCGCCACGTTCGCGCAGAGCCTGAACCTCGCTGACAAAGTTCTGCCCCAGCATGTCACGGAAGCGCTGCTCAATACGCTGATGCAGACGCTTCCGGTCCGGCGGACAGACCGCCAGATTGACCACCTGATACGGTAAGGATTCACTCTGTTGCTCAGCCCAATGCTCAGTCAGGGTTTTACCCGAGACCAGATACACTTCCAGTGCGCGCTGGATACGTTGCGAATCCATCGGTTTTAACCGCCGCGCCGCCTCCGGATCCACCTCTGCAAGACGCGCATGCATCGCTGGCCAGCCGTCACGCAGTCCGTCTTCGAGTAATTGCGCACGCAGGGACTCATCAGCTTCGGGCAGGTCAGCGGAGTCATCACGCAGGAATTTAAAGTACATCATCGTGCCGCCCACCAGCAGCGGAATGCGACCAGAGGCGGTAATGTCCGCCATTTCCCGCAGTGCGTCTCTGCGGAATGTCGCGGCGGAATAGGCCTCCGCCGGATCAATCAGGTCGATCAGGCGGTGCGGCGCCTGCGCCAGCAGGGCGGCATCGGGCTTGGCGGTGCCTATGTCCATGTCTTTATAAATCAGCGCCGAATCAACACTGATGATGTCGCACGGGTAGTGCTTCACCAGCTCCAGCGCCAGGGCGGTTTTACCGGAGGCGGTCGGCCCCATAAGGAAGATGGCCGGTGGCAGGAGGTTTGTTTCCATCAACGCCCCCGCAGGAAGAGCTTGTCCAGCTCGGCCATGGTCATCTGTGTCCAGGTCGGGCGACCATGATTGCACTGCCCGGAACGTTCGGTGACTTCCATATCCCGCAGCAATGCGTTCATTTCCGGAAGCGTCAGACGACGGTTGGCACGGACGGAACCGTGGCAGGCCATGGTCGACAGCAGTTCATTACGGTGGGCTTCAAGCCGGTCGGAGCTGCCATGTTCCATCAGATCGCCGAGCATGTCCGTGATCAGTTGTGGCGCAGAAGCCTGCTGCAGTAAGACCGGTATCTGGCGGATGATCAGACTCTCCGGCGATGTACGCGCCAGCTCAACCCCGAGTTTGCGGAATTCGTCGGCGTATTCTTCTGCGGTATCGGCCTCACGCTCACTGACGTGCAGGGTTTCCGGGACCAGTAAGGGCTGGCTCTGCACCCCCTGATCGTCCAGCGCCGCTTTCAGACGCTCGTAAGTGATGCGTTCATGCGCGGCGTGCATATCCACCACCACCAGACCGTGGGCGTTCTGCGCCAGAATATAGATGCCGTGCAGCTGGGCAATGGCAAAGCCAAGCGGCGGCATATCGGCCTGTGCGCTCTCAGGTAATGGCTGCGGTGCACGCATCTGACCATAGTTCTGCATCTGCTCCGCAACGTCCCCGCGAGCGGGTTTTGCCGGAGCACTGTAAGAAGGGCTGTAAGGTTGCCTTTCCGGCGTTGCATTGGCCGCCTGCCAGTCGAGCCGCTCCTGCTGGCGGAACTCACCCGCCTGAACCCCGCTGACGGATGGCGCAGGCGGTGACTGAAGCCCCTGACTGAAACCATCAGCACCTGTGCTTTCCGTGACGGTCGCATCAGGGCGCACTTCGGCCAGGGCCCGGTGCAGGCTGCGGAACAGAAAGTCGTGCACCAGACGGCCATCGCGGAAACGCACTTCGTGTTTGGTCGGATGCACGTTCACATCGACCAGACGCGGGTCGAGCCAGAGATACAGCACAAACGCCGGATGACGGCCGTGATACAGCACATCGCGGTAGGCCTGTTTGATGGCGTGCGCCACCAGCTTGTCACGCACTACCCGGCCGTTCACAAAAAAGTACTGCATGTCCGCCTGCGAGCGTGAAAAGGTCGGCTGACCGACCCAGCCCTGCAGCTGCAGTCCCGCGGCTTCGGTGTCGATGTGTACCGCGCTGTCGATAAAATCCGGGCTGAGCAGGGTCGCCACGCGCTTTTCTTTATCGATGGTGCGCTCGGCCGGGCGCAGGGAATGAATCACGCGGCCGTTGTGACGCAGGCTGAAGGCGACGTCGTAGCGGCTCAGCGCCAGGCGTTTCAGGCCTTCTTCCAGATGACTGAATTCGGTTTTTTCAGTCCGCAGGAATTTGCGCCGTGCAGGCGTATTGAAGAACAGATCACGCACTTCCACCGTGGTGCCCACCGGGTGTGCCGCCGGGCTGACCGATGCCTGCATATCGCGCCCCTCGGTCTGTACCTGCCAGGCTTCATCGGCCCCGGATTCGCGAGAGGTCAGCGTCAGGCGGGTTACGGAGCTGATACTGGCCAGTGCCTCACCCCGGAAGCCCAGTGTGCCGACAGCCTCAAGATCATCCAGTGTGCCTATTTTACTGGTGGCATGACGACTCAGCGACAGCGGCAGATCGTCTTTGCCGATACCATGACCGTCATCACGGATACGCAGCAGCTTGATGCCACCCTGTTCGACGTCCACATCGATGTGGCGGGCACCGGCGTCGAGGGCATTTTCCACCAGTTCTTTGAGAATATTCGCCGGTCTCTCGACCACTTCGCCCGCCGCAATCTGGTTGGCAAGCCGTGGGGAGAGAATATGAATTCTGTTCATGCTGTTCCACAGGTCGTGGCGCTGTCCGGAATGGCTCCGCAACAACGCCTGAGCGTTATGAGCTCGGAATCCGGAGCTTCTGGCCGATTTTCAGAACATCCGAATGCAGGCTGTTGATGTCGCGCAGGTACTGAACTTCCAGACCGTTGCGGACCGCCAGCTCCGACAGGGTGTCACCGCTGCGCACCACATATTCAGTGAACTGCGATGCGGCCTTCTGTCGCGCGGCGACCATGGTACCGGCCGGAGGGTGCTGATAAAAATAGTCTTTGATACCGGTAAAAATGGCACGTGCCATCTTCTGCTGATACGTTCTGGTGTTCAGCTGCCGGGCTTCATCCGGATTGGAAATAAAACCGGTCTCCACCAGCAGCGCTGGCATATCCGGCGACTTGAGTACCACGAAAGCGGCTTCTTCCACGTTTTTTTTGTGCAGGCGGCTGATTTTCCCCATTTCCCCGAGAATCTCATCGCCGACCGCCACACTGGCGCTGCGTTTGGCCGTCATCGACAGGTCCAGCAGGGTCATGGCCAGATGATCTTCGCGGTCGCCGATACTGACGCCGCCGATCAGGTCAGAGGCGTTTTCTTTGTCCGCCAGATAACGTGCCGCTTCCGAGGTCGCTCCCCGGTCGGACAGCACATACACAGAGCTGCCGTTGGCACTCGGGTGTTTAAAGGCATCGGCGTGCACTGACACAAAAAAGTCGGCGTTCACTTTACGCGCGCGTTCAGACCGCTCACGCAGGCCGATGTAGTAATCGCCGGTACGCACCATAAAAGGCGAAAATCCGGGCTCAGCCTCCAGCATGTTGTTCAGTTCGCGGGCAATAGCCAGCACCACGTCTTTCTCACGTGCTTTACCGGCACCGATGGCACCCGGGTCTTCTCCGCCATGCCCCGCATCAATAGCAACAATAATGTCGCGGCGGTTGGATTCATAACTGGCGGCGTTTTTCACCACCGCAGGTTTGGCCAGCTGGCCGGTCTGACGGCGTTCTAGATCAATCACCAGACGGTCGTGATCAATGCTGTCGTTAGGCGGCAGAGGGAAGCTCTTGTAAGCCATGGTGGTGGTGGTCTCTACCACCAGGCGCAGGTCGGTTTTGTTGCGGCGTCCGGAACGCAGGCCAATGATGTCGGTATCGGCAATCTCGACCTTGTTGAGATCCGTATTCAGATCCGCTCCGGCCAGATCAATCACAATGCGGTCCGGCGAGGTCAGCTGAAAGACTTTGTGCTCATGGGCTTTGCTGAGATCCAGCACCAGACGAACGTGGTCGGGGGACTGCCACACCCGGACGCCGTTGACGTCCGCGTGTACTGAAATGCTGACGGTGCCTGTCGCAATGCCTGTCGTTATGAGTAACGACCCGAGTAACAGCCGGGCAAGCCGCTTCATTCTGTATCTGACCTCTTACACACTCTGTTCTGTGCTTAATACGTCCAGCTGGCGGCACCATTCACGGCCCCGTTCCGTCTGTCCTGTCCAGCTCAGTATCCGGGACTGAACGTCATCGTCAATAGTAATCAGCAGATCCGCCGTTGGCAGCATGCCAGTACCCCGTTGTGGCCATTCAATCAGACTCAGGCGGTCATCACCAAAGTAATCGCGGATGCCGATGTATTCCAGCTCCTCCGGATCGCCCAGACGGTAGAGGTCAAAATGGCAGACGGTGATGTCCGGCAGACGGTACTCTTCGACCAGAGTGTATGTTGGTGAGCGCACAGCCCCCGGGTGCCCGAGGGCCTGTATCAGGCCCCGGCTCAGGGTGGTTTTACCAGCTCCCAGGGTGCCTTCCAGAAAGATGACACCACCGTTGCGGAATACCGGCGCAGCCTGTGTTGCAAACGCCAGCATGGCTTCTTCACCGGTCAGACGGATACTCTGATTCATCAGTTCATCAGCTCCCGGATCCATGGCAGCAGATCCGTCGCCAGCAGGCCATGCTGCCCATGCTCAGCGGCAGCCATATCCGCCGCCGCACTGTGGACACAGACGCCCAGACAGGCGGCCTGCCAGGCATCCAGCCCCTGAGCCAGCAGCGCGGTGATTACCCCGGTCAGGATATCGCCCATGCCACCACTGGCCATACCGGGATTGCCATCGGTACAGAGCGCCATGCGTCCATCCGGGGAGGCAATCAGACTGCCCTGTCCTTTCAGCACCACAACGGCGCGGCATTGCTCTGCGAGCTTACGTGCCGCGGCGGGACGATCGCTCTGTACCTCGTCCGTACTGATTCTCAGCAGACGCGCGGCTTCGCCCGGATGCGGTGTCAGTACCACTTCACGCTGACTGAAGTCGTCGTGCCAGCCAGCCGATGAATAAAGATTCAGGGCATAGTTATTCAGGGCATCGGCGTCCAGCACCATCGGCAGGCAGGCGCTTAGAACAGGTTGCAGCAGCAATTCAGCCCAGCTCTTCTGCCCCAACCCCGGGCCACAGCCAATCGCGGTCACCTGATCCAGCAGAGGGGTCAGCTGCAGGCCGGATTCCACCGCGTGCACCATGACTTCCGGGCGCCGGTTGAGGATCACTGGCACATGCATTGCCCGGGTCGCACAGCTGATTTTACCGGCGCCAGTGCGGGCACAGGCTTCGGCTGCCATGGCGATGGCACCACCGGCACCATGCTCGCCGCCGATCAGTAGGGCATGGCCGTAACTGCCCTTGTGGCTGTTGCCACGACGCGCGGGCAGACGCCGCTTCTGCTGCTCCAGCCGATACCAGCTGATGCGTTCCATGACCGGCGCTACCGCGTTTTTATCGTCTTTGATCAGATCGAGTGCAGCGCAGGACAGGTCACCACTGACATCCGGACCGTCGGCGGTCAGCAGCCCGGCCTTCATGGCAATAAAGGTCACGGTCTGGGTCGCCTGCACGGCAGAACCCATGATGACCCCGGTATCGGCGTGCAGGCCGGAGGGAATATCCAGAGACAGTACGTCAGCCGGGTGCTGGTTGATGGCCGCAATGGCCCGGGCATAGTCATCGCGCACCGGAGCATTGAGACCGGTACCGAGCAGTCCGTCGACGATCAGATCGCCGTCAAACGCCAGCTCGCCGGTAAAGGGCTGAGGTTTAATGCCCACCTGCAGAGCCGCGCTGCGGGCTTCGGCAGCCGACCCGCTCTGACGGCTCATATCTCCGAGGGTATAAAAACTGACACGGATCTTATGCAGCGCCGCCAGCGACGCCAGCACCCAGGCATCCCCCCCGTTATTGCCCGGTCCGGCGAACACACAGATGTGTTCGGCATCCGGCCAGCGCGACAGCAACAGGGCAAACGCCGCCTCAGCAGCATGACTCATCAGCTCAAAACCGTTATCCCCCATGCGTTCAATGATGCGGCGGTCAAGCTCCCGCACTCCGGCAACACTGTAGATGGCGGAGGGCAGGTGATCGCGCGGAGAGAAAGGTCGCTTCATCGCGGCGGGGCCCGGTCTTGTGATAAATTGTCATCAGTATACAGGAAGCCGGTGGCCGGTTTCACGAGCACCCACCGGACCTTGAATGCCAGAACACGCCCTGACCCGTGAAACACTCCTCCAGCTGCGTGAAAACATCCGCAACTGGGCACTGGAGGCTGGTTTCCAGCAGGCCGGAATCAGCGGCACCGACACAGGAAATCACGAAGACTATCTGAGACGCTGGCTGGCCGCCGGGTATCACGGTGAAATGGATTACATGGCCCGTCACGACGACGATGCGGGCCACATGCGGGCGCACCCGGAACTGCTGCAGCCGGGAACACTCAGTGTGATTTCGCTGCGCATGGATTATCTGGCTCCGGGTACCGAACTTCTCGGTCAGCTGTCGGATCCGGGGAAAGCCTACATCTCGCGCTATGCCCTCGGCCGTGACTATCACAAACTGATCCGTAAACGTCTGACGGAACTGGGCAAACGGATTGAAGCGGCCATCGGGCCGATGGGGTTCCGCGCCTTTGTCGACAGCGCGCCTTTACTGGAACGGGCGTTGGCGCAACAGGCTGGGCTGGGCTGGATCGGCAAGAACACCATGCTGCTGAACCGCCACGCCGGGTCGTATTTTTTCCTGGGTGAGATTCTCACCGACCTGCCCCTGCCGGCGGAAACCACTCAGCAAAGCAATCACTGCGGGCGCTGCACCGCCTGTCTGGATATCTGCCCGACTCAGGCGTTCGCCGGCCCCTATGTGCTGGATGCCCGGCGTTGTATCTCCTACCTCACTATCGAACTGAACGGCCCCATTCCGGAGGATCTGCGTAAAGGCATGGGAAACCGCATTTTCGGCTGTGACGACTGCCAGATCGGCTGCCCCTGGAACCGGTTTTCAAAGACCACCACGGAGACCGATTTCACCCCGCGCCACCAACTCGACAAGGCCACCCTGCTGGAATTATTCCGTTGGGACGAAGCCGAATTCCTGCACAAAACCGAGGGTATGCCGATCCGCCGTACCGGTTATGAGAACTGGGTGCGTAATATTGCCGTGGCCCTGGGGAATGGTCCGTCCAGTGTTGAAGTGACAGACGCCCTTGAGCAACGTCTCGGCAGTGTCTCGGCACTGGTTGATGAGCACATCCGCTGGGCGCTGGCACAACAGAGCTGATGCTCTCTCCAGGGGTGCGCAACAGTCTGTTCTGGAACTTTACCGCCTGCTGACATCAGAAACGCAGGAGGTACGACTATGAAACCCAAAGCTGTTATCTACCGTATGGTTATGGAAAAACACATCTGTCCGTACGGTCAGAAAGCCGTTTATCTGCTGAAAAAACAGGGCTTTGATGTGGAAGATCACCACCTGACCACCCATGAAGACACTGAAGCCTTCAAAACGGAGCATGGGGTAAAAACCACGCCGCAGACCTTCATCAACGGCGAGCGCATTGGCGGTTACGACGATCTTAAAGCCTATTTTGGTGTCGGCCAGCAAAGCGGGACTACGTACCGTCCGGTGTTAGCGATCTTTGCCGTTTCACTGCTGATGGCCGCGGCCACCAACCACCTGCTCAACGGTGCAGTGTTCAGCAGCGCCCTGCCCGGCCTGTTCATTGCGTTCAGTATGTGTACTCTGGCTATCCAGAAGCTGACCGACCTGGAAGGCTTTTCGCTGCAATTTCTGAATTACGATCTTCTCGCCCAGAAATGGGTACCTTATTCCAGGATTTACCCTTTTGCCGAAGCCTTCGCCGGAATCGGCATGATCGCCATGGTATGGACGCCAGTGGTGGCTCTGGTGGCGTTGTTCATCGGTGGTGTGGGTGCCGCTTCAGTCTACAGAGCGGTGTACATTCAGAAGCGCGAACTCAAGTGCGCCTGCGTTGGTGGCAACAGCAAAGTGCCGCTGGGCTTTGTCTCCATGACCGAAAACCTGATGATGGTCGCCATGGGGCTGTGGATGCTGTTCTGAGTCTCTGAAACGTCAGATGCTCATACCCGCCAGCCCGTTCAGCACGACGGAAATATGATGCTGTTGCCGCTGATACCCGGCAGCGACGACCTTGTGATGATTTTCATCCGTGTCGATGGTGTTGAGTAACCAGAAGCCGGCAGCAGGAATTTCAAGATCGTATTCCATCCGTTCGCCGCCCTGCCATGAGCTGCCGGTCAGGCGACAGGGGCGGTCGAAGTACGCCAGCATCTGCCAGTTCACGTCCTCCCCTTCGCGCTGTGAAATGCCGGTCGCACCGATCTGTGCGTACTTTTCTGTGGTCATCACAAAAGTGCCAAGGCGCACAAAGCGGGTATCCGCAGGTTCGAGCTGCAGGTCGCGGTTACTGTCGGTGACCTGCAAAGGGCGGGAGTAGGAATTGATTTCTGCGCGGATGTCAGAGAAATCCAGAACAAATATCCGGTCGCGGTCAACTTCGATACCCATCACAGATTCCGCCACAGCATCGCCGGTAAACGAGCCGGGAATCGCCGCCAGCGTCAGTATCATCTGTTCCGGCAACAGATAACGCGACAGCGGACGATGCTGTTCATCCAGCACTGAAAACGACAGAGGGAGTATTTCTAGGGCGGTAGTGTGTGATGGCTCCGTCTGCTGGCTACTGCAGGCAGCCAATAAACAACAGAGCAACAGGCCGTAACAGCGGCGCATGATTCAGATCCTTCTGAAAATAATGGCAGCGGGCCATCCTGCCCGCCTGACGGTTATTTATACCCTGTTTTCAGAGCTTCAGGAAGTGCGCACGGTAGTGCAACATTTCATCAATAGACTCGCGGATGTCATCCAGTGCCTGATGGCTGCCCTTTTTATTGAATGAAGAAACCACCTCCGGTTTCCAGCGTTTGGCCAGTTCTTTCAGGGTTGAAACATCCAGGTTGCGGTAATGGAAGTACGACTCCAGCTCCGGCATGTACTTCACCAGAAAACGGCGGTCCTGATGAATGCTGTTACCACACAGCGGTGACGTACCTTCTTTCACGTGCTCGCGCAGGAAAGCCAGAGTCTCCAGCTCCGCTGCCCGGGTATCGTACTGACTGTCACGCACGCGCTGGGTCAGGCCGGAGTTACCATGCGTGCGGGTGTTCCATTCATCCATAGCATCGAGCAGGATATCCGGCTGATGCACGGCCATAACCGGGCCTTCGGCGATGATATTGAGGTCACCGTCGGTAACGATGGTGGCAATTTCGATGATGACATCGCGCTCAGGGTCGAGGCCGGTCATTTCCAGGTCCATCCACACCAGATTGTCTTTCTGACTCATTCGTTGGTTTCCGCTCAGATTTGGCTTGGTTTCCCGGAAGTATGGTGGGCGTCAGGCCTCATTGCAATCTCAGCCCTTGCGCCGCCTGCCGGCAGACCACACAATGCCCGCATCACACAGCAGCACCGTATCCCACTGCAAACCGACCTATGGCAAAACGTAAACTCAGCCGCCGCCAGGCCTGGCGCATTGACAAGATCCAGCAGGAAAAGGCCGACCGTGCCCGCAAGAAGGAAGACGTTATCTCTGAGCAGCTGGGTGCCGGTGAACTGGGCAGCGAAACCGAAGGTCTGGTGATTGCCCACTTCGGCTCTCAGGTTGAAGTAGAAGACGATCAACGCCGCAGTTACCGCTGTTTTCTGCGGGCAAACCTGGGCTCACTGGTGACCGGCGATCATGTGGTGTTCCGCCCGGGTGCGGAGCAGGAAAACAGCACTGCAGAGGTTACCCGTACCGGCGTGGTGGAGACGGTGCTGGAGCGCTCATCAGAACTTTCACGCCCGAACCCGTACAACGAGATCAAACCGGTTGCCGCCAACATCGATGCCATTATTCTGGTGATCGCCCCGGAACCGGAAGCCCACCCCAACCTGATCGACCGCTACCTGGTGGCGGCTGAGAACTGCCACATAGAACCTGTGATCCTGCTCAACAAAACCGATCTGCTGACTCCGGAAACCACCGCTAAATTTGATGCCCTGCTGGGCCGTTACGAATATCTGGGTTACCGCTCACTGCGGGTGTGCAGTAAGGATGAAAACAGCCTGAGTCAGCTGAAAGAGTTTCTGAATGGTCAGGTCAGTGTGTTTGTCGGCCAGTCTGGTGTGGGTAAGTCGTCACTGATCAATACCCTGCTGCCGGATGAAGAACTGAAAGTCGGTGCTTTGTCAGAATCGACAAAGAAAGGCCGCCACACCACCACTACGGCACGCCTGTACCACTTTCCCGCCGGTGGTGACCTGATCGACTCGCCGGGAATCCGCGAGTTCGGACTGTGGCACATGTCAGAAGATGAGGTGACGTACGGCTTCCGCGAACTGCGCGAAATTGCCGGTTACTGCCGTTTCCGCGACTGCCGCCATGAAACCGAACCCGGTTGCGCCATCCTGCGTGCTCTCGACGAAGGCATCATCAGCGAAGAACGCTTCCGCAGCTATCAGCGTATTCTCGAAACCCTGACTGCCTTGTAAGCCACTCTCCTTACCAGAACGCCTCGTCCTGATTGGGGGGATTATCGTAGCTGTTATCCGTCCGCTCGCGGTCTTCAATCAATGGCTGCAGAGCTTCGTTGAGAAGCGGCAGATTATCTTCCGGCGTTGCTGACGCAGCAGGGACTTCGTCATTCAGGTAACGGATTTCCGGTGGTGCTGACTCAGCCGGTGCCACTTTTTCATTCAGCAGCGTGATGGAAATACGGCGGTTTTCGGCCGCGCGCGGATCGTCCGGCCGCAGAGGTGAGGAATCGCCTTTGCCGATCACCGAGGCAATCTGTGCTTTCGGTACACCCGCTTCCATCAGCGCCCGGCGCGCAGCATCGGCACGCAGTGACGACAGCTGCCAGTTCATATCGTCTTCAACCCGTTGGCCCTGCATGGGGGCGGAATCGGTATGCCCGGCGATGGACAGCCGGAAGCCCATGTTTTTCAGAATGGGGGCCAGCTCCCAGAGAATATCCTCGGTGTAGTATTTCAGCTGCGCGCTGCCGGATTCGAACATCGGCCGGTCCGTCTGTTCGATCAGCTGCAGGCGCACACCTTCGGTGGTGATATCCACCAGCAGCTGATTTTTAAAGGGGCTGAAACGCGGGTTGGAGTCGAGCCGGGCCTGCAGGTCATCACGCTCCGATTCCATACGTTTCTGCTCCAACGTGTCCGCCAGACTTTCGATATCTTCAGCCTGCAGCAGATGCTCCGGATCTTCCAGCTCAGATTCGGAAATATTGTCCTGAACGGTCGGAGATCCGCCCATGTCGATGATGTATTTGGATGGGACCTTTTTACCGTCTTCAAAGGCCTGCGGGTCCTGGAAATACCCCGAGATTTCTTCACGCTGCTGTTCGTTGGAGGAGTTGATGATCCACAGCACAATAAACAATGCCATCATCGCCAGAGCAAAGTCAGCCATGGCGACTTTCCAGGCACCGCCTTCTTCCTCATGCCCGATGCGCCGGTAACGGCGGACAATAATGGGTGGCTGATCGCCGGGTTTATTCATCAGCGTCCCCGCAGTTTATTTTCCAGTTCGGAAAAATCCGGACGACGGTGAGTAAACAGGGATTTGCGGCCGAATTCGACAGCCAGCTGAGGCGCCATACCGTTCAGCGATGCAACAATACAGGCACGTACCGCTTCATACAGACGGATTTCTTCTTCCGCCTGATGACGCAGAACTGAGGCCAGTGGTCCGACCAGGCCGTACGCCAGCAGAACACCGGAGAAGGTTCCCACCAACGCTGCAGCCACGTGCGAGCCGACCTGAGTCATCTCGTTATCAATCGCGCCCATGGTGATCACAATTCCCAGTACCGCCGCGACAATACCGAATCCCGGTAAGGCATCTGCCACCCGCCCGAGAGAAACGCCCGGTCGCTGGAGTTCATACAGGCGGGCTTCTATCTCCTGTTCCATCATCGCTTCCAGCTCAAATGCAGTCAGGTTACCCGCTGCAATAATGCGGAAATAATCAGCAATAAACAGTGACAATTCGTGACGTTTAATCACCGCCGGATAACGGGCAAATAACGCACTTTCGCCCGGTTTATCCATGTCTTTTTCAATCGACATAATGCCTTCACGACGGGCCTTGAGCAGGATATCCGCCAGCAGGCTAAGGACATCTATCTGGAGTTTTCTGTCGGGTTGTTTTCCGACAATAACCTGAGGAATCATGCGGCCTGTAGCCTTAATCACATGCCATGGATTGGCAATCAGAAAGGCGCCGCCAGCGCCGCCGATAATAATAAGAATTTCGAAGGGCTGCCAAAGTGCCAGCAGCCTTCCGTCCGACATAACAAAGCCGTAAAAAACGCTGCCCGCAACAATAAGAATGCCTAATAAAAACAGCATGTTTTCTCAGCCTCCGGCACTGTTGCGCAGCTGATTATTGAATGCTGGTTCATCAGTTACTGTCATTTGTAATAAAGCAGGCAACCCTGACATCCCGTTTCTGAGTAATAACTATAGTAAGTAAAGGTCACATTCCGGCTTTTAACAAACCTCCTATGCAGACACAGGTACTTACCCGGCCAACCGGGGAGCAGTGGCAGAGTGTTCTCCGCTTCCGGCAATTGCCGATTCTTGCGGAGACACGTCAGACCCTGCGCCAGACACTGAAAAGTCCGGCTCTGACGTTTTCTTCACTGACGCCCATCATTGAACAGGACCCGGCTCTGTGCTGGCACCTGTTACAACTGGCGGCAGAGCAGAATCCGGATTGCCGCGAACAGCTGCACAGTGCCGCAGGCTGCCTGAGCCTGATCGGTCTGCAGTCCTTTGTCAGCCTGGTGAAACACCTGAAAGTCGTGCCTTCCCAGCCGGAAACCGACAACGAACGTGCTTATCGCCATGCTATTTACACCGCACATCTGGCCGGAAATCTTGCGGCCCTGTGGGCCCGGCCTCAGTCGGGTAATGCCGCTGCGGTGAAATGGGCTGCCATGCTCGCCCATTCGGTGCTGTGGCCCTGGCTGATGACAGAGAGCAGCGCACGTAACTGGCTGCACCGCCTGAGCCAGGGTGATGACATTGTTTCTGCCTCCCGCACCATCTTTAACGGCAGCGAAGCCACCTGGCTTAATCTGGCCCGCCGTCATCACCTCCCGGACATGGCCTGCCAGCTGTTTCAGCCGGAGCATCACCCGGACGCGAGCGGGTGGCGCTACCTGATGAAGCACAACCCCTTCTGGGACGGTGCCGACCGCCGCCTGATGCATCAGTGCCGTTCCCCCCAGATGCTGGTCGCCAGCTCAGCGGCCATGGCCTGGCACCTGCACGTTGCGCCTGAAAGCCGCCGCAGTCAGCGCTGGCTGCGGCTCAGCAGCAACATTCTTGACCGTCGTCCCGAAGATCTCATGCAACAGTGCCGTCAGGTGCAGCTGCAGGAGGCCCGGGTACGCAACGACGCTTTCGCCTCCGGGCTGGCGCAACTCGCCAGCCCGGAATTCCTGACCTATGACTACCCACCTGTCCTGCCGGAGAAACCAGTTATGACAGAACAGATCACTTCAGCTCCGCAAACGGAGACACCGGTTATGACGCTGACGGAGGAGACAAGCTCAGCGCATCAGCCGGATTCCATTTTCACCCGGGTCCCTCAGAAAGAGGCGACCGTCATCTCGGACATGGAATTCCTGAAGCAACTGATGCTGCAACTGGCCAATGCCCCGGAAAGCTTCGGCGACTGGCACTACCTGATGGAAGGTACTCTGAAAGGTATGACCCGCGGCATTGGTCTCAGTCATGCGGCAATTCTGCTGCCGGACCGCAACCGCAAATCGCTGCGTACTGTCTATGCCGAACCGGCAGAAGGTCCGCTCAAGCGCCTCAGCGACATGATGATTCCTCTGACGGCTGCTCCGCTGCTTAACCATCTGATGGGCAAGGCCAGTACCATTGTCCTGAATCCGGAACGGGCAGAAAAACTGCTGAAGAACACCGACGAACAGATCCGCAAGGCCATGCCCAAACACCTGTTCCTGACATCACTGCATGCCGGTCAGCAGCCACTCGGGCTGGTCATCGCCTGTAACGACGGGCAGAAAGAAATGGATGAACGGCAGATTGCGACCTGCCGTCAGCTGAGCAACCTGACCAATGAAGCGCTGCAGACCATGCGTCTCAATCGTGAGCGACAGCTGCAGGTCAACCAACGCTGATTGCTGAAAGCGGACGAACCCTGACGGCTCTGGCCTGACATACGCCTGAGGCTCGGATACACTCTGTACCCCGAACCTATTGCACAACAGGCGTACGATGGCTGATTTATCCCTGCTGATTGAACCTGAGGATCTGGCAGCACAGCTGCCGCTTCCCGGCACTCTCATCATTGACCAGAGCAAGCAGGAACACTTCCTGAAGCATCATATTCCCGGTGCTGTCTGGCTGGATTTCAAACGTCTGCAGGCAGGAACCGCTCCTGCTCCCGGGAAACTGCCGTCCGCGGAACAGCTGAGCAGCGTTTTCAGTGAGCTTGGACTGACGCCGGACACGCATGTTATCTGCTGCGACGACGAAGGTGGTGGCTGGGATGGCCGCCTGATCTGGGTACTCGACAGCATCGGCCACACGCAGTATTCCGTGATCAACGGCGGCATGACCGCCTGGCTGGATGCCGGCCTTCCGGTTGAAGCCGGAGAAGTCACGCCAACGCCCTCGGCATATACCGTGACTCAGATTCTGCCGCAGTTTACCGCCACCAAAGACGAAATCCTCGCTCATCTGGGAGAGCCCGGCTTCGCTGTCTGGGATGCCCGTGGTCCGCTGGAATACACAGGCGAGAAAGTCGTGGCTCAGCGTGGCGGGCATATTCCCGGCGCAGCCCACTTTGAATGGACTGACGGCATGGATAAGTCCCGCGCCCTGCGGATGCGTGATCTGAATGACCTGAAAGCCGAGCTGAAGTCCCTGGGACTGGACTCCGGCAAGCAGATCGTTACTCACTGTCATACCCATCACCGCTCCGGCTACACCTACCTCATCGGCAAACTGCTGGGCTTTGATATCCGTGGCTACGCCGGCAGCTGGTCAGAATGGAACAGCGACCCGGATACTCCCGTCACCACCGGCCCTCAGGCTTAACCCGGACACATAAGGCAGATCGTGAAAAACAAACTTTTTATCCTGTTCCAGTATCTGGTGCCACAGCACCTTCTCTCACGTCTGGTCGGAGTGCTGGCCGAAACCCGGTTTCCGCTGATCAAGAATCCGCTGATCGCTCTCTTCATTAAAAAATTCGGCGTCAATATGAGCGAGGCGCAGCGCCAGAAGCCGTCACAGTTCAGCACCTTCAATGATTTCTTTACCCGCGAACTGCTGGACGGTGCCCGTACCATCGAAGGCGATGACAGTGTCATCAGCTCACCTGCAGACGGCGCAATTTCACAGCTGGGACCGATTAAAGACGGCCGTATTTTTCAGGCCAAAGGTCAGGACTACACCCTGACTGAACTGCTCGGTGGCGACAGTAAGCGCGCCGAAGACTTTATGGGTGGTGAATTTGCCACCATCTACCTGTCGCCGAAGGATTATCACCGTGTGCACATGCCGCAGACGGGTAAACTGCGCGAGATGATTTATGTACCGGGCGACCTGTTCTCGGTCAATCAGGTCACCGCGGAAAATGTGCCGCGCCTGTTTGCGCGCAATGAGCGCGTGGTGTGTATTTTCGATACCTCTGAGGGCCCGCTGGCGATGGTGCTGGTCGGTGCTATGATCGTCGCCGCTGTAGAAACTGTGTGGCACGGGCACATCACGCCACCGAAACGCGAACTGCGCGTGGAAGAATACGGTGTTGTGAAAGACATAGTGCTGGAGAAAGGCGCTGAAATGGGCCGCTTCAAGCTCGGCTCTACCGTGATTCTGTGTTACCCGAAAGGGAAAGTGCAGTGGGAATCCGAACTGGTGGCGGGCTCGACACTGCGTATGGGGCAGGCGATCGGTAAGTTGGGGAGAGTCTGAGGTCTGACGATCAGGCTCTTTCCCAGTCAAACGCCAACACATCGCTGATGCTGTGCTTACCCTGTGCATGCATCAGCAGCCGGTCCACACCCATCGCCACACCGGCACAATCCGGCATACCGGATGCTAAGGCCGCCAGAAGATTCTGATCAGCTTCGCGGCCACCGCCATACTGCTCAAAGCGCTGTGCCTGTTCAACGGCGTCGGTCAGCTCATGGTAGCCATTGGCCAGTTCTGCACCGTTAAAAAACAACTCAAAGCGCTGTGCCACAGCGACGCCATTGTCATCGGTTGTCACTCTGGCCAGCGCCGCCTGTGACGCCGGGAAGTCATCAACAAACACCAGGGTATCCGCAGGCAGAGCTGGTTCGACCCGGTGACTCATAATCACATCCAGCCAGCCGTCACGGCCCAGCGCCAGATCCTGCCCGGCGCAGTCGCGCCCGATTTCAGCCACTTCTTCGTCACTGGCCTGATGCACAGCCAGTCCGGCGAAATCCAGCATGGCCTGGCCATAACTGATGCGTAATTCAGGCAACTGCGGAAAGCGCTCTGCCAGCAGCAGACGCATCAGGGCTGCGACTTCATCCATCAGTTGGTGATGGTTCCAGCCAACCCGGTACCACTCCAGCATGGAGAACTCCGGGTTGTGCTTACGCCCGGCCTCACCAGCACGGAACACTTTGCACAGCTGCCAGATATCCCCACTGCCGGCGCACAGCAGGCGCTTCATCGGGTATTCCGGAGAGGTCTGCAGCCAACGGCCCCCTGTTGTCTGCAGAGTGGTCTGCATCGGCTGGATATTCGGATCGTTGACCGGATAGGTACTCAGCACCGGCGTATCGACTTCAAGCACATCGCGTGCTGCGAAAAAGTCGCGGATGCTGCGGTAAAACGCAGACCGGGCCCTGAGGAGGGCCCGGTCGCAGGAGGGTTGCCAGTGCTGACCAGAGCGATCAGGCACGGCTGACGTATTCGCCGGTACGGGTGTCGATACGCAGTTTTTCACCGATGTTGATGAACAGCGGGACTTTCACCACTGCGCCGGTAGCCAGAGTGGCGGGCTTGCTGCCACCCTGCGCGGTGTCGCCTTTAACGCCGGGGTCGGTCTCGGTCACTTCCAGCTCAACGAAGTTCGGTGGGGTTACCGTCAGTACGGCACCGTTAAACAGGGTCACGACATAGACGTCCTGTTCTTTCAGCCACTTAACGGTATCACCCACAGCTTCGGCGGAAGCACCGTGCTGCTCAAACGAGCCATCAGTAGCCATGAAGTGCCAGAACTCGCCATCGGTGTAGAGGTATTCCATGTCCAGTTCCATCACGTCGGCGCCTTCGAGGGAGTCGCCGGACTTGAAGGTTTTCTCAACCACACGACCGGTACGCAGGTTACGCAGTTTCACGCGGTTGAAGGCCTGCCCTTTCCCCGGTTTGACGTATTCGTTTTCAGTGATGGAGCATGGCTCATTGTCCAGCATGACTTTGAGACCTGATTTGAATTCGTTGGTAGAATAGTTAGCCATGTTTGCTTCCAGATTATTCAGAGACTTCAGATAAGGTGCGTATCATAACGCGAACCCCACCAGCTGACGAACCCCGCGACTGGCGGCAGATTCTGGCGGACTCCTTCCGCGATATCAACAGTCTGCTCCGTTATCTGGAGATTGATACTCATCCGGCTGCCCGGGCGCTTCTGGCCAGCGATTCTTTCCCCCTGCTGGTGCCGCGGCCGTTTGCACAGCGGATGCAACGGGGCAACCCCGACGATCCTCTGTTACTTCAGGTGCTGCCACAGGCCAGTGAGCTGGAAACTGCTCCCGGCTTTGTCGCGGACCCTCTGGCCGAAAAACACAGCAACATACGTTCGGGCATTATTCATAAATATCAGGGACGGGTTCTGCTTCTGGCAGCCACCGGCTGTGCCGTGAACTGCCGCTATTGTTTCCGCCGTCATTTTGATTATCAGAATAATCGCATCGGCCGCAAAGAGTGGCAGGAGGCTCTGGATTATGTACGCTCAGATATCAGTATTTCAGAAGTGATTCTCAGTGGTGGCGACCCTCTGATGCTCAGTGATGAGGCTCTGAATGAACTGCTTATGCTGATTGAGGATATCCCTCACATCAGCCGGCTGCGAATTCATACGCGCCTGCCGGTGGTGATCCCGCAGCGTCTGACAGACACATTTATCCGGAATCTGAACAACAGCCGCCTTGGCACATCCGTAGTCTTACATATTAATCATCCACAGGAACTGCACGATCTGCACGCGGCCCCGTTACAGGCACTCAGATCAGGCGGAACCTGGCTGCTGAATCAATCCGTATTACTCAACGGAGTGAATAATGAGGCAGGCATACTGCGCCAGCTGAGCGAAGCACTGTTCAGCTACGGTATTTCTCCTTATTATCTGCATATGCCGGACAGAGTGGCCGGCACACATCAGTTTGATGTATCAGAGCAGGACGCTCTGAGGTTATACAGGGATTTACGCAGCGTATTACCGGGATATCTCGTTCCGCAACTCGTCAGAGAACGCGCAGGTGTACCTTTTAAATCCGTGATGGCTGATTGCTGAATCCAATAAAAACGCAAAATGGGATTCAGACAACAGGCTTTTCTGTTCACTTTTTTCGCGTAAAGTCGTGTAATTGAGTATGAACAAGTGTGCAGAAAGTGATTTTATAACTATATATTAATAGAACAGTCACACTTAATGCTGACAGGTAATTAAATGAACACTGCAGGTTCACCGATACAGCTGCGCGTACCGGCCGCTACCCGGCCATCGCTGACGTTCTGTGACTCCAACGTTGCGGCCATTGCTGAGTGGGCGAATTCCCTGCCGATGGCCAATACCGGCGAGGTAGCCAAAGCCCTGTTCAATGCGATCCGCGAAGTAAACCAGTGGGATACCAGCTCCAGCATCCGTTACCAGTCTCTCGAAACTCTGCGCTCTTATCTGTATTCCACCACGCGCATGCTCGGCAAACATTTCCTGCAGGCGGGAGACTCTCTTTCAGAGCAGCAGGTAAAAGTTGCTAACCTGCACCACTCCCTGCTGGAGCAGCTGGCCATCGGCTACCGCATGGTCATTGCCAAAAAAGTACGGTATCCACGCAGCACCGATAAATCCAAACACATTCTGACCGTCTCTCTTTACCGTGCGATGACAGTGACAGCAGAAATTATTCTGCATGCCTCCATGCTGCACCGGTCAGCACCGGCGCGCTGCTGGCTGGATGTGAATCAGCTATACCTGATTGCTGAGGCGCGTGGACTGACCGATATTCAGGTCAGCAATCCGCATCTGGCGTTTTCCGATTCGGCCAGTATTCAGGATGCCTTTATCCGCGTTCACCTGCTGGGACTTGCCCGCACTCCGAGTCTGCGCCAGCAGGACATTGCTTACCTTTACCGTGCTACCGAGCAATGGGCTTTTCTGTGCGAAATCAATGGTCCGGATGACAAAGGCTCGCTGTTCACCATTGATCTGACCGACGACCGCCCGGCGCGCTACCAGAGTCAGGTAAAAGACGTGTTGCCTGAACGCCACCGCAAACTGAACACCGCCTCTCTGGTACAGGCATTGAAATCACACATCGCCAACCCGGAGAAGAATCTCAGCCAGGGGATTGTGGTTCCTGACAACGTCAGCGAGGTGGTACTCAACCATGTCGTAAAATGCTGGGGAATTCAGTGGCAACGTTCCTTCCGTCGTGCCAAGGAAAACGATGAACTGACCCTCTGTATCGGCATGACGGCGCTGCATTATTTCTGTTCAGAACAGCAGGAATTCAAAGACGTCCTGCACCTCCTGAACAAAAAACCCGTACAGGAAGAACAGGACGAACTGTTCAGCCAGACCCGTACCCGCAAAGTCGATTACGACATCTGGTCAGGTGGTTTTGATGTGGAATATCTTGATGAAGAGCCAGCTCCGCTGTCTCTGCAGACAGAGGTTGTCCCTCCACCGGAGCAGCTGCCGGAAAGTCCTCCTGCACATGACCTTTACAAGGTCCGGCTGATCAACATCAGTCCTGGTGGCTATGGTCTGCACTGGACGGGCAAGCGTGCTAAGTCACTGCAGCCGGGAGAACTGGTGGGCATCCGTGAAGATGGCCGCAGCCAGTGGTCCATTGGTGTGATCAGCTGGATGAATCATCCGCAATCAGAAGGCGTACAGATCGGTGTGGAACTCCTGTCTCCCAACGGAGAACCGGCGGCGGCCCGCCTGCTGAACAAAAAAGGCATCAACGATCAGCCAGTCCGTGCTCTCATCCTGCCGGAGATCAAAGCCATTGCTCAACCCGTCTCTGTGCTGGTGCCCAGACTGCACTTCCGCCAGGGCAGCAAAGTGGAAATTTTTCATCCTACCCTGTCCGGTCGCTTCCAGCTGACCGCGCAGATGAAAGAGACACACAGCTTCTGCCGCTTCCAGTTCAGGAAGCAGGAAACACACCCGGATCAGACCGCGTTAACAGAAAACGGCGGTTCAGGGGATGAATTTGATTCTATTTGGAATAAACTCTGAGGCTGAACTGTCCAACAATCTTAAATAATAATGTCATTAGCGTCCGGCGATACCTTACATGTGCTGTTTCTGACAGCCACCCTCAATCAGTCCGAGGATATCCTTAACCTCATCCGTAACTCCGGAACTCCGATCCGCGGCCGCACCGTGGCCAGCCATGAAGAATTTTCCCAGACCGTGCGTGAATCCCGCTGGGATGCCGTAGTCGTTGATCCGGGCCTGGACAATATTGAGTACCGCACCCTGCTCAAGCAGCTGTCACACCTGCAGCTGGATATCCCGCTGATTCTGATTCCCGCCAAGGTCACAGCAAAACTGCAGGACACGGCACTCAATGAAGGCGCAGCTGCGGTCATCGCCGCCGATCATGGTCCGTCGCTCATGCACACCCTGATCAATGAAGTTCGCCACCTGCGTGACCGTCATCAGATCCGTAAGCTGCAGATATTGCTCAGCGAAGCGGAAAAACGCAGTGAGACTCTGTTGCAGCACAGTGAAGAGCCCTTTGCGTATATTCAGGAAGGTATTCATGTGTACGCCAATCCGGCCTACCTGAAACTCTTCGGTGCCAAAGACGCTGATGAACTGGATGGCATGCCGGTTCTGGACATGGTCGCCGCCGAATCCCAGACCGTTCTGAAAGAGCTGCTGAAAACCACGGATACGGTCCAGTCACCGGAAATACGCTTTGTCAGTGTCTCCGGGGACGACAGCTTTGCCGCCAGCGCCGAATTCAGCGCCATTCTCTGGGAAGGTGAGCAATGCCTGCAGATCAAAATTACGGATGTACCCGGGCAGGCCCCGGCAGCCGTCGCCGCATCACCAGAACCAGCTCTTAACCCGGCCCCGGTCGCGCCTCCGGCAGCCCAGCTGTATTCTGAGGCCTACCTGCGCGAACATCTCGATAAAGCCATTTCAGACGCCGTCATGCATGGTCAGAAATCCGTGCTGATTGGCCTGATCTCGCATTCCCGCGCGGCACCGACGGCTGAGCAGCAGGCTCTGAGCATCTCAGCCCTGATTTCAGCACTTGCCACCTCAGAACAGGTGATTCCTGTCGGCGGCACCGTACGTGACAGCGATATCGCGCTGCTGATCCCGCTGCCGGAAGGGGTGCAGAGTACGGAATTCCTCAATGCGGTACAGCAACAACTGACCGCGCTCCTGCAGCAACAGAGCATTGTTTTCAGCGCCGGGCTGACACTGATTACCCAGGACAGCCGGGCCGAAGTCTGCCTGCAGCAGGTTTATGATGCCGCAGAGCAGGCAGAGCACCGTGACAGTCTGTGTTACTCAGCTGAAATCGCTGCCACCAGTCAGGCCCAGCCGGATATGGAAGCCCTGCTCAGCGACGCGCTGAGTAATAATCGCCTCAAGCTGATGTTCCAGCCTCTGGTCAGCATGCGTGGTGATGAAAATGAACACTACGAAGTTCTGCTGCGGGTCAACAACGGTCATGAAGACGTATCTGTCGGTGAATTCCTGATCGGCAACCGTGTCAACGATGAACTCAAATGCCGGATCGACCGCTGGGTAATACTGAATACCTGCCGGG
>CETZ01079680.1_pt1 | contig 69125 bp, 68 predicted proteins | sample 531441 | NCBI WGS metagenome assembly CETZ01 (sample SAMEA2623098, study PRJEB7988) | marine metagenome | isolation source: saline water (ENVO:00002010), including | reverse complement strand
GTGTGGTGACGTCGGCTTCGGTAAGACCGAAGTGGCCATGCGTGCGGCCTTCCTTGCGGTCCAGAGCGGCAAGCAGGTGGCCGTTCTGGTGCCAACCACCCTGCTCGCACAGCAGCATTATCAGAACTTTGCCGACCGCTTTGCCGAATGGCCCGTGAAAGTCGATGTGTTGTCGCGTTTTAATTCCGCCAAAGAAACCCAGGCGGCCCTGTCGCGCATGCTGGAGGGCAAGACCGACATTGTGGTCGGCACTCATAAACTGCTGCAGAAAGACGTGCAGTTTGATCAGCTAGGTCTGCTCATCATCGACGAAGAACATCGCTTTGGTGTGGCCCAGAAAGAGAAAATCAAATCCCTGCGGGCCGAAGTGGACATCCTGACCCTGACGGCCACGCCGATTCCGCGGACACTGAACATGGCCATGGCCAGCATCCGCGACCTGTCGATCATCGCCACCCCCCCGGCCAAACGCCTGTCGGTGAAAACCTTCGTGCGTCAGAGTGACGACACCACCATCAAAGAAGCCGTGCTGAGGGAAATTCTGCGTGGCGGTCAGGTGTATTTCCTGCACAACGAAGTGAAGACCATCGAGAAAACCGCGCGCGACCTGAGCGAAGCCATTCCCGAAGCGCGCATCGGCGTTGCCCACGGACAGATGTCCGAGCGTGAGCTGGAATCGGTGATGAGCGACTTCTACCACAAGCGCTTTAACGTGCTGGTCTGTACCACCATTATCGAGACCGGTATCGACGTACCCTCAGCCAACACTATCATTATCGAACGTGCAGATAAGTTCGGCCTGGCCCAGCTGCATCAGTTACGTGGCCGGGTCGGACGCTCTCACCATCAGGCCTATGCTTACCTGCTAACACCGCCAAAGCAGCTGACCAAAGATGCCGAAAAACGCCTGGATGCCATCGCCGCCTCACAGGATCTCGGCGCCGGCTTTATGCTGGCCACCCACGACCTTGAAATCCGCGGTGCCGGTGAGCTCTTAGGTGACGAACAGTCCGGTCAGATCGAAACCATCGGGTTTACGCTTTATATGGAAATGCTGGAACAGGCGGTACGCGCCATGCGCTCCGGCAAATCACCGGACATCGACTTCACACAGTCAGGCCATGCCGAGGTGAACCTCAATATCCCTGCGCTGATTCCGGATGACTACCTGCCGGATGTGAACACCCGTCTGATTCTGTACAAGCGCATTGCCAGCGCCTCCGGTGATCAGGCCCTGCAGGAACTGCAGGTCGAAATGATCGACCGCTTCGGCCTGCTGCCGGAGCAGGTGAAAAACCTGTTCCGCCTGACCTCCCTTAAGTTCCGCCTGGAACCTCTGGGTATTGCCAAGCTCACCGCGAACGACAATCAGGGCCGCATTGAATTCCGCCGTGATACGGAGATCAACCCTTTCACCCTGATCCGGCTGGTGCAAATCCGCCCTGACAGCTTTAAACTCGACGATGGCAACTCACTGCGCTTTTTCGCCAACATGGGTGAAACCGAATCGCGCTTCCGTACCATTGATCAGATACTGACTGACCTGCAGAAGGACCCCAACCTGTGAGGACTCTCTTCACCGCCCTGCTGGGCCTGACTTTCAGCCTCACGGCCAGCGCCACCGACTTCTACCGCGTTGAAGTGGTTCTGATCGGTTTCTTTGACGAAAACAGCGCGTCTCATGAGCAATGGCCTGTGACACTGGAAGAGCCTGACGATGGCAGCCGCTTTGAAGAGGACGCACTTCTTGGAACGGAAGACATTCTTCTTACTGACAGTGACTCCGACAAGCTCACAGAGGAAACTCCGGAAGAAATCACCCCCGAAGAAGTACTGATCAAACCCGCCGCCGGGCTGGATTTTCAGTCTGCCTCGCAGCGCATTAATTACCGTCAGGACATGAAAGTACTCTGGCATCAGGCCTGGCTCGAGAAGATTCAGGACGAAGACAACGCCATTGAGCATACGGTCGAAGCAACCGATGAGAAAAACGGCATCATGACCGAAGTCAGCGGCAGTATCCGTCTGCATAAAAGCCGCTTTCTGCACATTACCCCGGACCTGAACCTCCAGCAGTTTGTACAAGGCTATGCCGATGATCCGGACAACCCCTACTCAGCAGAGCGCCAGTGGCTGCCTGTACGTGCTGCCCACATCAACCGCAGCCGCCGCATGCGCAGTAATGAAATTCACTACCTCGATCACCCACTGCTGGGAATACTGATTCAGGTCACCCCAGTGGAAGACGAAGAGGCACCTGCAGAAACTGCTACTGATACCAGCGGACAAGCGGAATAACCTCTGTATGAAACTACCGGAACCCTTCTACCGCCTGCCACTGACACTGGATGTCCAGAGACTGCAGCAGGAAGTGGAAGCTCTGCCGGAAGAAGCATGGAATGCGCACCCGACCGGTTACGCCGGCAACTCATCGGTGCGTCTGATTTCCGCCGGTGGTGGCGAAAACGATGACATGGTCGGAGACATGCAGCCAACGCGCTGGCTGCAACAGATGCCCTATGTACGCCAGGTTCTGGCGCAGCTGGGTCTGGTCTGGAGTCGCTCGCGCCTGATGCGACTGGCCCCGGGGGCAAAGGTCCCACCGCATTCCGACGTGAGTTATCACTGGCGCAACCGGATGCGCTTTCACATGCCGGTTTTTACCCATCCGGATGTTGAGTTTCAGTGTGACGACCAGACAGTACACATGGAGGCTGGCAGTGTCTGGACCTTTGATAACTGGCGCCCGCACCAGGTGAATAACCACAGTGACATCACCCGCATCCATCTGGTCGCCGACACCACAGGCAACAGTAAACTGCTGGGCTCACTGGATGACTGTACCGTCGGAAAAGCGGCTCTGCGAAAGAACAGCGACTACCACAGCCTGTCATGGAATGAACAGGCTCCTGCACTGCCACTGAAAACCGAACGCGGGAAAATACATACCGTCATGGCCGCCAGTGAAGTTGAACTGCTCGCGGGAAACTACCTCAGAGACCTTCCCACTGCCGATACGCCCGCTGTTCATCAGTGGAAGACTCTGTTGACCCGGCTGATACAGGACTGGCAGGAACTCTGGTCACAATACCGCGATGCGCCAGAATCATGGACTGCCTACCGGCAACTGCGGGATCAGGTATTCAGTGGCCTTCAGGCCGTCGGCGAATCTGTGCCACTGCAGAGCAATGGCATCGATGCCATTCTGGCCGTTAAGTCCGGTCTGATCAGCTACCTGCTGCAGGGAGAGGCTGATAAAGCCTCTGCAGCGGGTTCCCGCGCCGGAGCAGCGACACCGCCCGCAAAGCAGCCGTTATTAAGCCTGCGTCTGCCCCGACCGGTTTTCATTGTCGCAGCTCCCAGAAGCGGCAGTACCCTGTTGTTCGAAACACTGGCGGTCAGCCCTGAACTCTGGACCCTGGGTGGCGAAGCACACTGGCTGATTGAACAGTTCCCGGACTGGCAACCGGAAACCGGAGCGGTGGATTCAAACCGGCTGGATGCCAGTGCTCTGACTCAGGCCCGGGGCCAAGCCTTGCTGCAGTCTGTTGCGCAACGCCTCAGAAACCACAAAGGGGAAAAGCTGAGCGGTCATGCCAATGTCCGCTGGTTGGAAAAAACGCCCAAAAACGCCTTGCGCATTCCTTTGCTGAAAGCCCTTTTTCCGGATGCTCTGTTCGTACATCTGTGGCGCAGCCCTGAAGAAAACATCGCCAGCATCATGAACGCCTGGAACAAGGGGAACTGGGTAACTTACCCCAGCCTGCCCGGCAGGAAAGGCCCCTGGTCACTCCTTTTACCCCCAGGATGGCAGGCACTTAACGGTCGTCCGCTGCCGGAGATTGCCGCCTTTCAATGGGAGGCAACAAACCGCATCATTCTCGAAGACCTGAAGAAAATTCACCCTTCACAACAACTGCGGATCAGCTATTCAGATCTGTGTCAGAACCCGGGCGGAACAGTGCAGAAAATCCTGTCTTTTTCGGGGTTAAGCATGACCAGCGAACTTCAGGAACGCTGCGGTCATAATCTGCCACCTTCGCGTTATACCGATACCCTGCCGGAAGCCGGTAAGTGGCGCAGGTATGAAACTGAAATTCTCAGGGTTCTTCCCTCAACACAAGCTATATATGACAGATTGAGCCAACAGCCCTGACGCGTTCCGATCAAGTACGAGATTTCTTGTCCTGTTGATCATGATTAGGGATGATTTCATAGGGGTTTCAGACTGCCAAATACGCAAATTTACCTAGTCCTGACCACAAGATTACAATTTGCCACATGTCATCAACAAGCTGACACCGTATCATGAACAATACAGTCATATACTGATTACCAGTTCTGTTTTAACGCCACACTGATCTTATGAGGTGCAGAGTGCGAACAATAATAACAACAACCGCTGCCATCCTGACCCTGTCGTTCGCCACCCAGGCTTCTGCCATGCAGGCACTGGGCGACAGCGAGCTCGGCAATGTTACCGGCCAGGCCTTTATTACCGTTGATACGTCGTCCTATTCCGACGGTACTTACGGCAACTTTGAGTTTTCCAAGATCAACCTTGGCGTTGATATTGAGATTCAGGCCAATGCTGATTCGGTCAAACTGGGGACCTTTGAGCGCTCCTTCGGCTCGGAAGGTACAGCTCCGCTGATCGATGTATCCTTTGCCAGTAACGGTGACCGTAACTGGAACTACCAACTCGATGAAAATGGCGCCGTTAAGGTCAATGACTCTGATCTGCAGCTGGATAACCTGGGACTGGGGCGTATTGACGACGCCTTCGGTGACAACCCGGTGGTTGTTCCCTTCAACATCCACAACCCCTATATAGAACTGGCTTACGCGGTCGATGGGAGTGGTGTGCGTCGTATCGCTGGTGTGCGCATTGGTGCCGAAGCCGCCTACGGCGATCTGTCAGCTGATCTGATCTCCCTCACCGGTACCTTTGAAGGTAAAGTTATCGGTACCGCCGATGTGGCTTACCAGAATGCCTGTGTCGATACCAATACCGGCAGCTGGTTTGACTGTCTTGCTCTCGCTATTGCGGGCGGTACTCTGATGGAGTCGGAGCTTAACCTGCTGAACGGAGCTGATGGCGAACCGATTCCGGCCGATTCCGATGGCCAGATCCGTGCGATGTACATTAAGCGTGCATCCTGGGCCGGTATCAAAAACGGCGATTACTTCACCACCACCGACCCGGATAACGGCCTGCGTGGGATCATTGAACTACTGGCGGTGGCAGATAACTGCGTTGCCTCCGGTGTTACAACATGCTTTCCAATCAGTATCTATGACAGCATCTATATTGGCGTAAATGATGCCGACAGCAGCGACGATAACTTCACCGATAACGGTGCCCGTGGTCTGTTTGTCTCCCTGCAGAGTGAAGTTGTGCCTTGGGAAGATTTTTCCGGCATTTCCGGAGCAACCCGTGTATGGACTGAACGCGGCGCTTACCTGAACTCAGCCAAATACATGACTGCCAGCGGCGATATCAAGTACCCCCTGGTACTGGATCTTTATGAAGGTCTGAGCGGGGTTCAACGGGTTAATACCTGCGTAGGCCGCTCAAAAGGCTGCTGATTCCAGAAAATTCTTTTCTTAACGCCTGTTTTATCAGGCGTTTTTTGTTTTTCCGCACCCCCTCTTCTGACGCACCAGTCAACGACGCTAACCTCACAGATGGCAGGGCCTGTAGCCAGATTCCTGACGCCCCCTCTCCTTTTCAGACTACAAAAGTATCACTGCGAGCCAAAATAAATGCGGCTCATATGGCCGATTGACATATGCAAAATGTCAAAAAACACCGTAATATCCGCTGGAAACTAACAATAACTCTGAGCTGACAGGGAATGTCGGACGTCTGATCTCTGAGGTGATCCAGCATGCTACACAGACTCCGTCTGACAGCGACATTCCTGATTTCCAGCACGTTACTGCTGTCTGTACACACCCAGGCGCTTGAAGCGATTTCCGATCAGGAAATGGGCGGCATCACCGGTCAGGCCTTCATCACCATCGACACCAGTAACTACTCCGACACCACCTACGGTGATTATGAGTTTTCCAAAGTGAATCTCGGTGTCGATATCGAAATCATGGCCAATGCCGATTCCATCAAGCTCGGTACTTTTGAGCGTCAGTTCGGTTCAGAAGGCACGGCACCTACGGTCGATGTCACCTTTGATTCCAACGGCAACCGCATTGTCGAGTACATCACCGATGAATCCGGCCAGGTTGCGGTAAGAGACTCAGACCTGCATCTGGACAACTTCGCCCTGGGGCGGGTCGATGATGCTTTTGGTGATAACCCGACACTGGTGCCTTTCAATATTCACAATCCCTATCTCGAACTGGCTTACGCCGTCGACGACAATGGCGTACGCCGCATCGCCGGTGTGCGTATTGGTGCTGAATCGGCCTATGGCAACCTCTCTGCCGATCTGATTTCCCTCACAGGTGCCTTCGAGGGCAAGGTGATAGGTACCGCGGCCGTGGCCTATCAGAATGCGTGTGTCGATAGCGACACCGGCAACTGGTTTGACTGCCTGGCACTCGCTATCGCGGGAGATACCTTGATTGAATCCGAACTGGATCTGCTGGATGGTGCTACCGGAAACGCGATACCCGCTGACAGCGATGGTCAGATCCGGGCGCTCTACATCAAACGGGCCCAGTGGGCCGGCATTCAGAACGGCGACTATTTCACGACCACCGACCCGGACAACGGCCTGCGTGGCATTATTGAACTGCTGGCAGTCGCCGATGACTGTAAAGCCTCCGGTGTTGTAACGTGCTTTCCGATCAGTATTTATGACAGCATCTACATTGGCGTTGATGACGCCAATGAAAGTGACGACAACTTCACCGATAACGGCGCACGGGGACTGTTTGTGTCCTTACAGAGTGAAGTGGTGCCGTGGAAAGATTTTTCCGGGCTGCCGGACGCAGACCGCATTTATGCTGAGCACGGAGCTTACCTGAACTCGGCGAAATACATGACCGCAGACGGTGCCGTAAAATATCCTCTGGTGCTGGATCTCTACGAAGGTCTGACCGGTGTACAGCGGGTGAATACCTGTGTCGGGCGCACAAAGGGCTGCTGATCATTCAGCCTCAGTCAGTGCAACCGTGGAGAGCTGAAACTCAGTTCTGAATACGTCGGACAAGCAGTACAACAAGGATGAAAAAGACCGCAGAGATCAGATCTCCGAGCCCGTACACGGCATAAAACAGCGCCGTCATCGGAGACTCTGCGGCAATCTCACTGAGCTCACTGCCCCGTGCCCACAGCCAGTAAACCCAGGTAGCTACGTAGAGAAACTTTTCCAACGCAAATACCGCTACCAGTGCGGGCACCCGTGCGTAACAGCCGGAAACCGCCATATAGGCCAACCCCCAGAGCATGATCCCCAACATACCCACCAGAGAAAAAACCTGCGGATAGAGACTGCTGATCAGTGGGTTGGTGAAAAACTGTGAGAACAGCAGAATCCCGCCGACATTGTACGCACCCGCCAACAGGAAGCCGTAACGGATAATGGTTGAGGGAGCCTGTGAGTCTGAAGTCATCAATAATTCTCCGGGTAAGAATGTAATGGCTATTCAACCGCCGTTCCGGTCAGTGCCATAGCCAGCCCCAACAATGCCATACCGCTGAAGAACATACGATCACGCAGCACATGGTCACCATGAACTGAATTCAGGGCCGCAACCGCACATTGCAGAGCGTAATACAGGGCAAACGCCCGGGATGCATAGCTGATAATGGCAAAGATATCGGCCGCCCAGGTCAGGAGCAAACCGACCACCACCAGCAGGAGGTACGTCTGACGTTCACTGACTCTGTGGTGAGTCAGTTCACGGACCAGGCCACCGCAGCCACCGGTATCCGCAATCGCTGCACTCAGCTGGGCACTCAGGGCCGCCAGAATCAGCAGGGCCGGCAGTAACGGCGCAACATAGCCCATCAGATCGATGATGGCCGTCTCACTCAGACCAGTCTGCCCCGGGGAAAACAGATACGCCAGAAAAATAACGTAGGCGAGGTAAATCAGCGTTGAAACCCATTGCGCCAGTTTCATCGAACGGATGCGCACTGCAGCTCCGTATTCGTCGCTGAGGTAACGCGACGTCTCAAAGCCCTGCACGGTCACAATCAGACCAAACATCAGTGTCAGTGCCTCCCAGCCTCCTGTCTGCACAGGATTAAACAAGAGGGCTCCGTCAAACGCTGCATCCGTTCCGAACACCATCAGACCCGCCAGTAACCCGGCAATCACCGCAAGCTTTAACGACACCGAAGTCTGCTCCAGTTTTTCCAGCGCAGAAAACCCTTTAAACCAACCAAGTACTAAAATCAGCAGCAGTACCAGAGTCGTGATGACCCGCCCGGCCAGCTGGTTCTCTTCGGCAACGATACGCACAGCAAAAGCACCGAAAAGATTCAGGTAATAGGTAACAGAGATCACATAAGCCAGCGCCAGCACCCAGGAGGAGGCCATTTCCGCATGCAGACTCAGTGCATGGCGGTTATTGCCCTGATGGCGGTCGGTGATGTTGCGCCGCATAGTGACGCCAAACAGATAGGCAACACCACACAGAAGCAGCATAGCCAGCGGCGCCCAGCCACCGAAGGCATGAATAAGCACCGGTCCGACCACCAGAAAGCCGCTGCCAATGATGGATGCCAGTGGTGTGATGGTCGCACGCCATAATTCGGCGCGTGCCAGTTTCGGCCACACCAGAAGGCCAAGAACAGCCGCAGTGGCAAGCAGGGTCGCCACACTGGTCAGCAGCATATATCAGCAGGTCAGGACTGTTGCAGACAGGTCGCGATCAGATCACGGACCCGCCCCATGCCCATGCCGATCACAGCACGGACATCATCCATGGTAATCAGTGCAGCACTCTTGCCAGCCGCCGGATTCACCACCAGACAGATACTGGCGTAAGGAATGTTCAGTTCACGGGCCAGGGCGGCTTCCGGCATGCCGGTCATACCGACCAGGTCACAGCCATCCCGCTCCATTCTGGTGATTTCAGCAATCGTTTCCAGACGCGGTCCCTGTGTCGCGCCATAAACGCCGTCCACAGAGAGTTCGATACCCGCCATCCGGGCAGCCTGCAGAATGGTCTGACGCAGCGTTTCATCATAGGGATGAGTCAGATCAATGTACTCGAGTGGCAGAAAGTCGCCATCAAAGAAAGTCGACTCACGTCCCCAGGTGTAATCAATGATCTGATCCGGTACGGCGATACGACCCGAGACCATATCATCACGGATACCACCGACCGCATTCACCGCAATAATGCGGGTAGCGCCCAACTGCTGCAGGGCCAACAGGTTAGCCCGGTAATTCACCTTATGTGGTGGCAGAGCGTGAGGATGCCCGTGGCGGGACAGAAACAACACCGGGTGCCCCATCCACAAGCCTTCGTGAATCAGGCCGGATGGTTTGCCCAGGTCAGTGGTCATATCGTGCTGACGGATCAGCTCAGGTCCTTCCAGCTCGGTCAGGCCAGTGCCACCGATAATGGCGGTTACAGTTTTCATAATTGCCTTGTCAGAGAATCAGCCCGGCATCACGCAGACGTGTGCGGGCCTGTTCAGTTTCAGAATCTGCGGGGAGTCGACAGTCAGGCTTCCAGCTCTCTAATGATAATGAGGGGTAGCCCTGCTGTCTCAGGTCCTGTACCGCGCGGACCACCTCCCATGAGGCGTCCGGGTTATTGCAGACCACCAACGCATTGGCACCCGCCGCCGCCGCTGTTAACGAGCGCTCGTAAAAGTCACCGCCGCTGGCCGCACCGGCCATCGACAGGTCATCACTGAAAATTACACCATCAAATCCCAGCGCTGAACGCAGTGTCCGGCGCAGCCATAATGGCGAAAAACCGGCAGTATGTTGTGCGTCCAGTGCTGGATAAATTACATGGGCCGGCATAATACCCGCCATCAGACCAGCGCCGATGAGTGCCGCAAACGGGGCGATGTCTGCTGCCAGTTCAGACATAGGGCGATAATCCGTCGGTAATTCATGATGGGAATCACCCACCACCCCGCCATGACCGGGAAAGTGTTTGCCGACTGCCTTCATACCTGCCGCATTGAGACCCCGCGCCCAGGCACCCGCCAGTGCAGTCACAGCATCCGGATCATGCGCAAAAGCACGGTCACCAATCACCCGCGAGCAATCCTTTTCCACATCAAGAACAGGCGCAAAGGTCAGATCAACACCGTGCTGTATCAGCTCCGTGGCCAGCAGACATCCACCAAGAAAAGCCAGCTCACAGGCCTCAGACTCATCCTCACGATACCGTGCTTCCAGAGTCAGCATAGGGGCAAAGCGGCTGAAACCCTCGCGGAAACGCTGCACCCGCCCGCCTTCCTGGTCGGCAGACAACAACAGATCCGGGCGTAGTTCCCGGATGGAGGCTGTCAGCTCAATCAGCTGTTGCGGTGATTCATAATTCCGCGCAAAGAAGATCACGCCACTGAGTTCAGGGCGTAGCAGTAATTCCCGGTCGGCAGGGGTCAGTGTCAGCCCCTGCACGTCCGTCACTACTCCGACAGGCTGAATCTCTGCACTCATGATGAAAAAGCCGCCTCCTGAATCAACACCCGGGTGCCGGCCGGAACCAGTTCCGCCAGTTCGGCAACATCGGCGTTACGCATGCGGATACAGCCGTGCGACAGAGGCACCCCCATGGGCTCAGAGTCAGGGGTTCCGTGGATATAAATGTAGCGGCGCAGACTGTCGACCTCGCCGCCACGGTTTTTACCGGGTTCGATCCCATCCAGCCAGAGAATACGGGTCAGAACCCAGTCCCGTTGTGGGAACGCAGTAACCAGTTCAGGAGTACAGATTTCGCCGGTCGGGCGGCGCCCGCGGAAAACCGCATGCAAAGGCTGATCACGGCCAATCACGATTTTTACCCGGTGCCAGCCCCGGGGAGTACAGCCGGTGTTCATCTGCTCACCAACACCATTCTTGCCCGTCGAGACCGGGAATGAGACAAAACCACCGTTTTCCTGAACCAGACGCAGCGCCTGATCCGCAATAGACACTTCAAGATGCACCCGACACCTCCCGTCCGGCAAAAGCAACCGGTAACTGCGCCGGAACCTGCATCCCACCAGCGACAAAAGGCAGCAACAGATCAATCACATCTGAGGTCTGGGCAAGACGTCCGACGTCATGCTCCGCCATGGCTTTCAGGGTGTCAACGCCGCTGAAAGTAAACATCACCGCACCCAACATAAAGTGAAAGCGCCAGTAGAGTTCTTCCGCGCTCAGTTCCGGCATGGAACGGCGCAGAAGATCAGAAAAACTGGCAAAGTCCTCACCATATTCGCGGTTCAGATAACGTTTGATATGACCCTGACCCTGCGTATAAGCCAACCCCAGCAGACGCATGAAACGGTTAAGACGCTCCGGCTGATCTGCACAGGTCAACAGCGCAGTATTGAAGACGATACCCAGCAGGTACCTCAACTCAGCCGGCTCATCCGCCAGCGACTCTTCATACAGGCTGAGTTCAGAACGTAAACGTGCCGTGAAGGGCGTGAGGAATCCTGCGAACACTGCATGAATCAGAGACTTTTTCGAACCGAAGTGATAATTCACCGCGGCCAGGTTCACCCCCGCACGGGCAGTAATGGTGCGCAGTGAGGTTTCTGCAAAACCACGCTCTGAAAACAGCTGCTCGGCGGCTTCGAGAATAGCTTTTGAAGTATCTTTCTGAGGCATAACACATCCGCTTAATTCGTTTTAAACATACGTTTAAAACGGTACAGGCGCAAGTATCCGGTACAAGGGCCGGGAATGCCAGAGCGGACAAACCCGGAGATATTCAACTACTGTGTGTTTACACAGGTATTAATACTGTATATATTTACAAGCACTGTATAAAACAACAGATGAGATGCGCATGATCAAGCTTACAGCACGCCAGCAGGAAGTACTGGATTTCATCCGCTCCGCCATTGAAGAATCTGGCTTTCCGCCTACCCGTGCGGAAATAGCTCAGGAGCTGGGCTTCCGCTCTCCCAACGCCGCCGAAGAGCATCTCAAAGCGCTGGCGCGGAAAGGCGCCATTGAAATGATGCCTGGTGCCAGCCGTGGCATCCGCATTGTTGAAGAAGAAAATCCGGGTTTACCCGTCATAGGCCGGGTTGCTGCCGGTGAACCAATTCTGGCGCAGGAGCATATTGAAGAGTACTGCGAGATTCCGCCGTCCTTCTTTCATCCTGAAGCCGACTTTCTGCTGGAAGTTCATGGCGACAGCATGAAAAAAATCGGGATCATGGATGGCGACTATATCGCTGTCCATAAAACGGAAACCGCCCGTAATGGTCAGATTGTTGTGGCCCGGGTCGAAGACGAAGTGACCGTAAAACGCTATCAGAAAAACCGTAATCAGGTACTGCTGTTTCCTGAGAATGATGACTACGAGCCGATCGAAGTCGATCTCAAGCATCAGGCATTCAGCATCGAAGGTCTTTACGTCGGCGTCATCCGCCGCGACTGAGGAGCACCATCATGTTTCAGACTGCTTTTGACACCCGGTTAACTGCCCTGCCCTCGGTGAAAGCTGCACCGGCAGCACCTGCTGGCAGCATGAGTGAAGTCATTGTCTCGGATGGCAGCGCCATCCAGCCACACCTGCTGCTGCCGATGCTGGCGCACTGCAACAGCCACAAACGCTGGCTGATGTGGTTCAGCCCGAATCAGTCCATGAATAAAGACTGGCTGGTCCGCTGCGGATTACAGGACTCCCCCGTACTGCATCTGGCGACGACCTCGGCTAACCAGCACGAGTTGTGCGTGCGGGCCCTGAACTCTGCCAAAAGCCACCTGATTGTGGAATGGACCGGTCATATCAGTCGCAGTACCCGTCAACAGCTGCGCATACTGGCCGAAAGTAAAGGCACTCATCTTATTCTGGTACGCCGGGAATACTGATTTCTGGCCGACTGATTCTCTCTCGCAGGTGTGACACTGCAGACACAAAAAAAGCCGGCAATTGCCGGCTTTTTTCAGGTTCACTTTTTCAGGTTGGCACAGACACTCAATCTGATCTGTCTGTCGATACAGCCGAGCGTGGTCTCAGTGCACTCTGCGACCCGGTGATGCTTCCGTTTCAAACGGGCTCTGTTCAAATTCAATACCCGAGAGCTCACCCACTTTCAGCGCACCGGCTTCCAGCATGGCCCGTGCAACATCCACACAGTGCTCCTGCAGACTGGCCTTGGCGTCATCTGAGAAGTGAATTTTAACCAGTGCATCACCCTGTTCTTCATCAACATGACGAAGGGCGATATCACCATTGGATAATTCAATAATCTCTAAGAAGCGGGACATACAACTTACTCTGGGAAACTGACGGCGATTTTACCATAAACCGCCATTCACTGTAATCGGTATACCGTCAGGAGTCAGGTTTCCTGACGGTTCTCCCGCTGACTATCAATGAGGTCCGACATTGCCTGCCACCATTGTCTGAGCGGCAGACCGTCCGCGGCACGCAAAGCAATCAGGCCAGAAGGTACATCCTGCACGGCTTTTGCCGCTTTTGGCTGGTTCTGTCCGGCCAGTGCGGCTGACATCTCAACCACCCATGAGCCTGGAATTACAGAAAGATTTTTGATTTCCGTTATCTCCCCGGTAACCAGAGGTACCACAGCCATCAGCTCAGCAAGACTGGTCACCCGGGATCCGGCACTGGCATTTATCGCCAACTCATTCAGATAACTCAGCCAGGCTTCCCCCAGCAGCGCCAAAGCACCTTCACCCGCTGCCTGTGCCTGTACGGAGGAGTCCGCCTCTGCCTGTTCAAGCAGAAGGCGGGCAAAATAGAGTTTCTGATTGGTGTGACCGATCCAGGAGTTCATCAGAAATCCAGACGCAGACCCAGATGCAGGCCGTCAGCAAACTTATAACGGTCATCCTGCTCTTCCAGTTTGATGCTGGTCATTCTCAGACCCGCATAGACGTGTGCGGATTTGAGTACGCTATATTGCAGACGCAGATCCGCATCAAACATGTTTTCAATATCTGAGAAAGACACTACCGGTGGTGCGTAATACACGTAGCCGGCCAGTGCCAGATCCCGGTTGAACGGCATGCCGTAACGGAAGAAACCGCCAACACCGAGTGCACCACCGGAGTAGTCATCACTCACAAAGCCGTAAACCTGGCCACCGATCCCCATATACAGGCTGGACTGGCTCTGACGCACATCAACAATGTGCAGACCGCCTGAAACCATATCACCATCCTGACCGTCATCACTCTCATGCAGGTACGCGGCACTTACGTGCATACCGCTGCTGACCTTGGTGGCATCCCAGGCAACGCGTGCCGCGGTATCAGACAGGCTGAGATCGAGGGTACCCCCCGCCGAAACAAAAGCGGGAAATGACATGGTCAGCGTTGTGAGCAGAATTCCGGTCAGTTTTTTCATGAGCTGATTCTTTTTCCTGTAGCAGTGAGCAGAAGACACATTGGCATCAGCAGGCCGCTGTGCAAATGTTTTCCGCATGATACCAGCAGCCTACGTCAGGAGGAAATTGCCACGGCAGCCGGCGCCAGCTGTACGTGCATCACAGAAACCGGATGGTTGTGATACACATCTTTGGTAAGGCGTTTCCAGCCCAGACGGGTATAGAAACTTTCTTGTCCCGGCGTGTAGAGATACAGGGTCTGCACACCGTTCTTCCGCGCATATTCCATGGCATGACGGACCAATGCCGTACCTATACCATGCCCGCGGTAGGCCGGATTCACGTACACATCAGAAATCCAGGGGGTGAGGTGTGGCAGAGTATCCATGTCGTTTTTGTCAATCGCGGTGGAACCGAGCAGTTCATCACCATCGATGGCAATGAACATTTTCGGAACGGACTCTGCCGTAAAATAATCCGCCATGCTTTCAGCCCTGTCACGCAGGCTGATATCCGGGTAAAGGTAGGACCATTCGCTGTGGTGCCAGTAGGCAAGTTTTGCCAGATGCTGAGGTTGCTCAGCGAGACTGACAATCTGCATATTTACTCCTTTAAATAATTCCGGCTCTGTGCCTCCGTGCAGAGCCGGAATTGCAGACTGAAATTACTGAATTATTTCATCAGGTCCAGCAGCAGTTTATTGAGGCGGGACACATACTCAGCAGGCTGCCTGAGTTGGCTGCCTTCTGCAAGCTGTGCCTGCGCATGAATGAGATTGGCCAGATCCGCAAATCTATCTTCATCCTGTTCCTGATCCATGCGCTGCAACAGGGGGTGCTGAGGATTGACTTCCATGATGACTTCAGGTTCGGGGACTTTCTGCCCGGCGGCTTCCATTATGCGACGCATGTGTGCGCCCATATCGTACTGACCAACCACCATACAGGCGGGAGAATCCGTCAGACGCGAACTGATACGTACTTCTTTGATTTCGCCCTGCAAAGCCTGCTGAATGCGCTCGACCAGTGCTTTATGGGTTTCTTCCAGCTGCTTCTGCTGTTCTTTTTCAGCGTCATCTGCCAGTTCATCCAGATCCAGTTCACCTTTGGTAATATCCTGGAAAGTTTTTCCGTCAAATTCACTGAGGTGACCCACCATCCACTCATCCACACGGTCTGTCAGCACCAGCACTTCAACGCCTTTACGACGGAAATATTCGAGATGTGGGCTGGCGGTGGCTGCGGCGTAGCTGTCACCGGTAATGTAATAAATCTTTTTCTGGCCATCACGCATGCGCGACACATAATCCGCCAGAGAAACGTTCTGAACATCCAGTCCGCTGTGTGTGGTTGCAAAGCGGAAAAGACCGGCAATTTTTTCACGGTTGGCAAAATCTTCAGCCGGACCTTCTTTCATCACATCGCCGAACTGATCCCAGAATGTCTGATATTTCTCCGGATCTTTCTGTGCCATTTTTTCCAGCGTATCCAGTACGCGCTTGACGAGAGCGGTACGCAGATTTTCAACCTGCTTATCTTTCTGCAGAATTTCACGGGAAACGTTCAGCGACAGATCGTTGGAATCCAGCACACCTTTGACAAAACGCAGGTACAGCGGCAGGAATTGTTCGGCGTCATCCATAATAAAGACACGCTGAACATACAGCTTCAGCCCGCGTGATGCATCGCGGTTCCAGATATCAAACGGTGCCTGCGCCGGAATATACAGCAGACTGGTGTAGTCGAGCTTGCCTTCAACGCGGTTATGCATCCATGTCAGAGGCTCATTCCAGTCGTGAGAAACGTGCTTATAAAACTCGGTATATTCTTCATCTGAAACATCAGATTTGGAGCGGGTCCACAGTGCCTGTGCCTGGTTGACCGCCTGTTCTTCAGTCGTATCCTCACCGCCGTCTTCCGTTGCTGGTCTGGCAACGAACACAGGGACCGCAATATGGTCTGAATATTTTTTAATCAGATGTTCCAGACGTGACGCCTCGGCAAATTCGCCTTCACCGTCTTTAAGGAACAGCGTGATGCTGGTGCCGTGGCTGGCCTTATCAACCGGCTCAAGCGAAAACTCACCTTCACCTTCCGACTCCCAACGTACCCCCTGAGCGGCGGATTCTCCGGCTCTGCGGGTTTCAACCACCACCTTGCTGGCAACAATAAACGCAGAATAAAAACCAACCCCGAACTGACCGATCAGCTGTGAGTCTTTTTTCTGATCTCCGCTCAATTTACTCAGAAATTCAGCTGTACCTGAGCGGGCGATGGTTCCCAGGTTATTGATCACATCATCACGGTTCATACCGATACCGTTATCCGAGATGGTCACTGTACCCGCGTCTTTATCAGTACTGATACGGACCTTCAGCTCAGCATCGCCTTCGTACAGGGCGTCGTTCTGCAGGGCCTCAAAACGCAGTTTGTCGCAGGCATCAGAGGCGTTGGAAATGAGCTCTCGCAGGAAAATCTCTTTGTTCGAGTACAAAGAGTGAATCATCAGATGCAGCAGCTGCTTGACCTCGGTTTTGAAGCCGAGCGTTTCTTTCGCACCATCAGTCATGGACGTATCTCCTTGTTAACGATTGTATTCAGTCGGTGACAGATGTGGCGTATCTGGGGTTGCTTGCGTGAATTTTCAAGTGCGCCGGTTAACCAATCAGGCCTGAAAGCTGCCTGAAATGTCAGACTGACGCAAATCGCGGTCTGATATTTGCCGCTCTCCGGTCCCTCGGCTATTACTTAAAGTAAGAGGAAATAAACCGGAAAATATTGTCATGAGCCTCAATCTTCTTATTTGTGATGACTCCGGCTTTGCCCGCAAACAAATGGCAAAGTCATTACCACCTGACTGGAAGGTGGACATTCATTTCGCGACTGACGGCGTAGAAGGCATCAATGCCATCAGAGAAGGAAAAGGCGATATCGTATTGCTGGATCTGACCATGCCAAATATGGATGGCTTCGGTGTACTGGAGATCATCCGCCGCGAAGATCTGCCAGCCATGGTCATAGTGGTCAGTGGTGATATTCAGCCAGAGGCGCGCAAGCGGGTTCTGGACCTCGGAGCACTGGCGTTCATTGAAAAGCCGATTGACACCGACAAAGCGCGCCAGGTGCTGACTGAATATGGAATTCTGACCGGAATCTGATTATGTCTTACGCATGTGCCATCACTGAAGATCAGCGGGATTGCTATCAGGAGCTGACCAACGTCGCCATGGGCCGGGCCGCCGAGAGGCTGGCCAAGCTGCTGGATACCTTCGTGCGGCTGCCCGTCCCCCGGGTCAGCATGATCGAAAACAGTGATATCCGCATGGCCATTCAGGAAGTCGGGCAGGACAGCTCTGTATCGGCTGTCTGCCAGGGCTTTGCCGGGTCCGGCGTGGTGGGAGAAACCCTGCTGATTTTCAAAGACACCAGCTTCGCCAATCTGGCGGATATGATGCATTACTCAGGTCCGCTGAGCCGTCAGGCTGAACTGGAACTGCTGATGGATACTGCGTCGATCCTGATTGGTACCTGCATCCGTGGGATCGGCGAACAGCTGGAGATTGATTTTAACCAGAGCCATCCGGTCATTCTTGGACAACATTGCCAGACCGCCGACATCCTGCGCTCAGGCAACAGCACCTGGAACAGTACCCTGGCGATTGAAATCCATTACCAGCTGGAAAATGCCAACGTCGAATGCGACCTCTTACTGCTGTTTACTGAAGAGTCCGTCAACATTCTGAACAAGAAAATCGACTATCTTCTGGATTAAGGAAGCCATGAATCACGCCATACGAGTGCCGCTTCATACTGCGTCTGCCACGCCATGGAGGATGACGCCGGGAAAGAATAATGCGGAGGCTGATGCGTCTCCGCATGAATCGTGCGAACCGATCACTCACAGAATGACCGAATCAGAAGCAGGTCCCCAAGGATGAGCCAGACCCACTTTGAGCTGAACGACATTCACTGGTTAATGGATATCCTGCAGGATATTGACATCGGCCTGGTCGTACTGGACCGCAAATACCGCGTGCAACTGTGGAACAGTTTTATGGACAGCCACAGCGGCATCAGCCCACAGAAAGCCAAAGACCGTGATCTGTTTGACTTATTCCCGGATCTGCCCCAGGACTGGTTCCGGCAGAAGTGCTCCGCCGTCTACGAGCTGAAAATCAGTACTTTCACCATCTGGGAGCAACGGCCCTATCTTTTCCGTTTTCCCAGTGCCAGGCCCATCACCGGGCGTTCCTCCTTTATGTACCAGAACACCCACATCATTCCGCTGGAGTCCGCCAATGGCAGTGTGAATCACATCTGTCTGCTGATTTACGACGCCACAGACAGCGCCATACTTCACACCGATCTGAAAGCCACCGACAAACTGCTGCGCGATGCCCGCAAGCGTGATCTGCTCACAGGTCTGCTGAACTTTCAGACCTTTCAGGCCGTTCTTCAGACCTACATCCAGGAAGTACAGCCCGGCAGTACCAGCCACCTGATAATGCTGGATATCGAAAATTTTTCTGCCTATAACCACAGCCACGGCTTTGCCGCCGGTGATGAGCTACTGAAAAAGATTGCCGCATTTATTCAGGCCTCAACCGTACCGGAGCTGACCGCACGTCTCAGTGGTGGCCGTTTCGCCCTTCTGATGCCAGACCGCTCCACCAGTGAGTGTCAGTCCTGTCTGGATAAAATCCGCGACTCCCTGAGCAACAGCGGCAGGCAGGATGCCCGGCTCAGTTGTGGCATGGCGCTGCTGAGCCCCGAAATCTGCACGGCATCCGACTGGCTGATCCGGGCGGAGGCGTACCTGCTCGGGTCTCAGAAGCCGGACGACTCCGGAGAATAATCCGCCGGTTGCTGCATCACACAAACTCAGTGCGGCTACGGTAGCTGTGTGCCGGATAGCTGCCCAGAATACGCAGCTCCTGTGAGAAGTAACTGAGTTCTTCCAAGGCATTGGCCAACGGCCCTGAAGCCTGATGACCGTGAACATCCAGATGAAAATGACTGGCTTCCATCGTGCCGCCATCCATATAGCTTTCCAGTTTAATCAGATTCACACCATTGGTCGCAAAACCACCCAATGCCTTGTATAACGCCGCCGGCAGGTTGCGTACGGTAAATAACAGACTGGTGATGTAGTTTACTCCCGGCAGCGCCACGGCATGCTGCTGCTCGCGGGCAAACACCAGAAAACGCGTGGTATTGCCGTCGACATCCTGAAAATCCCGGCGCAGAATCTCCAGCCCGTACAACTCCGCCGCCAGCTCAGAGGCAATGACTGCGCGACCCGGTTCGTTATTCCCGGCGAGATCACGGGCGGCAATGGCCGTATCAATGGAAGCCACCGGGCGTATCCCCAGGTGACGCAGATGCTGATGGCACTGTGCCAGAGCCTGAGGATGACTGCAGGCATGGGTCAGCTGGTCCACAGACGTTCCCGCACGGGCCAGCAGACAATGTCTCACGGGCTCGAAATGTTCCGCAACAACGCTCAGGTGAGTAGACGGAATCAGCCGGTAGATCTCCTCAACCCGGCCTGCAGTCGAGTTTTCCAGCGGGATCATGGCGCAGTCAGCCTGCCCCTCAATAACCAGAGCGAGCGCGCCACTGAAATCATCACAAGGCAGCACTTCACATTCCGGGAAGACTTTCTGACACGCCATGTGCGAATAGGCACCCGCCGTCCCCTGATACGCTACACGCTGACCTGCCATCTTCCGTCCCCAATCACTATTGCACCAAAATGAAGCAACCGGTCGAAGCCTGTACAGTGTCCACACTGTGCAGTGGCCCCGCCCCATGCCATCCGCGTAAGGCTATAATGGCTGGCACAGAGACTGCAATCCCGACAGCAGACCTGACACGGGAGAGACCGATGGATTCAGAAACACGACTGTGGCCGGAATCCCTGCACGATACAGACGACTGGCACACCCTGGCGGCCGCCAGACCGGCTCTGGACAGCCTTCCGGAAGGCTGGCTGGAGCAGTGGCAAAGTGTCTGGCTGCCGCTCAGCACCTGGCTTGCAGCGTACAACCGCAGCCAGAATGAACCACCAGTGATCGGTATTCATGGTGGCCAGGGCTCTGGTAAAAGCACCCTGAGTAACGCGCTTGCCGCCCTCTACGCCAGAGCCTTCGGCTGGCAGGTCGTGGTGGTGTCCATTGATGATCTCTACCTCTCCCGCGCGGACAGGCAGCAGCTGGCCGTCGACGTACATCCGCTGCTGGTGACCCGCGGCGTGCCCGGAACCCACGATGCCGCACTGGGAATGAATATGTTCAACGCTCTGAAATCCCTCGGTAAAGGAGACGTGCTGCGCTTTCCCGCGTTTGATAAAGTCAGTGATGACCGCCTGCCGGAGGCAGCCTGGCATGAGGTGACCGGCCCCATAGATATGATTCTGTTTGAAGGCTGGTGTGTCGGCTGCCAACCCGCTGACGAAGCCAGCCTGACAGAACCGGTTAATACCCTGGAAGCCAATGAAGACGCCGACGGACGCTGGCGTCATTGGGTGAATGACAAACTCTCGGGCGAGTATGCTGACTGGTTTGCCATGCTGGATAAACTCATCATGCTCAAGGTGCCTGATATGAGTGCCGTACAGCGCTGGCGCACACAACAGGAAGCCGATAACCGCCGCAACACCCAGGGAACCGCAGACCGCAGCCTCGACGATGCGGCCATCGTGCGTTTTATCCAGCATTACGAACGGCTGACGCGTAACGCATTGAAAACTTTGCCCACTGTTGCTGACCTGGTTCTGGATATAAATCAGGCACATCAGGTCTCAGCGGTAAGACTCTCCGGATCTGATGAATGACTATGACGTTGAAACAACCGAAGACACCGCTGGTAATCCTCACCGATCTTGATGGAACCCTGCTGGATCACCACACCTACAGCACAGACCCCGCACGCGCCGCGCTGAAATTCATCCGTGAACATCACTTTCCTCTGGTGTTCAACACCAGTAAAACCCGGCCTGAAGTACAGCTGCTGCGCAATCAGATGGATAACCGCGACCCGTTTGTCTGCGAAAACGGCAGTGCCGTTTATCTGCCGCACAGTGACAGTGAGCTGGAAACCGAGATTCTGGGCACAGATTACGGCAGCATCCTGCGTGTACTCAGTCAGTTGCGCAAGGATGGCTTCCGCTTCCGCGGCTTCAACGACATGCCTGCCAGCGAAGTCGCCGCACTCACAGGGCTAAGTTCTGACGATGCCAGCATGGCCAAGAAACGGGATGCGACCGAGCCTCTGTTATGGCAGGGTACAGAGGAAGAGCTGGCCGATTTCCGCACGGCACTCGGACACCATCAGCTGCGTCTGTTAAAAGGTGGGCGTTTCTATCATGTGATGGGTATTGCCGATAAAGCCGAAGGCCTGATTTTTCTGAGAAATTATTACTTCAGAATCTGGCAACAGAAGCCTGTCATGATTGCCCTGGGCGATGGTGAAAATGACCGTGCCATGCTGGAAGCAGCTGACTACCCGGTGGTGATTCCCGGCAAGAATAATTGTTTGGAGCTTGAGCACCCTCAAGCCATTACGGCAGATTTTCCCGGCCCCAAAGGCTGGAATCAATGCCTGCTACCTTTACTAGAAAAATTAATTAAGGAGTTTTCCGGTGGCTGATTTTTATCAGAACGGTGTGATCACGACGCTTCACAACTTAGTGGACCGTCCGGTAGAAGACATGGAGCGTGAGCTGATGAGCTTTTCCCGCACCCGTCCTATGTCGCTGGTTTTGCCATCGCTCTATTCCGAGCTGGCAACCGATGCCCTCGATAACATCGTCAATGAACTGACCAGTGTCCCTTACCTCAACGAAATCATTATCGGCCTCGACCGTGCCGACGAATCTGAATTCAACCACGCCAAAGAATTCTTCTCGCGCCTGCCGCAACATCACCGCATTCTCTGGAACGACGGCCCGCGACTGAAAAAACTCGATGAATTACTGCAGAAAGAAGGCCTTGCCCCGGAAGAAATGGGCAAAGGCCGCAACGTCTGGTACTGCTATGGCTACGTACTGGCGTCTGGCCGGGCCGGTGCCGTTGGCCTGCACGATTGCGACATCGTCACCTACGACCGCTCCTTGCTGGCTCGCCTCATGTATCCGGTCGCCAACCCGACGTTTAATTATGTATTTGCCAAAGGCTATTACACCCGGATCGCTGACCAGAAACTCAATGGGCGTGTCAGCCGCCTGCTGGTAACCCCTCTGCTGCGCACCCTGAAAAAGGTATTCGGCCCGATGGATTATCTGGAATACCTCGACAGTTTCCGTTATCCGCTGTCCGGTGAGTTTGCTATGCGTGCCGATGTGCTCAACGACATCCGTATTCCGAGTGACTGGGGCCTGGAAATTGGCGTCCTTTCAGAAATGAAACGTAACTACTCCACCAACCGTCTCTGCCAGGTGGATATTGCTGATGTCTATGACCATAAACACCAGCCGTTGTCTGCTGAAGACGCCGAGCAGGGTCTGTCCAAAATGAGTATGGATATCTGCAAAGCCATTTTCCGCAAGCTGGCAACTCAGGGCCAGGTATTCAACAGTGAAACCTTCCGTACGATCAAAGCGACCTACTTCCGTATTGCCCTGGATTTTATTGAGACCTACTCCAGCGATGCACGTATGAATGGTCTGACGCTGGACCGTCACGCGGAAGAAAAAGCCGTGGAACTGTTCGCGCAGAATATTATGTCAGCGGGTGAATATTTCCTCAGTAATCCGATGGAGACTCCGTTTATTCCCAGCTGGAACCGGGTTGTGGCCGCCATGCCCGATGTCCTGGACCGCCTGTATGAAGCGGTTGAAGAAGATAACAGCTGAGTTTTCTCCTGAAATAAAAAAGCCCGGAATATTCCGGGCTTTTTTATGCGTAACCATATCCGCTGTTACTCGGCTCTGTGCTCACGCACCAGATAATCTTTCGACTGCATTTCCAGCATACGCGACGTGGTACGCTGGAATTCAAACTCCAGTTTGCCCTGGGTATAAATATCCGGAATAGCGGTTTCGGCCGACATAATGACCTTAACCCCACGGTCATAAAACTCATCCACCAGGTTAATAAAACGACGGGCAAGATCGTCATTCTTCAGGCCCATCTGCGGCACACCGGAAATCAGAACCGCATGAAAAAGCTTACCCAGTTCAATGTAATCGTTCTGGGAACGTGGGCCATCACACAGAGCTTTGAAATCAAACCAGCCGATATCATCGCACAGAGCCCTGGCTTTGATATGCCGCCCGAGGATTTCCACGTTCTGGTTCAGCTCCACATGACGTGGATCGCAGATCAGCTGATTGAAGGCTTCTTCCATCGCTTTATCCGCTGCCGCAGACAAAGGGAAGTGGTACAGCTCGGCCTGCTCCAGCGTACGCAGGCGATAGTCCACACCGCTGTCGACGTTCACAACTTCGGTAAAGCGGTTCAACAGTTTAATTGCCGGAATAAAGCGGTCACGCTGCAGCCCATCCCGGTACAGACCGTCAGGTACAATATTGGACGTTGCGACTAACGTGATTCCACGGTCAAACAGCTCCTGCATCAGACCACCAAGGATCATGGCATCGCCGATATCCGACACGAAAAACTCGTCGAAACAGATGACAGTCGTCTCGGCGGCAATCTGATCAGCAACGATGGTCAAGGGGTTTTTTTCACCGGAGAGTTTGGTCAGATCCTTATGGACGCGCTGCATAAAACGGTGAAAGTGCGTGCGCATCTTGCGCTCAAACGGCAGCGCATCATAAAAAGTATCGACCAGATAGGTTTTACCCCGGCCAACCCCACCCCAGAAATACAGACCTTTCTGTGGCTCGGTCTTTCTGCGGCTCAGGCGGCTGGCCAGTTTACCCAGCATGCCCTGAGACTGACGCTCCTTCTCGACGGCCACCAGATCGTCAAACAGGCGTTGCAGATGTTTGACCGCTTTTTCCTGAGCCTCATCGTAAGAAAAATCTGGGCGTTGCAGGTCGGCTTGATAGAGTTCCCAGGGTGTCGACACGTTATTCTCCGGTTAGGGTGCGCCCGCTGCACAGGAACGGGCGGCTGACAGCTGAACGGTTCAGGGTATAAACAGAAAGGCCACAGAGCGGGGAAAACTCAGCTGTGGCCTCAGATTTCTGATCGCGGAATGTACCCAAGGCCCCGCAAAAGTTCAATGTGCGGGGCACGGTTGAGAGGTGAGACAGGCCGTCTCAGCGGACAAAATCCGAAAACAGCGCCTGCAGATCACCCTTAAGATCAGTCAGGCGCCCGTGAAAGAAGTGACCGGCTCCCGGAAAAACATGCCATTCGGGCGCTGGCTTCACCTTGTTCACCCACTCTTCTACTTCATCAAATGGCACCACTTCATCCGCATCGCCCATACACACGCGTACCGGCAGACCGGCCGGAAGCTGACCCGGCGCTGCGAAATGATGGACCGGAGGAGCAATCAGAATAAGGCTCTGAACCAGTTCAGGAGCACGTCCGGCTGCCAGACATGCCATTCCGGCCCCAAATGAGAAGCCACAGAGAATAATTCTCTTCCAGCCCAGTTCCTCTCTGGCATAATGCAGCGCAGCAAGGACGTCATCCTGTTCAGCTCTGCCGTTATCATGCTCACCGCTGCTGGCACCGACACCACGGAAGTTAAAGCGCAGTGTGGCAATACCCAGATCTCTGGCGGCCCTGACCACGGTCGTCACCACCTTGTTATCCATGGTTCCGCCAAACAGAGGATGCGGATGACACATGACCAACCCGGCCAGACTGTCATGATTGAAGACTTTGGCCTCAAGGACTTCATCCGCTGTATTAATCTTGCAAGAAATTTCTTTTAACATAGGCGCATGCTGTATACCGAAACAATACCGAAAGCCAGTTTAACAGGTTCTGCCACCCCGCTCCCATCCGGGACTCAACGGCATGACCCCAGATTGACGCTTTCGACAGTTTTTACCTCCACGACTCCCAAGCTCCGGAGGCATATATCAAGCTGCATCAGCAACTTATTGATATTTCTGAGCATTTCCAGAAATCCCTTTTTATATAAGATGCACCTTGCTATATTCCTTTCAGTCTCAAACTTTACTCTTACACTAACGGGAGAACCAGGCCGACATGACTGACTACAACCTGACCCACCTTAAGCAACTGGAGGCGGAGAGTATCCATATTATCCGCGAAGTTGCTGCTGAATTTGATAACCCTGTGATGATGTATTCCATCGGTAAGGACTCCGCGGTGATGCTTCACCTGGCGCGTAAAGCCTTCTACCCTGGTTCACCCCCATTCCCGCTGATGCACGTGGATACCACGTGGAAGTTCAAGGAAATGATCGCTTTCCGTGACAAGATGGCGAAAGAAGTCGGTATGGACCTGATTGTCCACACCAACCAGGAAGGTGTTGAGCAGGGAATCGGTCCTTTTACCCACGGTTCATCCAAGCACACTGACGTTATGAAGACCCAGGCCCTGAAACAGGCTCTGGACAAGTACAAGTTCGACGCCGCCTTCGGTGGTGCCCGTCGTGACGAAGAGAAATCACGTGCCAAAGAGCGTGTGTACTCCTTCCGTGACAGCAAGCACCGCTGGGATCCTAAGAGCCAGCGTCCTGAACTGTGGAACATCTACAACGGTAAAGTGAACAAAGGCGAATCCATCCGTGTATTCCCACTGTCCAACTGGACCGAACTGGATATCTGGCAGTACATCTATCTGGAAAACATCGAGATCGTACCTCTGTACTACTCCGACAAGCGCCCAGTGGTTGAGCGCGACGGCATGCTGATCATGGTTGACGACGACCGTATGCCACTGGAAGAAGGCGAAGTACCGGAAATGAAATCCGTACGTTTCCGTACACTGGGCTGCTACCCGCTGACCGGTGCCGTTGAATCCGAAGCTGCCACACTGCCTGAAATCATTCAGGAAATGCTGCTGACCACCACATCCGAACGCCAGGGCCGTGCGATTGACCACGATTCATCCGGCTCCATGGAGAAGAAGAAGCAAGAGGGTTATTTCTAATGTCACACCAATCCGATCTGATCGCATCCGATATTCTCGAATATCTGAAGCAGCACGAAAACAAGGAACTGCTGCGCTTCCTGACCTGCGGTAACGTGGACGACGGTAAATCCACTCTGATTGGCCGACTGCTGCACGACTCCAAAATGATCTATGAAGATCAGCTGGCCGCGATCGAGAAAGACACTACCAAGTCTGGTACCACCGGTAACAAGATCGACCTGGCACTGCTGGTTGACGGTCTGGCTGCCGAGCGTGAACAGGGCATCACCATTGACGTAGCCTACCGCTACTTCTCTACGGCGAAGCGTAAGTTCATCATCGCTGACACCCCTGGACACGAGCAGTACACCCGTAACATGGCCACTGGTGCTTCTACCTGTGACCTGGCGATCATCCTGATCGACGCCCGTTACGGCGTACAGACTCAGACCAAACGTCACAGCTTCATCGCCTCTCTGCTGGGCATCAAGCACGTGGTTGTTGCGGTTAACAAAATGGACCTGCTGGACTTCAGCGAAGACCGTTTCAACGAAATCCAGAAAGACTACCTGGAGTTCGCCCAGAAGCTGAACATCACTGACATCCGCTTTGTACCTATGTCCGCACTGGACGGTGACAACGTCGTTGACCGCTCCACCCGTTGTGACTGGTACACCGGCATGACCCTGATGGAAATTCTGGAAAGCGTTGAAGTTGCCGAAGACAAGAACATGGACAACTTCCGTCTGCCAGTGCAGTACGTGAACCGTCCTAACCTCGACTTCCGTGGTTTCTGCGGCACCATCGCCTCAGGCACCATCAAGCCGGGCGAAGAAATCATGGCCCTGCCGTCACGTAAGACCTCTAAGGTTGAAAGCATCGTGACCTGGGACGGCAACCTCGACGAAGCCTTCGTTGGTCAGGCGATCACCCTGACTCTGGAAGACGAAATCGACATCAGCCGTGGTGACATCATCGTCAAGCCAAACGATCTGCCAAACGTCAGCAACAAGCTGAACGCCAACATCGTATGGATGACTGAAAGCTCACTGGTTCCTGGTAAGCCGTACGACCTGAAGTTCGCTTCAAGCTCTACTGCCGGTACCGTCAGCCGTATTCACAACCTGATCGACGTGAACACGCTGGAAAAGAGCCCTGCTGACGAAGTGAAGCTGAACGAGATCGCCACTGTTGAGGTGTCTCTGGATAAAGCCGTACCGTTCGATATGTACGACAAAATCCCAGGCACTGGCGCCTTCATCATCATCGACCGTCTGAGCAACGTCACCATTGGTGCCGGTATGATCATCGGTCTGGCTGAAGACAGCATGGACCTGCCAGCACTGACTGCTGAAGAGAAAGCACGTCGCTTTGGCCAGAAGCCAGCCATCGTTGCCGTTAACGCAACCGATGCTGACACTATGGTGAAAGGTCTGGACCGTCGTCTGTACGAAATCGGTAAAGTGGCTGGTATCGCCACCGCTGAAACCGCTGCCGCACTGAAAGAAGCCGGTCTGATTGCTCTGGTAGCAGGCGGAGCTGATGGCGCCGACCTGAGCATGGCAGCTGAAGGTGAAAGCACCGACGGCATGCTGGCCAAGCTGAAAGACGCCGGTATCATCTGATACCCCGCCTGACGCTGTCAGAAAAAGCCTCCGCCCTGCGGGGGCTTTTTTATGCCCGCACATCCTGTCGGCAGGAAACATCCTCTGCGTTTACTCCCAGGAGCAAACGCCGCCACCTGACAGACCCGCATAAGATAAGCGCACACAACAAAGTACGCCCCAAAGCACTCTCAGCAACGGGAAGACTTCCTAACTTATTGAAAACTGTGGTGAAAAACCGGTTGACAGCAAATCATTCAGTGGCATAATACGCGCCACTCAAGCGCACACGCCTGAGTTGAAGTGGCTATGTAGCTCAGTTGGTTAGAGCACAGCATTCATAATGCTGGGGTCACTGGTTCAAGTCCAGTCATAGCTACCACGCATTCCAGAGGCCTCGACAGTCAGTAACTGCTCGGGGCTTTTTCATTCTGAGCAACTCACAACGTCTTTCCGCAACCACTTCAACCGGTGATCATGGCCGGAAGCTGACGCAGTATGTCTGGCTGTTTTTATACGCCTTGTCGCGGGTGCTGCCCTGTGAGTTACGGTACTGCTCACGGTATTGTGAGCACATTTCCCCGAACTTTCTTTGCGCCGCACGACGACAGGAGCGGTAGCGCCAGTCAGAGATCGCGTAGTTATTACATACGTTAGTGATCTCACCACGCTCGACGGACCATTTAACATCGGGTTTGAAGGATCTGGATTCCATATCTCCGGCACTGACGGATACGGAAACAAAGGTAAGGCTGCTTAACAGCATGAGGCGTAGTCTGCCCGGCATAATCGTCCCTGATATTTGCCTGAGTGAGTGTCTATCATGGCGCAAGATAAGCCATTCTGCCAGAGCTGACTCCAATTAAATGGCTATACCAGAGTGCTCTTCAGACTGAACAAAAGATCTTTGCGAGGTCTGAGTTAAATCCGGAAAGCAGACTTCATGCTTTCCTGTTCTGAACGGGGAATTCTCAATCCATCTGCAACAGCACGCCATGCCCCAACAGCAGACAGCACTTCAAGGAAAATATTTTCCGCACGTGATTCAGTCAGCCGGAAAAATTCAGCAACGTCAAAAGCCAGGTCATAGCTCAGCTCATTACTCTTGTCGTCAATATTCAGACTCAGCCCTGTAGCCATTGGAATGGGATTGAGATCATAAGCGGGTGAAAGGCGCCAACCTTGACCATCATGGAGAAAGCCGTGATTTCGCAGATGATCATCAACATTAGAGATCGCGATATTAAAGATGATTCTGCGCCACAACTGCGCCAAATCCTCAGCGGTCCGGCTACCCTGATTGGTCAGAAACTCTGCCAACTCCAGGTAGCTCGCCCCAACCTCACCGTCGTGATACTTCAGCTGAGTCATTGCCGATGAAAAATGGATCCTCTGTCCTCCCACGCGGTCAAAGCGCTTCGTCAGAAAAGTACGGAATGGAGACTGATACTGATCCAGACGACATTCCGACATTGCTATTCCTGCCTCCCTGGCCAAAAGATAAGCAAGATATTCCCAGGCTGCATTATCCCTGTCATCGTAACCACTCGGGAATTTAGCAATCCATAAAGCTCCGGTCTCATCTGCAACAGATGCCTTAGGTCTTGCACCTCCCAGTGAGGATCCCGGTGCTATCAACACAGATAACCATTTGGCATACTCCGGATCTTCCGGATGATTGTTCAACTCAATCTCATTCACTGCACGGGCAAGCTCCCGGAGAGACGTCATTGGTGGCGTTGCCAGACGGCGGTTATCACTGAGAAAAGGCCCATCCGGATCGGTTTTAAAGCGCAGAGCTCCCATTCGCGTTTCATCACTCACGCCCAGCAGGTAGTCACTCTCCTGTAAGCTACGGGCTATCCGCTGCTCTTGTCGGGCAAGAACAGCCTCCCGCCGTTGCATCAACAAACGCCCCCAGCGGTCCGGGCATGAATCCAGAAATACCCTGAAATTCTGCTCATCCACACTGTGCTGAGGCCCCGGATACATCCCGAGATCAGGATCTATGTTCAGACATGCCTGATCCTTTCTCAAAAGCCAATCATCCTCATAAGCAAAGCTGTAGTGCTCTTTGCCACGTACCAGATCAGAGAACAACCTTCCGACCAGCACCGGATCTTCCTCAAACCAGTCAGCAAAAACAAAAATTATCCTGCTCATTCTGCATCCTCTGCATCAGAGCTGCCCTGACTGCGGAGAAGATCAGATTCTGATCTTCTCCGCGCCTCCTCCATCAACGATTTTATTCTCTGGGAAGAGCCACCCTCCCATACCTCTGCACCATAATACATTGAGTTTTCTTCCGCTTGCGAAGCAGTCGAAGTCCCCCTGTACTTAGTCCTCCGGGGGTCATAGGCATTTGCTTTTCCGGCACGGAGAGAGGCGATATCCTGCAACTTCCGCCCCAGCTCATCATCTGCAGCAACCTTACCTAAGTCGCCCTCAAGTCCGAGCACGGCAAGCACCCTCAGATAATGACCGATAGATACCGTCGGCTCACCACGTTCAATGTTTCTCAATGTTGGCCTGGATATCCCGGTGCGTTCAGCCACCATGGTCTGAGTCAGCCTGCGTCGCTTCATCGCCAGACGTATATTCTCCCCCAACAGAGACAGGACTTTCTGTTCTTCAGGAAAGACTGTGGCCTGACGCTTGCCTTCAGATCTCATGAAACTAAACCTTCAAATATTGCATATAATTGAAATTATAGTTTCATTTGAGTGTTTTTCAATATGAAGATCACAGCAATGAACACTCACCCTCCCCTCAAACGAAAAGGTATATCCCCCATACCGACGCTCAATGCCACATCAGAAAACAAAAAAGCCCCTTAACGGGGCTTTTCAGAACACAGAACAACGGGAGACTCAGCAGGCCACAGGCATTGGTTCTGCCTCCGGCTCCATCCCCTGTTGCGCATCCAGCGCAACAAAATACTCAGCTGCCAGCAGGCTGCCCCAGGAGCGCATTCTCATGCCTTCAAAGTGAGCGCAGTGGCTACCCCGCGCCGTAACCGCCAGCATGATATTCGGCTGCGACTGCACCAGACCAGCGTTCTCACGCACATTCTCAATACTGCAGATAGGATCATCTTCTGCATTCAGCACCAGCAGGGGCACTTTGATGTTCTTAATCACATGCATCGGATTTGAGGCATTCATATAATCTTCGCGGGAGCTGAACCCGGCGAATTCATAAAGATGATCGTGCAGATCATGCAGATCCACGGCCTCAACACCGCGGCGATAGCTCTTCAGGTCGGCAAAGAATTTCTGATTCGGGCTGATGAACTGCTTTACCAGACGCTTCGCCATCAGCTTACTGTAAAACGGCAGAGCACGGGTGAACGCCACTTCAATGTTGTAACCCGGGCAGTACGCCATACCACCACGGATCGCGCTGTGCTCACCCTCCTCTCCCAGATAGCGCACCAGCAGACCGGAACCGGCAGAAATACCCAGCGCATACAGCGGAGACTCCGGGAACTGAGCGCGGATCTCACCGATCTGCTCGCGCAGATCATCCGTATCACCCAGAGTATTGAAGCGCGGCGCCGTCAGCGGCAGCTTGCCGTGACCACGACGCAGACACAGAACCACGCGCCAGCCACTGGCTTCCAGCAGTTCGCTCATGGTGTCACGCATGCTCTCGGCAGAACCCGTAATGGTATGGAACACCAGCAGAGTCGGTGTATCAGCAGGCAGGTCATGCCCCATCCAGTACAGGCCGGTCGTCCCCCCATCGCGCATGGTCAGCAGCTGCGAATGATCGTACTGCGCCGACGAAGTCATGCGCTTCTTGAGATCAATCGCCAGAATCTGCAGGTGAGCGTTCACCAACCAGGGAGTTGGCATATAACGGCGGGTCAGACGCGGAACCGCACTGAGCAACTGACGGCTGAACTCACTGTCGGCATACATCAGCTCCGGCCGGCGGGCGACGCGCCAGTACCAGGCAAAAATCGTCAGCATCGGCAAAGAAGTCAACAGAAATCCGGTCACGGAGCCTCCTGTAACATACGTTAGTTATGGGCAGGCACGACGGATAAACCGGTACGCGGTGGGGATCAGGCCTGCAGAAAGAGTAAAAGCCGGCGTATTTTCAGCCAGCGAAGAGGTGCTATGTTCCCACACGACAGCAATTCTTCACCATTACTTAATACAAGTTTCATGAAAATTTAACATTTGTGTAGACAGAGCGTCACAAACGAAGGTTCCGGGAATAAAAAGAGAACGGTTAAGAGACAACGGGCTGGTCAAGCAGATTCCACAGATACCGTGCCTGTGGTGAAAGCACGACGCTCAGTCAGAAGAAACGCGGATACGCACGCAGGAAGACCATCGGGAAAGTAAAGCGACCGAAGCTGGACACAGGCCCAACAGATACCACTGCCACCCCGGCATGCCTGATCACCGCAGACAGTGTCACCTATGACAATGAGAGCGGACCAGACTCCACGGCAGCTCAGCACAATAAATGCGGTCATCAGCAATCAGTCGACCGAGTAGTAACTGCGCCTGGCGCTGAGTCGCGTGTGTCGAGGTGCTGATACGCTGGGCAACCCAGCGCTTCTGATCCGTTCTCAGCTTACGCCAGGCCAACAGGGAGAGCTCTATCAGATTGCGGTCCAACCCACGCTCGTTCGGGGCCAGAGACATAATGACATCCAGCCGCTGCTGAATTACTGCGGGCTCTTTCCCGGCAAGATACTCGGCATCCAGAGCACCCAGCTGATAATAGGGCCAGTAAGGACGCAGGGAGATCGCCCGCTCCATCAAGGTCACAACCTCATCCATAGTGACTTTGCGGTACTCAAGATCCTGCGCAATCGCATACGCACGCAGATGTTCGGCTTTTGTCACCAGAACATCCGGGCTCCAGGGCGCAGCCATCACAGAGAAATCCAGTAACGCATTGCTCTTTTTCCCGGAGGCCAGATGACCACCGAGTGCCGAAGCAACAAACACAAGGGACAGGTAAAGCGCCAGAGCGCAGAGAGCAGCCGCCGGTATCCATAGCCAGCGGACTGTGCCAGTCGTTATTCGCAAAGCCATCTTGGCCTGATTCAGTTCAGCTTATTGTTCGTATGAGTATAGCCGTAGGTGTCGTAATACCCGGCGTAACTGCCCGTATATTTGCGTTCACGCTCAACGTCTACCTGATTCAGCACCACACCCAGAATACGGGCCTGATTCTGCTTCATGCGCTCCAGCCCTTTTTTCACCAGACTGTCTTTGGTGGCATCGGCCTTAACCACATACACCACCCCATCGACCAGAGTCGACAGATATACAGCATCACTCACAGCATGGACCGGTGCCGAATCAATGATAATGCGGTCGTACCGGCTGCTCAGGGTTGCCAGTAACGAGCGGAAACTCTCAGAGCCCAGCAACTCGAGCGGGTTCGGAGGAATCGGCCCCGAAGACATCACATCAATACCCAGGTCATCCACCGGCTGAATGCACTCTTCTAACGACTCAGGCGCAACCACCGCATTGGAAAGGCCCGGCGCATGAGGGGTCAGACCCAGCTTCTTCGCCACAGAAGGACGGCGCATATCGGCATCAATCAGCAGCGTTTTCTCAACCTGACCGAAAGCCTCAGACAGATTGCAGGACAGCGTCGTCTTGCCTTCAAAAGGCACAGAAGACGTCACCAGCATGACCTTAGCCGGAACCTGCATGCTGGCCAGCGTCAGACTGGTACGGATCGTACGCACCGACTCAGTAAAGCCATGCTCGGTATTCTCGGCGAACGCCCGCACCAGCATCTCCGGCTCCGCCCCTTTACGGCGGTTACGGCGCCCGCCCATAAGAGGGAGAACACCAAGCAGATAGGTCGCCAGCTTACGATCCACTTCGTCGGGGTTTTTGATGGTGGCGTCGAGGAGATCGATCAACAGAACCAGAGTGACACCAAGCATCAAACTGAAAAATACGACAACAGCAAGGACAAACTTCTTGTTGGGCTTGGAAGGAGAGCCAGGCGCGACTGCGGGGTCCACAATCCGTGCAGAAGGAAGCTCAAGATCACCCGTTGCTGCCGTTTCATTAATCCGGGTAAAAAACAGATCGTATAACTGACGATTGGCCTCTACCTCACGGATCAGACTCGTCAGTTCAAACTGGTTCTCATTGATCGATTCAGCCTGAGACTTGGCCACATCCATTGCCTGAACAAGCGACTTCTCTTTGTCCAGAGCAGTCTCAAAATCGTTTTCGAAACTCTCCGCAATCCTTTTCATCTGCACCAGTAGTGAGTCTTCAACAGAGGCAAGTTCAGAGCGCGCAGCAATCATCTTCGGATGCATCTCACCATAACGCTTCGACAGCTCAGAGATCCGCAACTCAGCTTCAGTTTCTTTGTTGCGTAAAGAGACAACGACCGGATGACTGACAATAGCCGGCAATGCTGCAAGCGACTGCATGCTGTACTCGTCCATAGCCTGCAATCGGCGGTAGGTGCTCTCAAGCTCAAGACGACGCGTCCGGGCCTGTACTAACTGGCGGGTAATCTGGTCTATCTCCTGGGTAACCAAGGTATCAACACCAGCAAGGTCGACCAGTCCATGTTCATCACGATAGGCCTGTAATTTCCTTTCAGACTCTGCCAGCTGTGTTTTTAACGAGCCAAGACGCTCCTGAAGGAAGGAGGAGGCTTCTTTGGTCACACCAATTTTCTCACGCAATTTACTGCGTATATATTCTTTACAGACAGCATCTGCCAGCTCTCTGGCAAGTAAAGGAGATTCACTTTCAACAGAGACATCGACAAGTTGTGTATTACGTATCGGAGTAACTGTCACCGTTTTCCAGAAGCGATAGACCGTCGCTTCAAAAATGCGCTCATCTGATGGTGGCTCTGTCGGCTCGCCTTTTAACAGATCCCGCAGTGAGAAACCGCGTTCTGCATTTTCATGAAAAGGATTAAATTCCGGCTCATCAGTCAGAGAGTAAGCACGCACAACTTCTCTCGCCAAGTCCCTTGATCTGAGAATCTCAAATTGGGTTTGAAAATATTCCGAATTGGCACCCGGGAGGCCATAAACCTCTTCAATCGAAACAACCTTGGCTTCTTTCGATTCGATCAGCAGTGTGCTGGTTGCCGTATAAACCGGCGTCATCACCAAAACCACAAGTGCGGCAATGACTGTGCAGATAGCAGAGAGTGAAATAACTTTCCAGAGATGTCGGCGGATCAAGCTCCAGTAATACGATAAATCAATTACTTCATCCGAATCCGGAGTATTAAAATCAGACGGCGAGGAAGTGCCTTGCTCTGAATATGGATCTTGCACAGTCAGTTTACACCTTTCAGAAGAAGCCCTGGCGAACGGTAATAACATCTCCAGGCAGTACCTGATCACTCAGCGTAGCCCGCTCCTCCGGAGTTCCATCCGGATCCCGGCTATCGCTCAGATCATGTTCAACAAAGATTTTTTCCCGGGATGCACGGTCAGTAAAACCGCCAGCGACAGAAATGGCGCGGTCAATGGTCATACCGGGATAGAAAGAGTAACTACCGGGTTTCCGGACTTCCCCGTTTATATAAAAGGGTCGGTACTCAAGAATTGAGACCGTCACGCTTGGATTAACCAGATATGGTCCTTTCAGACGGTCAACCAGATAGGCTTCAAGCCTCTCCGGAGTCTGTCCCACAACAGGGACATCTCCCAATAAGGGGAAGGAAAGACTGCCAGCCATACCAATCCGGATTTCATCAAGACTGAGATCGGGCTCATCGTAGACACGAATTCTGACAAGGTCACCCGGCCCCAGAAGATACACCCCGTCTTCAGCAAAGGTCATGGCTGATGGTACGGACAGACATAAAAACAGCACGTAGCGCACCAGCACGGCAACCATCTCACTAACCTTCTTCCCCAACACTACGTTCATTACTCCGATCATTAAAGACTTCAGATTGCAATTTCAGCCCCGAGACTAACAACATTCTGAGAATAATCGAGAGATGAATCTGAAGAGTCACGATTGGCATTTTTGAAAGACAGGCTCAGATCGAATTTTTCAACAGGAGAATAGACACCTTTCAGCCCAAAGCTGATGGTCGAATCACTTCTCCCATCATCCGAACGGTAGAAGTCATCGACCAGATACATGATGTCTGCGCTGACGGCGTAGAACGAAGAGATCGTGTAATCCCATGCCAAAGAGGTCAAACTGGAATCAACATAGTTACCCGGACCACTTGTCTCATTCGCAGACTGAGCAGACCCCAGCGTGAATCTTGAATAGGTTTTCGGGCTCCAAAACAGATTCGCTTCCCAGGTCAGGCGGGTATCATCATCGACAACATCACTGTCGAAGCTACGGCGTACAACCCCAACCTTAACAGAGCCACGGGTCTTACCCGTAATATCCCAGCCCGCACCACCCAGAGCCCTGAGAATGCCACCTTCTCGATTATCCGCGACCGAGCTGTCATTTTTATACGCCACGTCGGTATAACTGAGGTCAAGTAACAATCCGGAATCTTCACTCAGATAAAACGATGACTGAACTCCCGCAGTAAGTTTCTGATGATCACGATTACGTGTGCCGTTCTCAAAGTTGTTCTTGTATCGCTTGTCATAGGCCTCAAAGCGAGTCGATACATTAGCAAAGGCCTTATCAGCACCATGCGTGAACTTACCCCTGGCAGTCAGTTCGTTATATTCATCCGGATATTTGATCCCCAGGGCATCAGAGCCTTCAACCGTACCCCGGCCACGGGCATCATGCCCCGATTTAAACCCGGCACTGACATCAACGACCTGACGTGAACTGACCTCAATTTCTGAAGACAAGCCGATACGATGATCCAGATAATTATCATCATACGTGCTGTTATAGATACCCTTCTCCGCCTCATAGCCAGCCCGGAACTGATAGCGGCCAAAATCCCCCTCCAAAGCCACTCCGGGATTGAGCTTAGTGTAGTTAAGCTCCTGCTTGGACTCATCAGGCTGCAGATAAGCGTTATCATCATTGACAACACTCATACTGAAGTCAGGAAAAATACTCAGCCCAGAGCCGAGAGATACCCCCTGAGGTTCAACCGCAAAGACACTGGATCCGTAAAACAACGCACCGGATAAAACAGCGAAACGCGCAGACACCGGGTAAAAGGACCCTGTAGCAAGTTGGCGAATGTTTCGTTGGTTCATTTTAGGCTCTCTGCAGATGTGGTTGTTAGCCGAACATTAGTCGAACTGGTTTTAGTACTGATCGCAGTTTAACTATCCGAGCGTTAATTTAATATACATTCCATACACGTTACCAGGGTCTCAGCAAGGATCAGGCTATACGGCCCGACCTGAGCAATCTGGATATAATACAAACAATAAGATAAGACGCGCCACCGAAAATAATACCCAGAAGACCAGCCTTCAGATCCTGCCAGTCAAATGAGCGGACAGCAGAAAACCTCTGCAGTACTTCATCTGCGGCCAGGGCCAGAGCCAATAGGGGAAGCACGACGACAACTGAAAAATATGCAGACCTGACATATCTGGAGGCTGACATACACCCCAGAAATGCCAACAATGAAGACATAACCAGATGCATATTCTTATCTCCGCCTATTGCCCTTTCCAAGGCTTTCAGCTCAGGAACAAAAAGATTCATCGAGTGTAAAGAACTCATCACAACCAGCAATGAAGCGAGAAGTACAAAAGCAATCAAAGGCCAGCTTCTGATCACAGAGGACATAGTTAATAAACGTTCCCGCCGGTAAATCCTTTGACAAAGGTGAGGATAATGATCTTCATATCCATCCACAGCGACCAGTTGCGGATATAGTCCAGATCATAGTTCACCCTTCCTTCCATCTTGTCCAGGGTATCTGTCTCTCCACGGAAGCCATTGATCTGCGCCCACCCAGTGATTCCCGGTTTAACCTTATGGCGCAGCATATAGTACGGAATCAACTTCCGGTACTCCTCATTGTGCGCAACCGCATGCGGCCTCGGCCCGACAACCGACATCCGCCCCTGTAATACATTAATAAACTGAGGAAGTTCATCCAGAGACGTTTTACGAAGAATTGCGCCCAACGGCGTGATCCGATTATCGCCCTTCCTGGCTTGCATCACCGTGTCGCCGTTATCCGCCGTAGTCATGCTGCGGAACTTCCAGACATCAATCCGGCGGCCGTCCAGGCCATAACGATGCTGTTTGAAGATGACCGGGCCCGGGGATGTCAGCTTGATAGCAGCAGCAATGACCAACATAGGAACAGCAATAACTGAAAGCACAGCCAGCGAGAACACGATATCAAACAAGCGCTTTATAATATCGTTCACACCAAAGATGGGAGATTCATACACGCTGAGAGTCTGCATGTTGCCAATCTCTGTAAGACGGGCATGCAGCAGGTTGTAGGTAAAGAAGTCTGGTATGAGGTACACAGAGGCCGTGGTATCACCGCACTTTTCCAGAATCGAGTTGATACGCTTCTGAGCCTTCAGGGGCAGAGCAATGAAGATAACCTCATACTTGCCCTTGCGGGTCTTCTCAATCAGCTCATCAATCGTCCCTTCCAGATGATCATCTGGAAAATCCTCACCCAAACGTACATGACAGCGATCATCATAGAAGCCACTGAACTTATAGCCCATCTCAGGGTGATGATAAATCTGATTGCGCATGTCTACTGCAGCATCATTCAGACCGACAATAGCCACCTTACGGGTATTGAAACCGCGACCGCGCATCTCCCTCAGAATTTCACGTAAAAGAAGGCGCCATGTAGACAGCAGGAACAGACAGAGCACCATCCAGCTGCCAATCGTCAGACGGGAGAAATCCTCAGAGACCTTGGCGAAGAAGCTGATGGTAAGTAACGAGACACACACAGCGCCCCAACTGGCCGAAGTGGTCAAAATCAACTTGGAAACCGGTTCTGCCCGCCAGGAGCGATAAAGCTGGAGAGACTCACCCAAGATCAGAAACAGAACGACTGCTATCAGCCCGGCTGAGAAATACCCGGAATCAAACTGCACATGGAGCAGAACAGACTGGCACAGCAACAGAGCCGACAGGATGATCACCACATCAACCATACGGTAAGCGAAGCTGAAACTGCTCTGATTAGAACTGATCAATCCCCGGCCAGACATAGCCACTCCCACATTAACAGAAAGTAATGACTATACCTGAACCTGCTTAGCTGTCACTCACAGTAAACGAATGGCAGGAATGGAGCCGAACGGGGATATCAGGCGCGACCGTACTTATCCTCAAAGCGGACGATATCGTCCTCCCCAAGATAGGAACCTGACTGAACCTCAATCATCTCCAGTTCTACCTTGCCAGGGTTTTCAAGGCAATGAACTTGCCCGATAGGAATATACGTAGACTCATTCTCCGTCACCAGGAAGGTGTCATCACCGTTGGTGACCCTTGCGGTACCGGAGACAACGATCCAGTGCTCTGCACGATGGTGATGCATCTGAACCGAAAGCTTAGCACCAGGCTTCACAGTGATACGCTTAACCTGATAACGCTGCCCATTATCCACAGAATCATAGCGCCCCCACGGACGGTATACTTCGCGGTGGAACTGGTGCTGAGATCCACCTTCCGCTTTGATCTGGGCAGCAATCTTTTTCACATCCTGTACCTTATCCCGATGGGCAATCAGTACAGCATCTTTAGTGTCCACGATTATCAGATCCTGCACCCCCAGGGTTGCCACCAGGCGATCAGAGGTACTGATCAGACTGTTAACAGTATCCTCAGTGATGGCTGAACCCTCATCACCCCCCGTATGCAGAACCGCATTACCATCAGCACACTTATCAGCAATGTCCCACAAGGCCGACCAACTGCCAACATCACTCCATCCAGCATCCAGAGGCGCGACGACTACCTGAGAAGAATCCTGACCAGATGCCAATGGTTCCATAACCGCATAATCTATTGACTCATCCGGGCAAACACTGAAGATATCCTTATCAGCCCGCACAAAATCCAGATCCGAGGTGGTATCAGCCATTGCCGACTTGCACACGGAATAGATATCCGGACGGAATTTCTCAAGCTCTTCAAGATAACGGTCTGCACGTATCAGAAACATCCCACTGTTCCAGTAGTAGTTTCCGGAATCAATGTAAGACTGAGCAGTATCAGAGTCCGGCTTCTCAACAAACTCTTCTACGACAAACAGATTGTTCCGCGCCAGCCCGGCACGGATATACCCATAGCCGGTAGCGGCCTCAGTAGGCACAATCCCTAATGTCCCGAATCGTCCCTGCTGGACGTCAGGAAGTAATGCCTTAACAGCAGCCTGAAATGCAGATGTATCTTTGATAACGTGGTCCGCAGCCAGAATCAGCAGTACAGGAGGCTCGTCACCCTGCGCGTCCTGGACATTCTTCAGAGCTTGCAGAGCCGCCAGTGCAATCGCAGGTGCCGTGTTACGCCCAACGGGCTCCAGAAGAATCGTGGCAGACTGCCCCATCTGGCGCAGCTGCTCAGCGGCAAGAAAACGGTGCTCTTCATTCGTGATCACGATAGGAGCAACGTCTGTCAGACCTTTAAGGCGAGCTGCCGTCTGCTGCAACATAGTCTGCTCAAAGCCCAGAGTCAGGAACTGCTTGGGGAAAGAGGTGCGTGAAAGCGGCCAGAGGCGGGTACCGGACCCTCCGGCCATAATGACTGGAATCATTGACATAACTAATGCCCTACAACAGGGCTCCTCCTGGAACTACAAAGAGATGACACACAGGTCATCTCCCAAAACTTTACAGCACAGTGTGCTGATACGAACAGAGTGCAACTATAGCCCGGTCAAAGGCCGGATCATAGTCAAAGCGTTATACGCCTTGATACTTCATCGCAGCAAAGTCAATTTTCGACACCTGGATTGTGCGGTTGGGAATAAGGATTAAAAACCCAAACTGAAGTCAAAGGCATATTCCGGACGTAGAAAGAGCATTTACAGATTATTACCTTGGGTTAGAATCCGAGCGAAATCGTTTCTTTATATTTCTCAGTCTCAAGATCGAGTCATTCAATAGGACAAGAGTGTGATACATTAGAGAAAAACTGGGTGAGTAACGAACTATCAGGTACTTTACACCGGGTACCCAGAACCTTCTATCACTCCAGTATGAAGAATGAGAAATGGAATTTTTGGCAAAAACACTCAACCTCTTTAACTGATTAAACTTCGTATCTCCGCCCACTGAAGCTATTCGGTCAACCGTGGCACCGACCTTCATAATAAGATCGTAATCAACCTTTTCCCGTATCGGTTCAAGATCGCACAAATTATGTAGCATGTCGTAATAGATGACTAGGAAATCAATCCAGGCATCCGGCACAGAGGATTTCGTGAGTGAAGAATCATTACGACGGTCCCAGTAATACCTGGAAGATCCGCACTCTCTGATCCTTGGTTTCATAGAGAGAAAATTCAGCATAAAAACAGTATCCTCTCCTATGCTCATATTCTGAATAAAGAGGGGCGATTTCATCTCCGATAAAAAACCATTGCGTTTAAATAACTTTCCCCAGGGAGCACGCACCAGACAGGAACTTAAGTGATTCCCCAAAAAAAGGGGTAGATTAAGAACTGAGTAGTAATTGGAATCAACATCATAAACAATCTTTCTGCTATCAAATATTTCAGTATATGACGAAACCACCAAATCACTCTCATCAGAGACCGAAATCATATTTTTGATAAAGTCGGTATCTATAAAGTCATCAGAGTCAAGAAAGGTAACCCAGTCACCACAGGAAGCCTCAAAGCCAACCTGCCGGGCTACACTCACCCCTGAGTTAGGAATAGAAATAAACTTGACTCTTTGATCATATTCAGAGAATCGCCTAATAATCTCAGGAGTACGATCAAGAGATCCGTCATTCACAACAATCAATTCGAAATCGTTATAACTTTGCACTAAGACTGAATTAATACAAGAAACAATACACTTCTCTGAGTTATATGCAGGAACAATAATTGACACAGAGGGTGTAGAATTACTCACCAAACAGGGCTCCGCGCAAGTAAGACAGTGAATTTTCGCGCTCAAGGCTTACTTGTTGATTAACCCCGCTCCAATCGATCTCCTGTTCAACAATGCCATCAAAATCTTCTATACTTGAAATCATTCTTGATTCAAGGTCAAACATCTTCAGTAATGACTCGAAACGGGACTTACCTCTTTTAGGATTACAATAAACAAAAAACTTCTTATTAAACAGGATACTGAATACACAAGCGTGAAAGGAATCAGTTACAACATATTCACTGTTCATGAATGAAGCCAGCCATGATGAAACTGACGGTGCTATCCTCTCCACCAATGGTGCATCTTTATTTTCAATTCTTGAATTGATGCGTATAAGCTCTCCATTGAAATAATTATCGATATGATCCATCAAGCGACCAACATCATCAGCCTCATCGAGAACATAGGAAATTGAAGAGTAGTTATACTTTACCAAATCTTTATCAGTGACTACATTTCTGTATAAACTCAGCGGGATAAGCATTGTTGGATCAAGCACATGTCGGGCAATAACACCGAACCTTTCCTGACACATTGTGACAGCAGAGTCTTCACGTACAGACACTGAATCAAACTCTCGCAGAAGATGAGAACACCTTTCAGTTTGCAAAGTATCAAAGAGCCAATCTCTTGTACCGAACGATGCGGCATAAGTGATCTTTTTGATGCTTTTATTTTCAGATAAAAATCCCAGAAAATAATCATAAATATTTGGAGCATATGAGGGACGCCATACCTGATCACTCCCCACAATAACTGCATCCATCTTACTCTCAAGGATAACATCAGCCAGCTGACCTGAAGAACGAATAGGAACTGAAGAAGGAATTATCCAATCCTTAATAAATATTTCAGAATAATAATTCGTAAACGGTGTCTCTCTGGACTCTTTGAATTCGGGAAGTAAAGATTCAAAAGAACGTACTTTCAGGCATTTAATGAAACGCTTTAATAGAATTACACACCAGGATTTAAGAGATCTTCTTTCTTTGGCACGCCTGATAAAAAGAGGCTCACATTCGAGCAGCTTCAGAGTTTCCATTAATGCATAAGCCTGAAGATTTCCACCATAGTTGGTATGGAGGGGTAATGTTAAAACTGCAACCTTCATGAAAATCCCTCATAGATATAGGAACTGTAACAGAAAAGCATCATAATCCAAACCTGCGCAGTTTATGGTAAATTTTAGTCGTAAAAAACAAGAGCTTAAGAAAAAGTTTCATCTTTTCACTGTACCCCTCAGGGCCAGAAGTACTCTTCCAGTAATATAAGCTGGACTTTCTCGTAACAAGACGACAAATTTGGACTAGAGAAAATCTAGGTGAGATATTTGATTTTAGCCTATTTCGAACTGGAGGAGACGGAATCAGGAAAAGCTTTCGGGGTAAAACTCGAAAGGCTAATGTGTCTTGTCTATGGTAGAAACTGGAAGACTGAGATTCAATCATTTTTTCAACAGTCATATCCTCGAGCTTCAGATCGCCTTCAGCTATTAACGAAGCAATAAGAGCCATGGCTTTCTGAGTTCTGACAATAGCAATACTGTGCCCCTTGTTGTCTTCTTTGTAACCTGCAATCCATGCATCCCCCCAGGATATATCGCACAATTCATTCATAACATCACTACAGAAGTCACAAGCAGGAGACTTAAATAGTCCAGTTCCCCACCTATCCCCCAACTCTTTCATCTTTATTGTCTTGAATTCACCATCGGATTTATCGAAAGCGCCATAAGAGTAGTTATATGCGCTTAAGGACCCTTCCTTTATTCTGTAATCCTGATGTGAATACCCTGCTTCAATACCAGTTTTAACAGACAAAAAATCGGTAAAGAACCTACTTTTCCATCCACCACATATTATTCCGATAAGAAAAGGAATTTTACTTATCAACGTCGGATCATAATACTTACGTATACGGATAGCTTTAATAAAACAAGCAACACCGGTAACGGCCACCGCCCCTTCAAATTCATTTATTTTTTCAAACAGCTCAACGAGAGTTACTGGGATATATCTGGTCTTTGATATTGTAGTTATATCTTCAACATCAACCATCATCTGATAGCCATAAGAACCATCAACCTCCGTCACAACAAAGATTCCAGAAACAATCCCGTCTATCAAAAGACCATTTAATATGGAGGTCGCCAACCCACCGGAAGAGGAGCTCTCTCTGAACTCATTACTGTAACCAATATAGTTCTTAAAATATCTTCCAAGCTTATTATCAAACTCAGGTGCATCTTTTAAAAAAATACCCGAAAGTTCATCCTCTGTCTCGATCTCAGGATCGGGAGTTTTGTTGAATGGGCAGTATTTAACTACATCAGGATCAATGTCTCCCAATCCAGTCAAGGCGGGTTCAAGAAAGCCCAATGAATTCCATTTCATTTCAAGTCGATCGTCAGATCGCTGCAACACACGATCCACATCCTGTACAGAGATCGCCCACTGGATTACCAGACATTTACCCACCTTTTAAACAGGTCAAAACAACTACAACCATATGAATTTGATGCTCAGAGCAAATTCAATACACCTATATACTTAATTCCATTTCAGCCAAAAACTGCACCTAAAGGTTTACTCATCATGACACACACTGTGTATTTAATCCAAGTTATCATCTCAGATGACGCAATTCATTCTTAAGTACCAGATACAAAAATGGTGCATATAAAGTCAAATTCACGAAAGCCGTCAGCGCCATGACAAAAATCTCCCACAATATATTATCTGCAATAAGGTAAGACAATACGACACCAGAGACAAACATTGACGAAAGATAAAAGAATGCATATACCAGAGCCCCTTCAAGCAGGATACGAAAGAAAGGAAGAAGAGGAATATCAAGGTGCATAGTAACATATACAGCCCTAACCACCGTTGAAATGTAGGTAGCAACTACAACAGAAATAAGCAGAACAAGTAAATCTGCAGAAAACAACATGGCTGACAGGCACACCGCTGTAAGAATTAGAATATTAATAAGATTAATACTAACCACAACATCCGGACGACCAAATTTAATACAGATATTCCCAATATATCTAATGGAAATCTGAGCAACCGATGTTAATGACAAAATCAATAATACAGATATACTATCAACCCATTTATCTCCAAAGACGATTGTAATGATTTCATCCGAAAAGAATCCCATCATACAGACAACCGGAACAAAGAGAACTATATTGGAGCGCACAAAACTGTAATATGTTGCAACCGGAGATTCAGACTTTGAGATATATGATAAAGAAACACTTGTTAATGGAGAAAGGAACGCGGTATAGAAAGTGAGGAGAAACTTTCTTCCGACATCAATAATTGCCAGAAACACCGGACCGAGAAAGGCAGTGGCCATGAGATCTGTATTTTTTCCTCCGGCAAAGCTCAGAATCTGGGATAAAGACAGCCTCCAACCAAACTGCCAGATATCCGACATTTCCTTTTTGGAGTAACCGAAGGAGGAATGCACTCCGGCAAGAAAGTAGACCACTATTAGGTCTGTTATATAGTAAACATATCTGGCGACTATGATAGAAAAAATTCCGAAGCCTGACATGGCTGAAACAAAACCTGCCACGCCGGACAATAGCGCGATCGCTGATTTTCGGAGAGCAAGTTCTTTGAACTTTTTACGTCTGATCAGAATCCCCTGATAGAACTCAGACATGCACATAAACGCTGGTTGTAGTGCCATAATCGCAAACAATCCAGCCAACTCAGCCCCGGAGGCCATATAAGCCACTGGTGCAACAATTGCTAGCGATACTGCAATAAGGAGGAGAGCCAGCACTGAAACAAATAACTTAGCAGTCGAGAGGAAGTCTTCGGACAGATCGGTCTTGCATATTACATTATCTTTAACACCAAAAGATGCAAAGTAAGAAATTAATTCGAGATATAAAAAAACCAGGATAAGATGGCCAAATTCAACCGGCTCTACTTGTCGGGATACAATCACATAGGTTGCAACAGTAAACAACCTTTCAGAAAGAGTACCAAATATACTCCAGGCCCCGGATTTAAAAACCATTTAATATGCCTTGTACTATTTAGATACTCAGAAGTCTTGACCAGTCGCGACTGATATTTTCATCACAAAACTCCTCAGGTATCTTATAATCAACAGGCAACCTTCGGGAAATATTGTTAAGAAAGTCATCCGAGAGGTCACCTTCAGAATATGAAGCGACAAATGGGTAATTAATCAAATACTCATCATACAACCTGCACTTTTTCATAAGAATGCCTGAGCCTACGGACATTGCATGGTAAAATATCCCACTAACAATCATACTATCCTCAGAGTGAGACATAACAACAATATCAGATCTTGCGATCAGAGCGTTCAGGTCGTCATACTCTAAAAACCTGTTGTACCAGGTCACTTTTAGCTTTCTGGTTTCTATCACATCTGTTATTTCACTCAACAACTCGTCATCAGAACATTTTCCTGCGATTATCAACTGAACATTCGAAGGCCAACTTGAAAGTAACTCTGTCAGTCCTTTATACCGCTTAATAGCTCCAAACCACAGGAACGGCACGTCTTTTATTCCTGACGATGAAACATCAAATGCGTACATAGGGTGTGGAACATATACAGATTTTATTTCATTAACGGGACGGTGAGTGACTGTTTGGTCTGACAGTAAATTCAATAAGCGTATTACCACCCCGTAAGTGACTTTTGAGTATTCTGTATGTGGCTTAAGGTTATGTCTCACCCACACAACTTTCTTGAAACGGACTCTCAGAAGAATAAGAAACACAAGAGTTTTTATGAATGCAGTTAAACCTCTGTTCCACGCAACGCGGTCTTCAAACCAATTAAGAACCGCAATATCCTTTCTCGAAAAACCGCTATCAAAGAGAGATCGAAGAGAAGAATTCAATGCCCTAGTTCGAAACCCAGCCTTTTGGAGTACGCGGAATAGTGAACTGATATACTCATTGGTTTTTAATGTACCAGGATAGATGTAAATAGTCGCTGACTTCTGAGAGGATGCTTCCATCAATTACCACCCCTCGCTGAAATACTTCTGAACACGCTGCTTTCTGTCACTCCAGTTGCGAGCGGAGACTTGTAATCCATACTGGCTAAACCTACAAGCCAGAAATGCATAAAAATAAATGTGACGCTCATTGCATTATCAGTGATACAAAATATATAAAAGCTGAAAACCGACGAAGCATAAGCCAGAAAATTTACATTTATTTTTTTTCTGACATTCAAAATATGGACCATCAGCATCAGACCTATCAGAGCAAAAACCATCCAGGACATGTAATATCCAATTTCGAGCTGAAGCCGAAGATACTCATTATGAGCGGCTACCGTTTTTGTCAGCTCTTTCAATCTTTCATCTATAAGTATGTACTGATGCCCTAACCCGACTCCAAAGTTGTGGTAAAGCTGTGATATATGTTCAAAATACTCCCAAAGAATATCACGACCACTCATCGAATCACTGCCAAATCTGGTAAATAGTCCAATGGAAAGATAAATTATCGCTGGTGACAGAATCAGAACACCAAAATATGTCAGATAAAACTTAAAACTTGTTCTTCCATTAAATCCCCAGAAGAACAGGAAGAAGGTATTCATAACTGTAATCGCCGTTGCCATTCTGGAACCGCTTAAGAGCATAAAGCCTAAATTAACAACAGCCAGGAGAAGGTATTTTTTTTCACCGGTTCTATCTAACAGGAACACACTGGCTATTACTGCATTGCCTGCCAAAGCACCAAAATAGGCTGCTTCAATAGACCCTTTCAGTCTGACAACGCCTAAGAAATCCACACCATACACACTGCTTATTCCTGCTGCAAAATATACGACTCCAACAACAAGGCATATAAACGGCAATAAACACATAAATCGCATGACAAAGAAAACATCTTTGCTATTTAAACGTGTCACCAGTAGAAAAAGGAAGACCATAAAGCTGATCAGGCCATTGAAATAGTACTTCCATGAAAACTGAGGGTGATCAGTAAAAATCGCTGAAATAAGCGTAATTCCCAATATCACTGACACTAAAACTAAGATATTTTTAGGTATTCCGTTTTTGAAGTACAATACTACTAAAGTAAGTATCATTACTAATTTTTCAACCGGATTTCCTTTAATACCAAACCGGTCGAGATTAATTACAATAAGGAGAAGTGACAAAACAAACATCAGCCTGAATACTTTATCCAGAGAGAAAACATACCAAGGTTGCCCTGGTGCAGAAATACTCAGCACAACAACACACCTGTAATAACAACCCTTTTATTCCCAGACATCACCATCAGCTTCCTGACTCTCTGACAAGGGTTTTATAATATACAATCTGAGCCAGTCTCTTAAATACAAGGAACAGGCAACCTGGGCTGGGACTGCTGATTATTGCCCTCCCCAATGAAGTGATTACTGCAGAAATATCATCAAACTGCTTCAGGTACACTTCAGCCATTCTGAGGTGCTGATGTGCCTTCACTACTCCTGAGTCTGGCCGCTTATCGATCTCATCCTGTAACAAACCGAAAATCATGTTATGGCCGTTCTCAACATTCTCGCGGTTTTTAGATATCCGCATTCCACCATCAAAGTAGTAAACAACCAATGGTTCCGGGATGGTTTTGAGGTCACCAATGTCCGCAAGCCTCAACCAAAGTTCCCAGTCCTGACAGGAAGGCATCTCAGGCTTGAATCCTCCGACCTGCGCAAAGACATCCCGTCGAACCAAAGCCGACGAACACCCACCCAGTACATTTCTTGAATAGAGATCACTTCTCGCGACGGTGTCTGGTGTTCTGCTGGTCTTTTTCTGACGATCTCCATAATGGAATTCAAAACCTGTGAAGACAGCGGGAGTCTGTGGATACATTTGCAGAAGCTTCAGCTGAGATTCCAGCTTATTCTCTTTCCAGCAGTCATCTGAATCCAAAAAGGCCAGCAAATCGCCCTCTGCTGAATTCGCCCCCTGGTTTCGTGCTGTTGGAGCACCACTACTGGATTCATTACGGATGAGCTTCAGAGCAGGTTCAGACTGCATCAGTTCTTCTACGACCTCAGGGGTCTGATCTGTTGAACCATCATCAACCACAATCACCTCATAAGGGCGAACACTCTGAGCAAAAGCACTCCCGATGGCACGCAGAATAACTTCAGGGCGATTCTTTACGGGTATGATAACCGATACCTTCATATCTTAGTCCTGTATTCTCCTGCAGCTCTGTTCATGACTCTTTAGATTTTTTTAGTACACCAAAGCGGCCGACCTGGATGTCTCTTTTCACTATGGCAGCCGGATTACCCGCAACTATGCATCTGTCAGGCACATCTTTGGTAACTACGGAGCCTGCTGCAACAATACATTCATTACCGACCCTGACACCCGGCAGGACGATACTTTTACACCCTATAAAGCATCTGTCTCCGATGAATGTATCCACTTTTTTAGCACGGCACATATCATGAGCGAGTATAGAAACCTCAAATGCAATATAGGTGTCTTCTCCTATATGAATTCCTTTTGGGTTTGTCATATCCATTTTAGTACGAAGTGATATAACTGTACTCTTCCCGATCTTCATACCCCAGACCTTAGTAAATATAAGCCAGCGTATCCGTACGATGACACGTTGTATCTTCAGAAACTGATTCAGGCTTTTAAACATGCTGGTATTTTCCAAATACGGCTATCAGAAAATTACTCAGAGGCATTTTCCCTGTCACAACAAGAAAAGCACCTACAGATAACTTTCTGAAATAATGAAAGCAGGAAGAAAGTGATATTAAAGAATGACGTTTAAGAACGAGAGCACTCCCGACAAAATAGTTGCCTCTCAAGGATGAGTCTTTATCCCGGTGTCCTACCAGAGGTAAATCACACCAACAGGTCTTAGCGGATTCTCTGAAGGACCTGATCGCATAATCGAGATCCTCGCCACCATTGTATTTGGCCCCAACACCTAAGTCCTCACTGAAACCGCCGATCTTCCGTGCCACCCTGGAGGCCACAAAGATCGTATTGGATGAAGCATTGAATACAACATCGCCATAAGATGCCTTTGCAACCTGAATATTTTCATTGGCTTGTACAGGGGCAGAGGCATATTTACAGAAAATGAATTCAGTGTCTCCTTCAGTGATATTCTGGGCAATAAAATCAAGCAAGCCATCAGGATACCAGCAATCATCATCAGGAAATGCAACAACTGTTTCTTTTCTCTGAAAATCAGGATCTGAATTCACAAGCCCAAGCATTCTGTTTCTGGCTTCTGAGAGAGATATGATCCGCTTTTCATAAATCAGTTTCGACCAGGAAGGAAACTGGATCTTACTGAGAAGGTCTTTATGACGGCTTTCATTAAAGTTCTGAACCAGAAGGTAGTGCGAGAGTGTAATTTCTCTGGAATTTTCATACTGTTTGAGACTGCCGATCATCTTTTCAAGTTGTTCGGTACTATCCTTTAGTACAGTCGTAGTAATGAGGATAAAATGCATCAGCGTTGCCCCATTATGAAATCAGAGACTTTGGATAAGAAGCGCGGATCAACATCCTGATTTTCTGGCTTTTCCAAAGTTTCCGATTGATCCAGAAGACTTTTCAAGGTTTTCTCATCCAATGCGAGATAGATACCTTTCCTCCCTGAGAACTCACGGGCCGTTGAACTTTGGTGATCATTCCGGTGCTCACCCAGGTCAAAACGCCGTGGAACGATGATGACCGGCAGACCGGATTCAAGAGCTGTCAGAATCGAACCGATACCTGCGTGAGCAACAAGAACCTCTGCTGATTCAATTGCCACCCTGTATTCTTCCGGTGACAGGAACTCCGTATACTGCGTGTGCTGTGGCTGGACTCCCCCTGGCCCAGTCTGCATCAGTACACTATCTTTCTTCTCCGGGCGCTCTGCGGCCCATGTATCAACCATGGAAATTAAACGATCAAAGGGAAATTGAGTACCCACGGTCACAAGGATTTTTACTGGCATCGCAGTCACAGCAGCTGCCCCCAATACTCGACACCCTCTTTCTGAGCAACTGAAGGCCACTGGCTTAATACCTTATGCGCTAGCTTACGGGCAAGACGTCCACTCATCGACATCTGATCTCCGTTGGCTATGGAATCTATCCAGAGTGTCCGGGAGAAGATGAGTCTTCCGAACAGAAGCGCAATCAAACCCGGAGCGGCACCCGTAGTGATGACAACATCCGGTCTGACAGTGATAAAAATGCGAAGAATCTGAAAATGGGTCCGGACCACACTCATCAGGCTGTCTCTGCTGCAATCACTGACGATGAAGTAATGTTCAACTCCAGACTTCTGAGGCAACCCGTCTATCGTCGTAATGTAATAAGACTGATAGCTTTCAAACACGGGTTTGAGTCGTAGCAACTGTTTCCAGTGTCCGCCACCGGAGGCAACAGCAAGGACTTTTTTGGGTTTAGGGGTCATGCATTATTCCAGTCAAATAAAACAGCCTCAGAGAGACAGCAGTCAGCTCAGGAGGTTACACCATCTGCGACAACCAGAAACCGTGACCAGTCGTCTATTTGTAAGTTCTGCCTTCCGGGCCGCTAAAACTGACAGTCACTATAAACATTAGCCTTAGGGTTGTAATCAGTAGTGGCGGACTTTCATTCTTTGTCATAACTGTCCATTTCAGCTGGAGATTACCCGTCCTTTATTCGTTAAGGTATGAAGTGTCCCGGTGTCATAACGGACTGAATTGTAAGCCCTCAATCACTCATGTATGATGGTGCGATTGATATGGTATATGGTTATTCTGTCCAGCTTAAACACACAGATAACCTGTCCAATAAAACCTAATCTAAGCAGGCCCATTATGAACAGATCCCTGACACTGCTGTTTCTCCTGACTTTCATGCCAGGCTCCGCCTTTGCTGCCTTAAACGCAGAGACCCTTTCAAGCGGTGGTGGCATTCTTGCCAATCTGATCGATAAAGGCCAGACACCTGCGGCGGCGGTCGATTCTATGATGATTGCTAACCCGGGTCTGTCTCTGGCAGATACTCTCTCTCTGGCGCTGGCAGCTGGGGTCGATCTGAATACGGTCATGAGCATTGCGTTGGCGAAAGCTCCGAACGCAACTGCTGCAGTGGCGGCCGTTACAGAGGCGGCTCTGGCCAATGGCATGACGCTTGAGCAGGTGGTTGCAGCGGCTCAGGCGGCCGGTGTACCCGGGGATGTGATCGCTGCGGGTGTTGCCGCAGCTCAGGATGCTACGGCAGCCGGTGGTGATACCACCGCAGGTACGACGGTTGAGCCTCTGGTCGTTCCTGCACCGCCTGCCAATGCCGGTCAGCCCATCAGCTGACCCCCTACTCTGACCAGAATGGTCAGTACCCGTGTCGGGTCTTTTTTTCTGCCACCTTTTTTCTGCCACAATAGTAACCTGATGGTTTTATTGAACCGGCAAGGTGGCTGAACCCGTAATGACACGCTGGACCCTGTTTCTCACCACACTCTTTTTACTCCCCCTGCCCTTCGGCTCAGATGTCCTCTGGGCCTGGGTGCCAGCGGCTGCCATGGTGTTTGGTTTGCTGGCAGCAGAGTTACGCGCACTCCCCGTCACGACTGAAGGGCAGTTAAAACTGCCTGAGTCGCTGGTCCATGCGCGCTGGCTGATACTGCTGCTGGGTCTGGTGCAGCTCTGGGCCGCGGTTCAGTCGGTCCTGTTTTCGCTGAGTCCTTACGATTCTTTCCTCGCCTGCATCAAAGGGCTGACTTACACGGGTGTGTTCTGCCTTACTCTGTTCATGGCCAACAGCCGCCACCGGGTGCGGCAACTCATCTGGATCATGGTGTTCGCTGCGACGTTTCAGGCGCTGTTTGGCTCAATCATGGTGCTGTCCGGGCTGGAGCTGGGCTTTTTCAGCTTTAAAGAACGCCATCTGGGCGTGGCCACCGGGACTTACCTCAACCGCAACCATCTGGCTGGCCTGATGGAGCTGGTTCTGGCCATGGGCATTGGTCTGCTGATGGCCAGGCCGACCGAGTACATCGGCTCCATGCGTCACCGCATCAAACAGTTTCTGGAAGTGTTACTGAGCAATAAGGTGATTCTGCGCCTGCTGCTGATCATCATGGTCATTGCGCTGGTGATGAGCCGCTCGCGCAGTGGTAACACGGCTTTCTTTGTCAGCCTGATGGTCACCGGTCTGCTGGCTCTGCTGCTGATGCGGCGCAAGACATTGGGTACCACCATTCTGCTGGGGAGCCTTCTGATCATTGATATTGCCATTGTCGGCACTTTCTTCGGCGTGGAAAAAGTCGCAGAACGCATTCAGCAGACATCAGCTGAGCACGAAAGCCGTGATGAGGTCACCCGCGATACGCTGTCGTTGTGGCAGTCTGAACCCGTCACTGGCATCGGCCCCGGCGCGTTCATCACGGTCTTCCCGGCGTTCAAGGGCGCCGATATCACCTCTGACCGTTATTACAACAATGCACACAACGACTATGCCCAGTTTCTGGTGGAGTTCGGCTTGCCGGGCTTCATCCTGCTCTGCATGGTGGGCGGCACGGCGCTGTGGTGGGCCATGACAGCCATGCGTCAGCGCCGCAGCCGCTTTTTTCAGGGCCTGGGGTTTGGCTGTACCATGGCCATGATCGCGTATCTGGTGCACTCGGCCACCGACTTCAACCTGCAGATTCCGGCCAATGCTGCCTTTTTCAGCGTGATTCTGGCACTGGCTGTGATTGCCCGCTGGATGCCCAATGTGCGGCCGCAGGAAAACTACCGCTCTGAGGCTGGCTCATGAAGATGACGCCTGTGTGCCTGCAGTTAGAAACCAACCGCACCGGCCGCGACTTTGTGGTCGGCGATCTGCACGGCTATATCAGCAAATTGTGGCAACAGCTTGAGGCCCTGAATTTCAATCCGGAGGCCGACCGCCTGATCGCTGTGGGCGATCTGATTGACCGCGGTCCGGAGTCGGCAGAGGCGCTGGAGCTGCTGCAACACCCCTGGTTCTTTACCGTACTCGGCAATCACGAGCATCTGATGATTGAGAGCCTCAAATACCATAACAGCACCATGCGTCTGACCTGGCTACAGAACGGCGGCGACTGGATCACCACCACCCGGGCGGAGCAGTGGAGTGCCTGGCTCGAACAGCTGGAGGCTCTGCCGCTGGGCATTGAAGTCGCCGGTCCTTCCGGTACCCGCTACGGTATCGTTCACGCCGATTACCCGCGTCACAACTGGGCTGAATTCAGCCAGATGTCTGCAGACGAATGCGAACGTGCCGTCTGGGCACGGGACAGCTTCCGCAAACGTCTGGAGCACCGTATAGAGGGCATCGACTGGGTGATCCACGGCCACAACATTTCCGACGGCGAGCTGACCCTTGGCAACCGCATTTACATCGAGCCCGGAGCCTTTCTGGGTAATGATCTCATCATCAAAGAGCTGATCTGAACAGATCGCCTACCGCCGTCAAAAGCCTGTAACCAGTTACTGCAAACTCCGCCATCTGCCGGTAGAATGCCGCGCAACTGAAACCACCCGGCCACTGGCCACAGGAGTACTGACGTGCTGAAAGTGAATGAATATTTTGATGGCAAGGTAAAATCAATCGCGCTGCAGACCGAAACCCTGCCTGCCACTGTGGGCGCGATGGAAGCCGGTGAGTACGAATTCGGCACCAGCCAGCGCGAAGTGATGACTGTCGTATCCGGCTCTATGGATGCCCTGCTGCCGGGTGCCACTGAGTGGGCGACGTTCAACGCCGGTGATTCATTCGAAGTCGCAGCCAATGTGACCTTTCAGGTGAAAATGGCGGCTCAGGTTGCCTATTTCTGCACCTACGGCTGATCACCCGCCCTGTCAGCATAAAGGCCGCAACTGCGCACTGCGGCCCCATCGTTTCGTAAAACGATTTTTAGATGGCAGCCTAGGGTATTTTTGCGAGGTTTCGCTAAATATACTGATACTTAAACATCAAACCTGATTTTTAGAATACGAGTTCATTTCATAAAAACTCGTCATCCTGCGGCTTGTGGGACTCGCCTTCGAGCCAAAGTATCCAGTTTCTCGCGTAATCTTAGGGCTTGTGGATGGATCCTGCGGTCAAGCCGCAGGATGACAGGCTCTATAGTCCTCATTTCAGAGAGACATTTCCAATCTATGGGACAGCAATGGCAACTGCAGCCTTTTTTATTGTCTGCTCTGAAAGAAGACAGATCCCGCGGTCAGCGCTGTGCCTGTCGCGGGATGACGTTACTGCAGCCTCACTGCCACCATTCAGTAAACGTCTGCTGCCCCAACCCGTCCAGCACTAAGACCTGCCCGATCACAGGGGTCAGCAGCTGATAGCGACGGTGTTCGCGGATATCGTGCAGGCGCCTGAACGGCTCGTCCCAGGCATGACGCGCCAGGGTAAAACGGCCAACGTGCGCAGGCAGCAAGGCTTTGGCGCCGAGTATTTCAGCAGCCTCTGACGCCTGCTCCGGGTTCATATGAATATTGGCCCAGCGCGGGTCATACTGACCACTGTCCAGCGCCACCAGATCAAAGCTGTCGAAACGCTCTGCGATTTCAGCAAAGTGAGGGCCAAAGCCGGTATCGCCACTGAATAACAACCTGTGATTGCGGGTTTCCAGAATAAATCCGGCCCAGAGCGTCTGACGGCGCTTGAGCAGACGCCCGGAATAATGCCGCGCCGGAATCAGGTGGACTTTCAGGTGCTCGGTAATCTCAAACTGATCGTACCACTCCCCTTCCTGAATGATGTCCGGATCAAAGCGCCAGCCACGCAGATACGAACCTACGCCCTGCGGTACAACCACTTTGCCGGTCTGGCCACGCAGCGTCATCATGCTCGGGTAATCCAGATGATCCCAGTGATCGTGGGTGATCAGCAGCAGATCAATCCAGGGAAAGTCCTCCGCGCTGTAGCGGCTGGTTCCCGGGTAGGCTTTATTGGCAAAAGAGACTGGCGCCGCCGAGTCGCTGAACACCGGGTCGATCAGGATGCGTTGCCCCGCCAGCTGCACATAAAACGACGAATGCCCGAGCCAGATCACCAGATCCTGACTCCTGTCCAGCGCGTGGAAATCCACCGCCTGCGATGGCAAAGCCTGAGCCGGTGTGAGGTTGTCCGGGCGCTGGGTCATGTTTTCCAGCAGCACACTGACAAACCCCTGATCTGTGGTGAACAGCGGGGTATCCGTCTGATTATGGAATTCGCCGTCGTGATACTGAGGCGAGGCCTGCGCTTGCTTCAGATACTGCCCGGCAGGTAACTGACCGAACTTGGGGTGCTGACTATAGATCACCCCCACCACCAGCAGTGCACCTGCCAGCACACCAAGAATTACGGCAAACCAGATCATCATCGTCTTCATATACTCACATTGCTCAATGACATCCGGAACCCGCAAAGCAGGTTCCGGGAAAGGTCATCAGCCCAGATTAGCTGAGAAAAACGCGGTGAGCCGTTCCCAGGGAATGACATTCACGCCATCGTAGAGATCTACGTGACCGACACCCGGCACCGTCAACAGTTCTTTCGGCTGACCTGCCTGTTTATAAGCCTGCTCACTGAACTCATAGGAATGTGCATTTTCACCGGCAATAAACAGCAGCGGGCGTGGTGCAATGGAAGCCAGATCATTGAACGGATAGAAGTTCAGAAACTTCACATTGCTGCTCAGCGTCGGATGCGTCGTGCAGGCAGCGGTGGTGGTTGACGGTGTGTACTCACCCCGTGGCGTGCGGTAAAAATCATAAAACTCTTTCGCAATCGGGTGTGAGTTTTCATCCACTTCGTGCGGGCAACCGCCGGTCAGGCGTGTCTCGCCACCACGGAATTCAACATCACGCTGTAATGAGGCTTCTTCGACCATCTGTTTGCGCATCTCATTACTGATGGAACCGCCCAGACCACGGCGGGTGGCTTCACCCATGTCGTACATGCTGACGGTCGCAACCGCTTTCAGACGGGAATCAATCTTAGCCGCACTCAGAATAAAACCACCGCTGCCACAGATACCGATGCCGCCAATGCGCTCGCCATCGACCTGAGCGCAGGTGCGCAGGAAATCGACCGCGGCACTGAAATCTTCAGCGTAGATATCCGGTGACACCATATTACGGGTACGGCCTTCACTCTCACCCCAGAAGGACAGATCCAGAGACAGGGTCACAAAACCGGCCTCAGCCATTTTTGTGGCATACAGATTGGCTGCCTGTTCCTTGACGGCACCCATCGGGTGGCCGATCACAAGCGCTGCGGCTTTCTGTTCCGGCTGCAGATCTTTCGGGATGAACAGATTGCCCGCAACCTTCATCTGATACTGATTCGGAAACGACACAGCTTCCCGGTTGACGCGTTCACTGGTGTAAAAATTATCTGAACCTATGGACATATAAACCTCCGGTTTCGTGAATCATAACTGGCTGCTGAAGCACATGAAGCATTCAGCAGCGCACAGGTATATTCTCCACAACAGAGGCAGAAATCGTTATATCAAAAGCCTGTAATTATTGCCTGATCCTGTAGAAATCAGGATTTAAGGTAAGTGAGTGTAAACCGGATAGGAAAGTAGTGCGGTGTGAAAACACACCGCAGAAGCAGCACAGGTCAATGTGCACCGGCGGCTGCGCCCTGTGGCGGCGCATCCGGCGTACGGATCAGCATCGAACTGAGGGCTGCGACCAGCAGCATGGACCCCAGCAGCATAAAGGCTTCGTTGTACGACATCACCATGGCCTGACGGCTGGTCTCGCGCATCAGCTGCGCCAGTGCGGCCGGTTGCGACCCCAGCTGTTCTTGCAGCAGACCAAGGTATTCATTCACTGCCAGACTGCCTTCCGTCAGGCGCTCTTTCAGTTCAACCAGATGCAGGTCGGCCCGGGTGCTCAGCTGCGTAGCCAGAATCGAGATTCCCACAGCACCGCCGAGGTTACGCATCACATTGAACAGGGTCGATGCCGAAGGCACGTCTTCCGGTCTGAGATTCTGCGTCGACACCACCGACAGCGGCACCATAATGAAGGGCTGCCCGACGGCACGCACCAGCAAGGCGGGAATCAGATAACTGCCGGCGTACTCGATCGTCATGTGGGTGTTCATGAACATACTGAAGCCCACCACCGCAAAGCCGAAGGCGACCAGATACTTGCCGTCGATGTATTTCAGCAAGCGCGGAATCAGCGGGAAAAACGGCAACTGCGGAAAGCCGACCCACATGAGTACCAGACCAATATCCAGCGCAGTGTAGTCATGCACCTGCGCCAGATAGAGAGGCACCATATACACAGAACCAAACAGCCCGGCGCCGAGCATAAAATAGGCGATGCAGGACAGACGGAAATCCCGGTCACGGAACAGCCTGAGATTCACCAGTGGGAATTCCGCCGTCCACTGCCGTCGCACAAAGAGGAACAGCGTGATGGCTGCGGTAACGGCCAGCCAACGGATGTAATCCGCTTCAAACCAGTCATCCCTTGCGCCTTCTTCCAGCATGATCTCAAGGCTGCCCAGCCCCACCGCCATGGTGATCATGCCCCACAGATCAATCTTCTTCAGCTGGGAATCGTCACCCTTTTCTTTGTTCAACCCTTCGGCCAGCAGCCACATCACCAGCAGACCGGGCACCACGTTGATGTAGAACACGTAGTGCCAGCTGAAGGTTTCCGTCAGCCAGCCTCCCAGCGTCGGGCCTATGGTCGGCGCAAAGGTCGCAGTGACGCCGAACAGCGCCATACCGATGGAGCGCTTTTCCGCTGGCAGTATGGTGATAATGAGGCTGAACGCCATCGGGATCAGCGCACCGCCGGTAAAGCCCTGCAGTGCCCGGAAGACGATCATGGATTCCAGGTTCCAGGCGAACGAACAGGCCAGAGAGGCCAGAATAAACCCGGCGCCGTTCCACAGCAGGTAACGTCGTGGCGACAGCCAGGCGGCAAAGAAACCGGTCAGCGGGATGGCGATCATCTCCGCCACCAGATACGAGGTGGCAATCCATGAGGATTCATCCAGCGTGGCACTGAGCGCCGCCTGAATATCCTTCAGCGACGAGTTGGTGATCTGGATATCCAGAATGGCCATGAAGGCGCCCAGCAGGGCACCGCCAATGGCCAGCCACTCGCGCGGAATGCGATCAGTCATGCTGGGTGAATACAGTGGTCACGACCGACATACCGGCGCGGACGCCGTTGAGGTCCTGACTGTCATCAAACACAATTTTGACCGGCAGACGCTGAACAACTTTGGTGAAGTTACCCGTGGCGTTCTGTGGCGGCAGCAGCGCGAATTCAGAACCTGTGGCGGCAAAGAAGCTGTCGACATGGCCGTGGAAGATCTTTCCGGGGAAGGCATCCACTTCAATATCCACGGCGTCACCCACCTGCATATCTTCAATCTGGGTTTCTTTGTAGTTGGCGTAGATCCACAGCGGTTCAGTCACGATACTCAGCAGGCGCTGACCCGGCGTCACCGACTGGCCGAGCTGCACCATGCGGCTGGTGATGGTACCCGCCCGTGGTGCGATCACATGGGTGTAGTCCAGCTGTTGTCCGGCCTGCCGCACCGCGGCGTCGGCCGCCGCCTGAGTGGCTTCCAGCCCCGGGCGCTCCGAACGGATGCTCACCAGCGTTGCCTGCTGCGCAGCGTGCTGGGCCTGAGCCTGACGCAGTCCGGCTTCAGCGGCACTGACATCGAGGCGTGCATCGTCCAGATCGTTCTGCGAGACATACTGCTGCCCGGCCAGTTTCTCCAGCCGCTCAAGATGCTGATGCGTGCGCCGGGCCTGGGCATCGGCGGCTTCAACCGCTGCCTCAGCAACCCGGATCAGCGCCTGCTGCTGAGTCTCGGAGTCCGTCAGGTGAACCAGAGCAGCCGCGGCGCGGCGGCTTTCCGCCCGGGCCTGATCCAGCTGGGCCTGATACCCCACCGGGTCCAGCTGCAGCAGTACCTGACCGGCCCGCACCTGCATGTTGTCCGGCGCGTTCATGTCATCCACACGTCCGGCCACACTGGCCATCAGGGGAACGATGTCCGCCTTGATGTAAGCGTTATCCGTGGTTTCTTTTCCCTGGTGGTACCACCACCAGTACCCGCCACCGAGCGCTACCAGCGCCAGCGCAAGGGCAAGCCGTATCTGTTTAGCCATGAGACAAAGACCCTGTTTTACACGTGGCCTTAGTCTAGCGATTGAACTCCGGGCTTAAACCCGGGCCGGGTAGTTGGTCTGTTCTAAAAATATGACTAATCGTCAAATTTTAAACGAACCCGTCAGAAGTGCCTGAAATGCTTTATTAAGCTGCTGCCACATTCCTGTTAGAATGCGCCTTTTATCAGGAACCCAGGTTCAGTACATGTCCGCAGAAAGACGTATGGTCGTTGCCCACGACAACTGCCCTGCCCGCATGGTGCCCTCCGGTACTCCTACGGTCATCAGTGCCGGTACCTTTGTCACCATCAATCAGGCGCTGGGTGGTAACTACACGGTCACGGTCAACGGCAATATGATGCGGGTAGATGGCACCGACGCTGCGGCACTGGGTCTGGAAGCCGAGACCATTGAGTTTGAAGCGCACGCTGATGGTGTGGTGCGTGAAGAGCAGGTCCGGCAGGCGCTGAAGACCATCTTTGATCCGGAAATCCCCATCAACCTGCTCGACCTGGGGCTGATTTACGGCATCGGTATTGATGGCAGTAAAGTGTGTATCCGCATGACGCTCACCGCGCCGACCTGTGGCATGGGCCCGGTACTGATTTCAGACGTTAAATACCGGGTGGCCAAAGTACCGAATGTCTCCACCGTTGAGGTTGAGCTGGTGTTTGATCCACCCTGGTCGCGCGACATGATGACCGAAGAAGCCCAGCTCGAAGCGGGTCTGTTTTTCTGATCTGAACGCACAGCAGATAACCGGCAGACGTTCTGCCAACCCGGAAAAAATAAAAAACATAGGGACAATCCATGTTTCAACTGCTTACTCAGGTCGGCCTGCCGCTGGCCCTGATTCTGATCATGACCGGTGTCGGCATGGGGCTGACGCTGGCTGACTTCCGCCGTGTGATCGCTCAGCCCAAAGCCTTTCTGCTGGGTGCTGCCTGCCAGTTACTGCTGTTGCCACTGATTGCCGTGGCGGTGATTGCGCTGGCCGGATTGAGTGGCCCGGTGGCCATGGGGCTGTTTATTCTGGCCCTGTGTCCGGGAGGCACCACCTCAAACCTCTATACTCTGCTGGCCCGGGGCGATGTCGGCTTGTCGGTTTCGCTGACAGCGGTGAACGGCTTTATAGCCCCCTTTTCAATTCCCCTACTCGGTGCGCTGGCCATGGGCTGGTACATGGGCGATGAATCGACCATGGCGCTGCCGGTAGTCAAAACCTGGATTACGCTGATTGTGGTGGCGGTGCTGCCAGTTATCGTGGGCATGCTGATCCGGGCAAAATGGGCGGCGTTTGCTCAGGCATCCGAGGTGTGGGTCTCACGTTTTTCCAGTCTGGTGCTGGCACTGCTGATCGTGGCGATCTGCGTGAATCTCGGCAGCCGCCTGCTCGATTTTGTGGTTCTGGCGGGACCCGCCACCCTGGTGCTGAACCTCACCACCATGGCATTGGGTTATCTGGCAGGGCGCTGGCTGCTGCACCATGAAGATCAGGCCCGTACCATCAGCCTGGAGGTGGGCCTGCAGAACGGAACTCTGGCGCTGCTGGTCACCACAGGTATTCTGCAAAGCCCGGAAATGGCGGTTGCACCCTCGGTTTACAGCCTGCTGATGTTTGTCACGGCCACCGCATTCACCCTGTGGGTCAGACGGCGGCCCCTCCATGCTCAGGTTGCCTGAGCCAGACGGTCAGAGAATAAACTGACGCGCCTGTCCAGCCAGGTCAGAGGCCATTTGGCCCTGCGCCTTGACGCTTTCCATAATGCGGTTACCTGTGGTGGCCGTACATTCCGCCAGCGTATTGATCTCGCGGATGCTGTCAGACACCTTTTTACTGGTTTTTTCCTGCTGTACCGCAATGCTGCTGACCTGACCGGTACGGTCACGGATCTGCTGTACCGCATCCAGAATCAGTGACAGCTCGTGACTGAGGCTGTCGGCCAGACTGACAGCCTCGGCCACGGATGACTTGGAACCTTCCATGGTGTCGTAGGCTTTACGGCTGTCTTTCTGGAACTGACTGATAATGGCTTCAATCTCCGAGGTTGAAGACTGAGTCTTCTGCGCCAGTGTACGCACCTCATCAGCCACCACAGCAAACCCACGTCCCTGTTCCCCGGCCCGGGCGGCCTCAATGGCGGCATTCAGCGCCAGCAGGTTGGTCTGTTCAGCAATGGATTTGATCACACCCAGAACGCTGCCGATGGATTCACTGCTGTCGTACAGCTGCTTGATCACATCCGCAACTGAACTCATCGAGTCATTGAGTGAGCTGATACAGGTGACGTTGTTGCGCACAATACCGGCACTCTGCTGGGTAATACCTGCGGCCTGTTCTGCGTTCGACGCCACCGTGCCAATGTTCTGTGACATGGTGCGGGTGGCACTGTCCATCTCAGCCACAAAGCCAACGGCAGATGCCGCTTCTTTCTGCTGGCTGGCCATATTCGATGAACAGGCCCGGATGGCATCATCGCTGTCATCGGAGGATACACGCAGCTTCTGCGCACTCTCGTCAATCAGCATCACTATGCCACGCAGCCGGGTCTGCATCTGATTGAAGTCTTCCGCGGCAGAGCCCAGTTCATCCTTGCTGAAAACCGCTACCGCCTGTTGCAGATCAAGACTGCGCGATGCCCGGCGGATACCTTGCACCAGCTGGCGGATCTGTTTCAGCATCCCACGCATGATGGTCAGCAACAACAACGGTGCAGCCACCAGCATGGCGATCAGCAGCATCAACGTCATGGTCGAAGCATGCTGCGCCTGACGGTTAACCCGTTCGGTCAGTTCTCCCAGCGAGCCGCTGATTTTTTCTTCCAGATCTTTCAGAGCGTTAATCCGTGCAGTTGCGGCATTGAACCAGTCTTCTGCGGCAACGCCAAAGCCACCGGAGACAGATTTCTGAATGGCAATATCGCGCATCTGCTGGACCGTTTTGTTCTGCGGGCTGTTAAGGAATGCCTCGTAAAGTGCCCGCCGGTCATCATCGGCAAACTCGCCGAATGAACTCAGGTAGGCATTCTGCTCAGACACCAGTTGCAGGAAACGGGCAAAGAGTTCCGGTGTGAAGGCATCCCGGGCAAAGACGTTGGACATCACCGCGCGCTCAATACCCGCACGTTCTTTACCCTGCAGAAACGAATAATAGGCCAGCAGTTTATGCACGGTATCCGGATCTCTGGTGTACCCGGAGGCCAGAGACGGAACAACCAGCAGCCCACCAATGGTACCTGAGTAATACTTCAGTACGTCACCAAGCGGTAAAGACAAATCCGTAACCCCACTGCGGATCTGCTGAATGCGCGCCAGAGCTTCCCCGGAGACCTTATTCATAGTCGCAACTTTGGGAAACAGGCTGAAATCTTCGCTCGAGGTGTATGCCTGCCAGCGCGTCAGCAGGTCATCCGTGAGCTTTCTCTGTTGCGGCAGCTCTGCGGCGAATTTCGCGCCGGATGACCCCAAGTATCCGGCCGACATGCCGCGTTCTTTCTGCATCTCATGCGCTAAGGCACTGTTCAGCTGGGTCAGCCGGATCAATACACTGACTTGCTCAGTGGCCTGAACATTACTGTAATCACTGCGGAACGACAGCAGGCCAAACGCAAGCATGACAAACAGGGGGGGTAAAACCAGCAGCAGTAACTTGGCGCGGATTCCCAGACTGTTGAGAAAACCCATGACGTCCTCCTTGAACGGGCAACAGATTGACTGGTGACAGACTGTTAAGAATAGCCGTGGGGACAGCCTTCGCCAGCAGGCGCAGCGGTCTTTACATGAGTGTCAGTTGAGAGAGGAATCCAGCGTAAGAACTGTCGCAGAAGGACAAAAGGTGACAGGCGGACCACCTGCCACCCCGGCAGATCAGGAAGAAGCGCTTTCGCGTTTGGTCTGGGACATGGCGTTCCAGTGATCAATTTCCGGACAACGCGGTGCAGCAGCGTAATCAACACCCAGGGCATCACACATTTCCGGCATCATCACCCGCTTACCTTTGCGGATACCGGCGAACTTGAACAGCGCATGACCGTGCAGTTTGCCTTTGACGAAGATCTTCTGTTCAAAGTACAGATACTTCTCATCCCACGTGAGGATATGAGTCTGGATGTCGTAGGCCTGCAGGAAACCAAGCTCACGGATGAAGGTCAGCTCCAGCGAACCGATGACAATATTGATGCGGTTATCCAGCATCTTCTTGAACCAGCCCAGTTCACGGAAATGCGCCCAGCGGGCTTTTTCCAGTACGGTCAGGTACTTGGCGTTATTCATGTGCAGGTTGTAATCAATCACATGAGGCCAGACCCGGCCTTTCATCGAGGAATAACCGAACGGATCAGAAATGGTTGCCGGTTCGTTGCGCTTGATCACCGACTTGATAATTTGCGAGAGCATGTTGAAGCGACTCCAGAGTACATCAGGCGCGGGATTGTACAGGAATCACCCTGAGACTCCACCCCACTGCCCTGATCTGGTATCCTTGCCCGCCAAAATTCATGACTGCCAAGGGACCGACGTGATCACTGTTTACGGCATCAAAAATTGCGACACCATGAAGAAAGCCCTGCGCTGGCTCGACGACGCCGGAGTGGAATATCAGTTCCACGATTATAAAAAGCAGGGTGTACCCGCGGATCAGCTTGATCACTGGCTCAAAGCTCCGGGCTGGGAACAGATCATCAACCGCCGTGGCACGACCTGGCGCAAACTGGATGAATCCGTGCGCGATGCCATGGATTCTTCAGGCGCCCGTGCGGTCATACTCGACAACCCATCCATCATAAAACGCCCGCTGCTGGATACCGGCAGTGAGATTGTCCTCGGCTTCAGTGCCGACGACTACACAGCACGCTTCAAATAACGCACGGGACATACCTGAGCAGACAACACGAGGAACACGCATGAGCACATTTGCACTGGCCATCGGGGTCGGAACCCAGAACAAAAAAGGTGAGTGGCTGGAGGTTTATTATCCGAAGCCGGTGATCAACCCGTCGGACGAACTCCTCAACGCCGTGCGTGAAACTCTGGGCTACGTTGGTGGTAATCAGGCACTGAGCCTGAACATTGCCCTGATGCACACCTTTCAGGACGCGCTGGAAGCCGCCGATCCGGCACAGGCTGCCGTCGCCCGCGAGCTGGGTCAGGCCGAGATGCACCGCAAACTGGTGGTAACCATTCTTGAAGAAGACACCACGTCCACCAGCACGCCGGAGGTGTACCTCAAGCTGCACCTGCTGTCGCACCGTCTGGTGAAACCACACGGCATCAACCTGACCGGTATCTTTGCCCTGCTGCCGAACGTTGCCTGGACCAACAAAGGCGCCATCGACATCAACGAACTGCCGGAAGCCCAGCTGAAAGCCCACGTCAAAGGCGAGATCCTGAGCGTCAACAGCGTCGATAAATTCCCGCGTATGACCGACTACGTGGTGCCGACCGGTGTACGCATCGCCGATACCTCCCGTGTACGTCTGGGTGCGTACCTGGGAGAAGGCACCACCATCATGCACGAAGGTTTCGTCAACTTTAACGCCGGTACTCTGGGCTCTTCCATGATCGAAGGCCGCATCTCAGCCGGTGTGGTCGTTGGTAATGGTTCAGATCTGGGCGGTGGCTGCTCCACCATGGGCACCCTGTCCGGTGGCGGTAACATCATCATTGCCGTTGGTGAACAGTGTCTGATCGGTGCTAACGCCGGTGTGGGTATCCCGCTGGGTGACCGCTGCACCGTCGAAGCCGGTCTGTACATCACCGCCGGTACCAAAATTCAGGTACTGGATGAGAACAAAGAGCTGGTCGAAACCGTGAAAGGCCGTGATCTGGCCGGTAAGTCTGACCTGCTGTTCATCCGCGACTCCATCAGCGGTACTGTTAAGTGTCTGACCAACAAAAGCGCCATTGCGCTGAATGAAGAACTGCACGCCAACAACTGAGTGTGCCCATCAGGCGGACCTGAAACCTCCGCCTGATTTTCTTCTTGCCCTGTACCCCCATTTTTCTCCCTCTTCTGAACTGCCTTTACTGCCACAGCTGTCAGAAATATTACTGAGCGTAACCGGCCGTTAGTGCTGAACGGATGATTTGTAATATTTCACATTCCTGACAGGACAGGCGTCATGCGCTGCTCTAACCTGAGTTCAGAACAAGAAACAACATCAGAGCGGAACGGATACAATAAAGTTAAAAAGAATCCGGATAACAGAATAACCGCACCTGTAAAGGAACCCTGCCCCGCTCAGCCTGGCTGACGCGGGGTTTTTATTGTTCTCTGTTATCATGGCGCAAACTCTGATGCCTGACCGCCATGAACAAAGAAAAACGCACCGAAATTTTCACCCGCCTGCGCGACGCCAACCCGCACCCGGAAACCGAGCTGGAATACACCACGCCGTACGAATTACTCGTGGCTGTCACCCTGTCGGCGCAGGCGACGGATGTGAGCGTGAACAAAGCCACACAGAAGTTATTTCCCGTAGCCAACACTCCGGAAAAAATGGTCGCTCTGGGCGAAGAAGGCCTGAAGGAGTACATCAAAACCATCGGTCTGTTTAACAGCAAAGCCAGGAATGTGGTGAAGATGGCGGAGCTGCTGATTGAGCGTCACGGCGGTGAAGTGCCCCAGAACCGCGAGGATCTTGTTGCCCTTCCAGGTGTCGGACGTAAGACCGCCAATGTGGTGCTGAATACCGCCTTCCGTCAGCCTGCTATGGCCGTTGATACACACATTTTCCGCGTTTCAAACCGTACGAAAATAGCACCCGGCAAGAACGTGGATGAAGTGGAAGCGCGGCTGATGCGGCTGGTGCCGGAAGAGTTCATTATGGACGCACACCACTGGCTGATTCTGCACGGGCGTTATACCTGTGTGGCGCGTAAGCCGCGTTGCGGCTCGTGCATTATTGAAGATCTGTGTGAGTTTAAGCAGAAGACAACTGACGACTGATGAATTAGACCTTTCAATAGTGTCGTCATCCCGTGGCTTGACCACGGGATCCATAAATCTGATTAGTTTGTACGATGTATCCGTGCTCAAGCCACGGGATGACGGGGTGGTTAATTTAAAAGTTATCATTCCATCTGGTAACGAATTTACACCAAAGGAGAAAACCATGAGAATCCTCCACACTATGCTGCGCGTCGGTGACCTCGACCGCTCCATCGCCTTTTATACCGACGTCATGGGCATGAAAGTGCTGCGCAGAAACGACAACGAAGAATACCAGTACACTCTGGCCTTTGTCGGATATCAGGACGAAAGTGATGGCGCGGTACTTGAGCTGACCTACAACTGGGGAACCTCAGAATACGATCTGGGTACCGCGTATGGTCATATTGCGCTTGAGGTGGAAAATGCAGCGGAAGCCTGTGAGCGTATCCGCAATGCAGGCGGAAACGTTACCCGCGAAGCCGGGCCGGTGAAAGGCGGTAAAACGGTGATCGCCTTTGTTGAAGACCCGGATGGTTACAAGATTGAACTGATCGAGAAAAAGCCGCTGGGACCGATCGAACTCTGATACCGCATCAGCGTGCGCCGGGCGGTTGCTGATATCCGGGTTGTAAGACACCCGCAGCAACCATACCCGCGGCGGCAATCATTTCCGGATCGGTTGGCAGCGCACAGGCACGTCCTTTAACAATCTCATCCAGAGCGGCTTTGGCCATGGCCTGCCGCTCTTTTTCGGCCTTGGCCTGCGCCTTCATTTCTTCTTTTTCTTTCGCGAGGCGTTCGGCCTCAAGTTTCGCCAGTTTTTTCTGCCGGCGCTCATGTACAGTACGGAAAATATCACGCCAGCTGAGAATACCGACCGGGCGTCCTTCCTCATTAACCACCGGGAGACAGGACAGCTTATATTTCAGGAACATTTCCAGCGCGTCGTAAATATTCTGTTCCGCTGTAATGGTGATGGGCGTACGGGTCATGATCTGATGAGCGCGCTTTTCCAGCGTCGCGACATCGCGTGACATTTCGGCTTCTGTACCCAGGTACGGGCTGAGTGTTTTTAACAGATCACGGTCTGAAATGATGCCCACTAAAACACGTTTATCGAGCACCAGAAGATGATGGAATCCGGTTTTTTCAAAGATCTTTTTGACGATCTCAATCGGGTCATCCATCTGCACAGTGACCGGGCGTGGAGTCATCATTGATTTAATCAGCATACCCATGGCGCAAAACCTTTTTACAGTGCCTCAATCTCAATCTAGTTGAGGCCTGCAGGACTGCAAGACAGGGTTGTGTAAGTACAGATGAAGGAACGTCGCGGAGAGAAGTGTCCTGACTATTTTACTCAGGTTTATGCCTTATCCGCGGGTCCGGGCAGCCAGACACCATTCTGACAGGCGTAACGGCCTGCCAGTGCCGGTGGCAGATCAAATGTCTGCTCTAATACCTCCGCGTCACAGAGCAGGCTGGCTTCCCCTTCGCGCACAATCCTGCCCTGTTTCATCAACACCACATGATCGGCCCAGGAAGCAGCCAGAGCAGTGTCGTGCATCACCGCCAGTACAGTGACCCCGGACGCTGCAAAACACCGGGCAGAGGCCAGAACCGCGTGCTGGTGAGCCGGGTCGAGTGACGATGTGCACTCATCCAGCAGCAGATAACAACCATCGCCGCCTTCCTGGCGCTGCTGCCATAACTGCACCAGGACCCGGGCCAGCTGAACCCGCTGCTGCTCACCGCCGGACAGACTCTGGTAGTCACGGTCGCGCAGATGCCAGACATCGCTTTCAAGCATGGCCGCCTGCTGCCATTGACGCGTGCTGTCCTCGTCTCCCCAGGGGTAACGCCCCATGGCCACGACTTCCCAGACCCGCACCGGAAACGTCACCTGCAGGCTCTGTGGCATCACCGCCATGCGCCG